>JACLAB010015620.1_pt1 | contig 16494 bp, 32 predicted proteins | sample 8027921 | NCBI WGS metagenome assembly JACLAB01 (sample SAMN15725117, study PRJNA655200) | protist metagenome | isolation source: fluorescence activated cell sorting (FACS) single amplified genomes of... | place: USA: West Boothbay Harbor, Gulf of Maine | collected 2000-07-19 | reverse complement strand
GTTATGGACCCGACTGTACGAATAGGCTTTGACCAAGGGACAATTAATAATTTCTTGCGAAGAGTGCAAACAGGAATTCCCGGATACTCAGAAGACCTACCCCCGCGCAGAAACATATTTGGTGACATTATCGTTTTAGAAGGCGGCATTGGTCCTGATATAATGTCTCCAGTTTACCAGAGCGAAGTAAAGGATAATCCGGTCGCTGAGGAAATGGTAAGGCAACGGGCGCTTGCAGGAATGCCCCGCGCAAACATTCGGGGAGTTGATTTGGACCCGTGGCAATATGACAGGTATGTTCAATTAACTGCTGGAATTGACATTGCTGGTAAACCTACTTTGTATAGAAAGCTCGACGAGGTAATTAACAGCCCCAGATACAAAAGAATGACTGATGGCAGAGATGGAACAAAGCGAAAAGAGATTTTGTCGGTAATCGACAAGTACCGAACAAGCGCAAGAGAGGCGTTATTGCGAGAGGATGTTAGCTTAAAACTTGCAATACAAAACGCCGAAGCCGAAAAGCGAAAGAAAGCCAGAGGAAACTAGGCTATGACAGTAGCAGACAATACAAGCCGTAACCAATATACCGCGACTTCTGGTCAAACGGTCTTTGCGTATACGTTCGAGATCGTAGACAAGAGCCACATTGTCGTACTGAAGAACGGCGTAGCCCTCTCAGAAGGCACCAATTACACTGTGTCGAACGTAGGCAATGATAGCGGGGGTAACATTACTCTGACTGTGGGAGCGACCACGGGCGATATCATTACCTTCTATCGTGATATGCCCTACTCTCGCACACAGAACTACACAAACTCTGGTGACTTCCTAGCCTCTGAAGTAAACAGCGACTTCGATGATCTATGGTTAGCAGGTGAGCAGACTGATCGCTCATTCTCTCAGTCTATCCGCAAGCCTATTACCGACTCTGATTCTATCTCAATGGAGCTACCCGAGGCGGCTAGTCGTACCAATAGCTTCCTAACCTTTGATGCTAATGGTGCGGTAAGCGTCGAGTCACTGGCAAGCGGTAACAACCCAACAAACATCTTCCGCCAGCAATTCACCGGCAACGGCTCAACAACTGTATTTACTCTAGCGGCTGACCCCGGCTCTGCCGCGGCGGTAATGATCTATATTGACGGTGTATATCAAGAGGAAGGCACATACACGGTTAGCGGCACGTCGATCACATTTAGCGAGGCACCCCCCGTAAACGCAAGCATTGAGGCTGTTCTTTATCGCGTTACCGATATCGGCACGACAACTGCAAGCGCGGTATCCATTACTGATGCCGGTAATTACTACACCTCAAGCAATGTTGAAGGCGCACTGCAAGAGACAGCGCAATCACAAAACATCGTATATGCCCCCGCTGGCACTGGCGCAGTACAGACCACAGTACAGACCAAGCTAAGAGAAAGCGTTAGCGTCAAGGACTTTGGTGCTGTTGGCGATGGCGTGACAGATGATACTGCGGCTATCAATAGTGCGATTGAGTCACAGCAAGCGAATGGCGGCGCTGTATATGTTCCCGCTGGAACTTATAAAATTACCAGCACGATTACATTAAGAAGGAATGTTCCTTTTATTGGCGATGGAAGCACGTCTGTTACCCTTAATTATTCTGGATCTTCATTTGCAATGCAGGTTGGAGATGCCGCATTTAGGCAAACGTCAGATGGCACACGGCAAGGCTGGACACTGAAAGGCTTCAAGCTCACAGGAACGTCGTCGGCCTCTGCTGGAATCTTCCTTTGCAATTGTCATGGTGATCACTTCGAAGACATTGTTGTGAATAGGTTTACGCAGACCGGAGCAGAAGGGTTTTTGGCTACTGGAACGCCTTCAGCGGTTGGGGAGCCTGCGCCCTCTTCGGTTGTCGGCTTGTTTTATTGCACATTTAAAGATTGCTATTCATTCAATAATCACGTCGGGATTATCTTTACGGGCGTAACTGGCGAAGGGACAGCAAATAGCAATCTATGGATAGGCGGTGCAATACGCCAAAACATTGGCGCAAACGTAGAATTTGCCGCACAAAGTAACTCCAACGTAATTCGTGCCGCGTCACTTGAAACCACGGGCGAAACGGATACGGGTGTTGTTTGGCAAGCCAACACGCTAGGAAATACTGTTGCTGATTGCAGATTTGAAGGAGCATATATAACTGCGCCTTGGGATATTAAATCAGGTGCGGTTAGCGCTGTTCTGATGGCAAATTACTATGGCGCGTATTATGCAAAAGCAGACATTAGCAGAGCCTCGTTCCTTGATAACGGCACAGGCACTTTATACCTAGAGCATCGAGCATTAACTCTCAACAAGACAGCTTTCAAAATTGACAAGCTATATGTCGATGAGATCATTCCGGAAGCCAGTACGGATATAACGGTTAAGTCAGGGCAAGACTTTATATTCAGCTTGCCAAGCGGTCAAAATGCCTTGGTCATTGGAGATACGTATGGCTATGACGGAGTAAGAATCCCGTCGGCAGTTCCGTTTTATGTTCCAGCCGCGTCAACCGCAAGTAGGCCAACCGCCAATCTTGTGGGCGCGCATTACTTTGATACGACTCTTGGCAAGCCTATATGGTGGAATGGCTCATCATGGAGAGACGCAACTGGCGCGGCAGTATGACCCTAACTAACTTCAACAGCCTATACGACTACAAGTACGATCCAGAAGGTCGTGATGTGTGGTTCGTTATTAAGCTGAATGATAAAGGTATGTATCGCGGTGACTGCGAAGACTACGCGCTGTCCGTCCTGTACTACGTTGTATGCAAGGAATCATGGCTCAAGTTCTGGTGGATGCTGTTTACATTCAGTGCAGAGCTATGCGGCTGTGAGACTAAGAACGGCGGTCATGCTGTACTACGTGTTGGCGGTATGTACATTGATAACTGGTCGAAGGCATGGGTTCCACAGAGCGGCATGACTAAAGGTTTAGGCCATACGTTCTGGCCCTGGTACAAAACGATTCTCCCCACTACTGTCGCCATTAAGATGGTAATGGCAAAACTGAGAGGCTGATATGGCATTAACGAAAGCACATAACCGCATGATTGCTGATGCGGCTGTCAATGTAAAAGACTTTGGCGCGGTAGGTGACGGGGTAACGGATGATACTGCGGCTATACAGGCGGCGGCTACTGCTCACAATACTTTGCTCGTTCCAAGCGGTACTTTTTTAATTACTAGTGAATATGTTGATGCTAATTTAGTTGGCGGGGGTGTTGTTAAGACTTCATCTAAAGTTATTTATGATGGCGGTTTTTCTGAAACAATCGGGAAGCTCACACTTGCTAATGATAGAGAGTGTCGCCTAGCCGCCTCTGGATTAAGAGGTGATTTAAAATCCAGCATTCGCAAGGTAAACAACAATTATGTAGTAAATCGTCACTTGGGCGGCGATAACTGGTTACAGATTACCATGTCCAATAGCGGACAAGTTTCTGGCAATGACACTCCGTGGAAAATTACAAGCCAAAAAGTCTTTGAGGCCACTGGATTTTTAACAGGCAAAGATGCTGTTGAAGGTGGAACTTGGGCTACATACAATTCTGGCAGTGACATTTATGTTGGTCACCAACTTAAGCAATCAAATAGCGCTGGAAATACTTTGACATTTACGAGCACGTTTGGCGGCGATGTTGCCTTATGCTTCACTGGCGATACCGATGGTGGCATTGTTGAGGTAACTGTTGATGGTGGCTCTGCAATCGACGTTGATACATATAGCTCAACAGCTAATGATTATCGTCAATTCACAACCTTTGTGACTGGCTTGTCTTATGAAAGTCACACTATCGTCGTGACATCTACAAGTAGAAAAAATGTGTCAAGCACTGGCACTCAGGCGAACATTACTGGATTACGTATTTTAAATGGCCCTATATCGCCCTATGACGATTTGTTTCAAGCAAAGCCTTGGAAGCCAAACACTACAGCTCGCGCTTATGAAGAAGTTCAGGCATCCAACGGTAATTTTTATTATACCGTAGCTGGCGGCACGACAGGCTCCACTGAACCAAGCCACACTTCTGGATCTGCTTCTGATGGTGGCGTTACATGGGCAATAACGGCTAGAACCTCATTTAGCCAAAAATCAACTGAGGTCCAAAAAGCGGGCAGTGAGTTAGAGTATGCCTATGAAATAAAGCCAGAAGGCGAAAGCACACTGGACGATGTTGGCGGTAATGTTCATGGTAATGAGTACGTTATAAGCACTTCAGTGCTTGTAGACAATACTGAGAGCGTTGTAACGGAGCAGGATTTGATCGGCTACAACATCTCATTTAAGCAAGTATTGAAAGATTATTACGGTAGCTTCGCAACTAAAACAGACGTGGCTGATGTTATTCAAATTCATAACTTTAATAGCTATGCGACAACTGTATCTTATGACATGACGTTTTTGGTTAATGCGGAGCTAGGTTATTTTTATGCGTGTATGCAACCATTTTTAGTATATGGCTCGCCAGACTTTACGAAAAACTTTGAATCTATGAGTAGTCCTACTTATACATTTGAGTTTTCTGATTATGAATCAGATGCAACGAACCCAATTATCGGGAATGCTAAAGATTTTTGGCTAGAAGCTAAGGGTCGATGCTATGTTGAAAAAGGATCTGGGGGAGTTCCGACTTCAGATAATGGCGAGATTGGTTTATATCTTGGATTGAAGGCTGATATTGCTGGCCTTAATTATTATCGCCACGGGCTAACTCGGTGTGGCTTTTCAATGAACGCCAACAATGGCCAATATACTGGGTACTCATCATGGCTGGCTAAAATGTATTTCCAAAGATCATCCGTATCTAAGGCCGAATCAGTTACAAGCGGACAAAAGATTAGTAACAAAGCCACGTATTACACGATACTAGCCGACAACAATAGTGATGTTTCAGCGCTATGAGTACACCAGCATGGCAACAGTAATGACCCTAACTAACTTCAACAGTCTATCGGTATGAGTGAATCACTCTTAGATCGCATAGGCGTATCGGGTTATAATAAACCCAAGCGTACACCTAACCACCCCAAAAAGTCGCACGTTGTGGTAGCTAAGGAAGGCGATCAGGTAAAAACTATTCGCTTTGGTCAGCAAGGTGTATCTGGCTCCCCTGCTAAAGAGGGCGAGTCTGAGAAGGCAAGGAACCGCCGTCGATCATTTAGGGCGCGTCATGCGCGTAACATAGCCAGAGGCAAGATGTCTGCGGCTTATTGGGCAAACAAGGAAAAGTGGGCATGAGAAAGCCAAAGAAAGGTTTGTATGCAAACATAGCGGCGAAGCGTGAGCGCATCGCTAGTGGCTCTGGCGAGCGTATGCGTAAGCCCGGTACTGCCGGTGCGCCTACTGCACAATCGTTTAGAGACGCCGCTAAGACGGCCAAGAAAAGATAGTCATGGGCGTCGAGCAGTCAGTTGCCAAGTTGGAAGCACAGCAAGAGGCAATGGCTCAAGATGTAAGTGAGATGAAGTCTGCGTTGACTAGTATCGCTCAGACTTTGCGTGATCTATCCAGCATGGAACAGAGGCAGATTTACTTGGCGGAGACTGTAGCCCGCGCGCACAAGCGCATTGATGAGATTCAAGCAATCGTGAAAGATGAAGTAAAGAATCACGAGAAGCGCATCCAAGCAATCGAGATCAGCATTGCGAAGAACCAATGGATCGAGCGCATTATCATGGCGGCCCTAATGACTGGCATCGGTATATGGATTAAAGGCGGCGTCTAGTGCTTGAGCTACTAGTCGGCCCCATCTCTAACCTGTTAGATAAGGTCATCCCAGACGCGGATGAGCGCAGTCGTCTAGCACATGAGATCGCCACGCTAACTGAGAGGCAAGCCCATGAAATCGCCAAAGCTCAGATCGCAGTCAACAAAGAAGAAGCATCCCATACGTCAATGTTTGTTTCGGGTTGGCGCCCTGCTGTGGGCTGGGTCTGTTGCGCTGGTCTTGCTAGCAATTATCTTCTGGTGCCTTTCGCAAATTTTGGGCTTGGTGTTGCTGGCTCTGTTTATGTGGTCCCCCTGCTAGACCTAAGCGAGATGATGCCTGTACTGCTTGGTATGCTTGGGCTTGGTGCTATGCGAACCGTAGAGAAGACAAAGGACGTTGCTCGTAAATGAAGCACTTCAGATTAGAAGAATTCAACTGTACACACACTAATAAAAACGAAATGGATAAAGCATTTCTGGCAAAGCTGGATGAGCTACGCGAGATATGTGGCTTCCCGTTCCGCATAACCTCTGGGTACAGAGACGCAACCCATCCCAGTGAAGTCGTCAAAGCCGCCCCCGGTACAGGCACACATTGCCAAGGCCGGGCCGCTGACATAGCCGTATCGAATGGCGTCGAGCGAATGAACATCGTGCATGAGGCGCTCAAGATGGGCTTCTCTATCGGTGTGGCTCGTACATTTATCCACGTGGATGATCGGGACACGACACCAGTTCTGTGGACATACGCTAACTAATAAACAAAAAGTGTTTGCATTACCCTTGAAATAGACCTATAGTGTCTATGTTCCATGTGGAACTAACCAAGGGAGATAGCAAATGGCACGTTTTGATTTCTATGAAATCCTGATTAACCACCCGACTTGGGAGGAAAATCACAACGACATTACCGATCCTGATATCCGTCGCGAGATCATGTGTGATGTTGAAGATATCTCATCCGAGATAGCCCCTACCGCAATGCAACAAACTGGCAGTGAGATCGAATGGGTAGACCTAATCTTTAACGATGAGGTTGATCCGGCTGTCGTGGTTGCTAAAACCCGTGAGCTTCTGTGGAACTATTCAGAGTCCATGATCGTCGATCTAATCGAGGCTGAAGCCGCTAAACACGCGGAGGCTTACGATGCTTGATCTAAGTAAGAGCGATGAGACTTTCTTGTCCGAGCGGTTCAAGGATTATCTAACCGTAGCGAGTCGTGATTTCCGTCGCGGCTTTACGGATGGCGTGGCTTGCAATGACCAAGCCTACCCTGCAACCGACACCTACCTATCAGGCTACGCCGACGGCTACGCCTTAACCCAGATGCGCCAAGCATCACAACACGCCGGAGAAACATTATGAATGGCATCGTCAAAATCCACGGAAAAGAATATAAGACCGTGGCACTCCGGGTCGCAGAGTTTAGAGCGGCCCATCCTGACTACACGATCTCGACCGAGCTGGTCGAAGCTAACGACGTGCTGGTCATTATGAAGGCAACTATCTCAGCGGCTGGCATGGTTATCGCTACTGGTCACGCTGAAGAAGTACGCGCCGCCAGCAAGATCAATGCTCAGGCCGCTATGGAAGTGGCAGAGAGTTCAGCGGTGGGTCGCGCATTGGCCTTCTTCGGACTGGCTGGCGAGGAACTTTCTATCGCATCAGCCGATGAGGTTGCACACGCTATCCAACAGCAACAAGACACTGGGCCGATAATGGCTCACAACGAAGCATTACAGCGCAACTATGCGTCTGTGTACTTCATCAAAGAACACCTCCAGCTAAAGGGATGGGAAGCCGTAGCAGAGGCGTGGGGCGAGATCAGCAACGACGACAAGAAAGCATTGTGGGTTGCACCGAGTAAGGGTGGCATCTTCACAACTGCCGAGCGTAGTGATCTCAAAAGCAATGAGTTTAACGAAGCACGTAAATTAATCTTGGGAGAGACAGCATGATTTTAGGACGGGACGTACTATCAAACCCCGATCTTCGACTTAAATTGAAGAACGCATCTTTTTTGAAATGGCAATCTAACGAAGACGACCAAGCAAGATTTCAAGGGCGCGTCGTAGGTGTCTTAGATGAAGGTCTCAAAGTAAATTATTACGAATGGCTTTTGGGTGAGGAAAACGAAGCGGCGATGATTTCCGATATGGAGTTAGAGCGTTACATTTTTTTCGATTCAACAATGGAGTTAAAAGCAAACGCGCATAAATCAATGCCGAATGTAATCAGTCAAATGATGGGAGAGACAGCATGAGTAAAGAAAGAAGCACACAGTTTGAAAGGTTTTATTTGAAGGCCTGCGAAATAGTTGCATCGCAAGAAATTGCCTCCGGCGTGAGCCACCACGATCTAGCCAAAATGGGTAAGTTGTTAGCTGTAGAAATGCAACAGTGCTACCTAGAAAAGAAGTTTGATGATGAGCAGTGGTGGAAAGAAAACGAGGACGAGATGAAGGCTATGTGGGAGCAAGCCCAAATTGAAAAGTGGTCAGATATTGCAAAGGAGAAGCAACAATGAATAAAGACATAACTTTCGTAGATGGAATGATCTGCAAGCGCCAACAAAACGCACCGGACTTTGTGGTGTGCAACATTTCAGTAAAGAAGTCGGAGATGATCCCCTTCTTAAATGCTCAGTCTGGTGACTGGGTTAATGTTCAAGTTCTTAAAGCAAAAGCGAGCGACAAGATATATGCCAAACTCGACACCTGGGAACCAGACCCAGCAAAAGTTCATGCGGATGGCGTTCAACAAGTCCGAGACACCCTTGCAACCCAAGCCCCGACAGAACAGTTCAGTGACGACATCCCCTTTTAACGTCGGTGAGTCGCTCAAGGCGGCTCAGAAAGAGGCGGGTGTATCTAACCTCGATCTGGCTGAAGACTTTAACGTGTGCAAGCAGACCGTTACTCGTTGGAGGCTGAAAGAAGATCAAAAGGTAAGCGTCGTGTTTGCTCTTGCTGAATACTTTAACAAGAGCTTTGAATCGTTTTTAGAACTAGGGAGGTGACATGAGTCACACAATGCAAATTCTTGACCACCTAACAAGCAAGCCGATCACCGCTATGGATGCCTTAAACGACTACGGTTGTTTTCGGTTAGCGGCGCGGATCAATGAGCTTCGGATGAGCGGTCACGATATCCGTACAGAAATAAAGAACAAGGATGGCAAGCGGTATGCGATGTATCACTTGCTTAATAAGTAGAGGCAAAAAAAAGCCCCTCGCGAGAGGGGCAATCACTGTCCAAGGGAGGGACGTTTGTGATATCTTCAAAGGGTCAAGTAAGAAGATGAATGGATTATACACTACAAAACCATTCCGTATCCTCCCTCATCTACTTTTTTGTCAGAGATTACTGGGCGTTAGGCGTTTGCTTGAGAAAGCAATGATCTGTCGAAAGGCAGGTTGGGGAACAGTGAACCCCCGAGCGGAGTTGACCCTCTCCATAATGCGCCCCGCTGGCCGAGAGCAGGTCAAGCGGATAGATACATCACAATTCGATACAGTAATCATAGCTCGCCATTATTAACTAACTAATTTGCTGGAGCTTGCTCCGGCATTAAAAGGGAAGTGTGGATTATGAAAAATTCTGAAATAAAGCTGAATGATTTAGAGATGAGCTTTCGGTGCAAGGTTTATTGCACTGGCAAAAGAAAAATGACATTTAGTGCTAGCACTGGGTATTTAGAAGCTGGAGACGATGGGGCTCTAAGTTTTAGGTATCAGGCAATGAAGCTCATGTTTGAAAGTCTTGGCTATGATATGGCCTCTGATTTTCTGTTTGAAGAGATTGAGAAGCGATATGACCTAGATGTTTATCGAATTTTAGAATGCAGGTCTGATCCTATAGTCGAAGATGCTGAGATCGAAGATGCTGAGATCGAAGAAGTTGAAGTCGAAGAGGACGAGGTTGAATCGGAATGATTATTCTCAATGATGGTACTTACTACGAACCCGATGATGAGCAGATCATTTACTGGCAGAATGCTTTTCCGAAGGTCGATATCTTTGCTGAATTAAGTGCGATGGCCGCGTGGTGTGATGCTAATCCAAAGAAGCGTAAGAAGGATGGCAAGCGTTTTGCGGCTAGCTGGCTTAGTCGAGCATCCCAGCAAGAAAGGGGCGTGTCGCCATTTGCTGAGAAAATGACAGAAAATAGTGGTAAAATCGCTATGAAGCAATGGAGCCACCTCGACTGCCTAACCCATGATTACTGTAATTCCGAACAATATCGGGCGCACTGTCTGCAAAAGTACGGCCAGTACGTCACGTTTGAAGGCGAGAGGGTAACAGCTTGAGTACTCCCCCGTGCAAACCGAAAACCGTGCAAACCGTGCAAACCGTGCAAACCGTGCAAACCCCGTACCTATGCGGTTTGTTCCCTTTGTTTGCTTTGTTCCCTTTTACGGTTTTTAGGGGGAGTGCTTAAATGAGCGAGCGCTGGACTGTCAATAGCAAGTTTCAAGCAGAGCAGTTTTGCGAGTACGTCATGAAACATCATGATGCTGGCAAGACGTACGAAATCTATCAGCCTAATTTAACCGGGCAACAACTGAAAGCCGTCCATGCGTATTGCGATCATGTCGCGAGAGATATGAATGCGGGTGGTCACGATATGCAACACGTTTTAAACGGAGCCAAATTATCCATACCGCCAACTGGCAAAATGCTATACCACGTTATGTGGAAGCCAATCCAACACGCAATGCTTCAGAAAGCCGATCTCGTAAAGGTCGGCAAGTATGAGGTCGATCAGATATATCAAGTGATGGCAAGACACGTTGCTGAAAACTTCGATATTGACGTGAGGTTCGGCGGGTAGTTTCTGGGGGAACTATGAGCTTACTTGATTACTGTACAACTGAGCGTCAGCGTAAAGTCATTACTCTTCACGAAGAAGGGCTAGGCTATCAGAGGATTGCCGATCAGCTCGGGACTACCAAGTGGGGTATTCGTGACACTGTAAAAAATGTGAAGGGCAAGGCGGCGATACAAGGATATTCGCCTTCGCATGATATGACTCATACGGTCCCCGACGGCTTTGTTTTGAGGGGTGTCTCGACCCTATATAACGATGAAGGAAAACCTGTTTCACAATGGGTCAAGTCTGCCAGTGACAAAGAACGTCAGCTTGAAATCGCACTCGAAGCATTCAAGGCTGGATTGTTAGATGAGATTGATGGCCTTCACAAGCCCGTAAAGGCTCCAGAAGCAACGAAGAACGAAGACAGGCTATCGGCCTACCTAATCGGAGATCACCACCTTAACGCGCTCTGCTGGTCCCCTGAGACGGGTGGCGATGACTGGGATACAAACATTGCTCAAGACGTGCTGATTAAGGCGGTCGATAAGCTGGTGTCGGCGGCAGGTGATGCAGAGGTAGGCGCGCTGATTAACCTTGGTGACTTTCTTCACGCAAACTCAGGTGATAACAAGACAGCCAAAGGAACCCCGGTCGATGTTGATGGAAGGCTAGGTCGGGTCATTCGCGTTGTCGGCAATCTATTCAAAGTTTTAATCACTCGTATGCTGGAGACGCACAAGGAAGTGTGGCTGATCAACGTGCGGGGTAATCACGATCCCGATGCTAGTCTCTGGTTAAATGAAATGATGCGCTTGTACTTCGCAAGCGAGCCAAGGGTCAAGGTCTTTGACAACTTCAGCAAGTGGATACATTTCGAGTGGGGAAAGACTCTCGTTGTTATGCACCACGGGGACCGGGTAAAGACTCAAGCACTTTATGAGGCTGTGACTCGCGACTACGCAGAGGAATGGGGCCGCTCTAAATACCGGTACTTGTATCACGGTCATATCCACCATCGTACAGTGACAGAGCTAGGCGGCTTGCACCTCGAATCGTTTGGGGTGTTATGTCCCCCGGATGCCTACCATTCAGCATCAGGTTATGGCTCCGCACGCTCTATGTCCTGTGTCATACTCGATAAGAACTACGGCGAACACAGCCGATTCAAAGTCGGTATTGATGAGGTCAAAGCGTGATCCAAATTATTAGCTGTCCGTTACCCGGTGGCGGCAGGGCATTGCTAAAGACTTCCGACATAGGCGGCGCAACGACTGCCAAGAATCCACAAGAGTGTGACGTCTACGTTCTAGGCTGGGCGCAAGAAGGGATCACGATTGATTTGAGTGTTGAAGAATTCGCGGAGGTATGGGTTTCCGCATTACTTGATGAGGGAGAAACACCAGAGTATGAGATCGTATTTACCTCAGATGACCTGCACTGAATGCCATAAGATAATGGTGCCGCAGTTCAAGAACGAATACCCCCACAAGCTCGAAGGCTGGTCATGCGATTGCGGACATAGCGAGAAGGCTATTCTCAGAGAGCGACAATACACGAGGGAAACAGATGACAGTCAAGCGCGAACCCTGTGACATTTGGTTTTCAAAGGCGGTAAGGCTACGAGATCAAAAGTGCCTACACTGTCACAAGACTGATCGACTTGAGTGCGCCCATATATTTGGCAGGCGTAACAAGCGACTACGCTGGAGTATGGGGCCGGGTCCGGGTAATGCAGTAAGCCTCTGCCACTACTGTCACCGATGGTTCACTGAACAGCCGATAGCGTTCCATGACTGGTTGCGTGAGATGTTTGGCGACGATCACATGGATCACTTGCGGCTAGTCAGTAACGAGATTTACAAGACAACTAAACTGCTAAGGAAAGATATCGCGGCACATTACCGCGATGAGGTTAGACAGAAGGAACTTGATCCTGACTACGAGATTCAGAGCTGGAACTAATGTGGTCAAGGAAGTGCTGTTTTAACAATGGGTTCCTTCTTAGCTTCGCAAGTGCTTTCGCTTCGGTAATCCTAACTGTTTGACGACTAACACCTAAGACCTCTGCGACTTCGGAGTACGTCATAAAGTGATGCGGGTTTGTTGGGTTTGCCATTAATCCTCCCACACTTCTAATGAGCCTTCGTTCATGTCGCACAAGGTTAAGTCGCCAGCCTTGTACGCCTCCATCTCTGATTCGTACTCAGGCTCAGACGTGTACGCCTCGCCCCCGTCCCGACCGATTATTGTGTATCCCCACATAATTTTCTCCCTTAAAAGTAAAGGCCGCTTATGCGACCTTGATGATTCTTGTTTGAGTGAACTTGTTTTCCATCCGATTGGAAATCCACACAGCGCGTTGCAACCAAACTGGCTTAACCAGAGAATCGGTCCACTCAAGGTCGATTAAATCCTCTCGACCGTCTTCTACATACTCAGCTACCGTCGCCTTTCCGTCGCGTGACTGAACCATGTAAACGTGCTTTTTGCTGTCATCTTTTCTCATGTCTATCTCCCTTGGTAAAGGCCGCTTATGCGACCAGTTTAATTGCACGTTCGATAACATCGGCATTTAAGAACGCGCCGTGAGTAAACTTGTAGCGACCGATGTTCATATGGAGCTTTACAATTTTCTCATTGATGTAGTAAGCGGCAACTTTTTCGGCGTAGTCGTTAGCGCCAGCATCACGCAAAACTTCAATCAAGTTTGCTTCAGCGTTTTCGATGCGGATGTTGATGTCGTTGTACATGTCGCTATTCCCTTGGTTAGTGGTTGGTAAAGGCCGCTTATGCGACCTTCATATATTCTGCTGTACGAAAGCCGCGCAACACGTCATTGAGATACGAACGGCATGGCTCGCTTAAAGATGCGTCCACAATATGCCTTCCCTGCATATCAAAAATGCGGATGAAACGACCCTGCATTTTGTAAGCCCGATATTGACCATAAATTTCTTGATAAAACTTCATTCCCTTCTCCCTTGGTAAAGGCCGCTTATGCGGCCATGTTAAGAATTACTGCGTTGTGCGGCATACGCACAAAACCGCCAGAATAATCGCCATTGTGCTGAATAAAAATAACGTCGGCGCATTCTTCATTGAGACGTATGTACGCTGGGCGATAATCGGTGATAGTTGCAAAGCCGGGGTAAGCACCTTGCTGTACGGGTGCCTCGCCAATAATAAAACCCTTTGGACCTTCGATGTTGTTGACCATTGCATTTCTCCCTTGGTTAGTGGCTGTGTCCCCAGCCGATGAACAGATAATTGCATACCTAAATCTAAAAGTAAACACTTTTTGTTTATTTATTTTGTTGTGTTTGTTGGTGGGGTGTTGTAAATATACATTTGTGGTATACTCATCGGATGTGTACTACAGTGAAACGAGCGATGTTCTGCACTCGTAATAATGTCCAGCACATTGAGAACCTCGGTATAGTTTGCGAACTAATCGGGCGACTCAAAGGTTTAACAGAGTCTGAATACTTGGACCTCTGTGCGATAAACAAGTTGGAGAATATGCGAGCGTTGGAGATGGCTAAACATTACCCCAGTCATTAAGGCTAGGGAATAACAGGCCGAAAAGGCCGCGGGGCTTTGCACCCCCAAAAAAAGGGAGAGGGACATGGAGTTAAATTTATTAGAGCAGTACCCAGCGCGAGTAGTGGCTGGCATTATCTTGTTTGTAGCGGCTCTAGGTATTGTGGGTAACGCTGATATGCAGGATCAGATTGATCAGCAAGAGTGGTACTGCGAGAACGTAGAGATCTGGATAGCGTCCAATGGTCGCAACGGTCATCCTGATTACAAGGGTATAGATTGTGAAGGTGCTTGATCTATTCGCTGGGATTGGTGGGTTTACCATCGGTCTTGAGCGAGCAGGATTTAAGACAGCGGCTTTCTGTGAGATAGATCCTTATGCTCAGAAAGTCCTACGCAAGAATTGGCCTGGAGTACCCATCTATGACGATGTACGAACAATCACAGCAGAGCGACTGGCTTCAGACGGAATTGGAGTCGATGTCATTACAGGGGGTTTCCCCTGCCAAGACATTTCAGTCTCAGGAAATCGGGCAGGAATACAAGACGGAACGCGGAGCGGGTTATGGTCAGAGTGCGCCCGTTTGCTCCTTCGGAGTACACAAGGAAAACGCCAACACTGTCGGCGCAAGCGGGTGGCAAGTTGAACCCAGCCTGGGTCGAGTGGCTAATGGGATTCCCAATCAATCACACAGACTTAAATGCTTAGGCAACGCAGTAGTGCCGCCAATACCAGAATTGATAGGGAGGGCAATCAATGAAGCTAACCTATAAACAAGTAAAGGAAGCCGCTAAGATGGAAAGCGATGGTGTCGAGGTATGGGCGCTCTCACAAATTTTCGATGTACATGACCTAACGATGCGTAAATACTTGAGAGCCTATTACAAGTACGGCAAGTCATTCTGGTCACGTTATCCAACCGAGGTAGAACATGGCGGATCATCGGCATAAACTAAACAAGGAAACGCGAGACAGGCACTTCCCTGAGTACAATGGGGGTAAGGGGTCAAGACCGCGCAAATTCGCAACCAACAGTAGTCAATCCTATAAGGATGGCTGGGATAGGATATTCGGTGGCAAAGACAAAAGCTCAGCTCAATAGACAGCTAAGACAGGAGGGGCTAAGAGACTTCCTTTCAAAGCAAAAGCTAATCGAGAAGGTCATTGATATTGCTCAAAATTTGACCGACCCAGATAAGGAGTATGACGCGCTAGACGTACAGCGTATGCGTACAGCCGCAGAACTAAACCTAAAGCTGGCCGCTAAGGTGCTTCCTGACCTCAAATCCACAGAGATATCAGGTCCAGATGGCGGTGATTTGGTTGTTAACATCCAGCGTAAGAGATTCGATGGCGACGATTGAATACGTTATGAAGCCGCAAGGCGTGGTGCTAGAGGAGTTTGCTGACTGTCGCGCTCGTAACTCATTCATCATGGGGCCGCTAGGCTCAGGCAAGACCGTTCAAGTTATCCTCAAGCTCTTAGAGTTGATGTGCCAGCAGGCACCAGTCACAAGAGAATCCCATCCCAACTACGGTGTTCGGCTAAGTCGGATCATCGCCGCTCGAAATACTTACAGTGAATTATTCTCAACCACGATCAAGGACTGGATCGAGGTACATGGCGATCTGGGTGAGTTCAAGCAGGGCAACAAGGAACCGCCAACGCATCGACTCGAGTTCAAGCTAGAGGATGGGACGACGGTTAAGAGCGAGGTCATATTCATAGCCTTTGATCGCCCTGAGCACGTCAAGAAGGCGAGGGGTATCCAAACTACCTGGGTGTGGCTTAACGAGGCTAAGGAGCATTCTAAGAGCGTTGTGGACATGCTTGACCTGCGTTGCGGTCGATACCCGTCGATGAAGGAAGGCGTTAAACCTACACATTACGGAATGCTGGGGGACTCTAATGCTCCAGATGAGGATCACTGGTATTACAAGCTGGCTGAAGAAGACAGGCCAGAGGATTGGAAGTTTCACCGTCAGCCGGGTGGTGTATATCGCGAAGGGGACGGATGGTATCTCAACGAAAAGGCAGAGAATCTCAATAACCTACCGGAAGGCTACTATCGTCGTGGACTACAGGGGAAAACTGATGATTGGATCAAGGTTAATCTCGCGAATGAGTACGGCTTTGTATCGAGCGGCAAGCCAGTGCATCCGCTTTACACTGACTCTATACATTGCCTTAGCGATCATTATCGCCCTAATAGTGACGCTCCCGTTGTCCTTGGCTTTGACTTTGGCCGCACTCCCGCTTGTGCTTTTCTACAACGCGATACGCTGGGCCGCTGGATATGCTTCGACGAATTCTGTCTGACTGACTCCGGGGCGGTGGACTTTGCACCTAGCCTCAAGCGATACATTGATGCGAACTACCCGAAGATAAAGTTCCGTGGCTGGGGTGA
>JACLAB010000435.1_pt1 | contig 16518 bp, 12 predicted proteins | sample 8027921 | NCBI WGS metagenome assembly JACLAB01 (sample SAMN15725117, study PRJNA655200) | protist metagenome | isolation source: fluorescence activated cell sorting (FACS) single amplified genomes of... | place: USA: West Boothbay Harbor, Gulf of Maine | collected 2000-07-19 | reverse complement strand
TCGCGTTACCGACATCCCTGGCCATGTAATTTGTCGTTGCTCCGGGTGGGTGCATCGGAGCACCCGTTTGCGGATTCCTAGTATCAAAAATAGTTCGATCCGCGTGCGAGTCGTGCGGCGGTCTCGGAATCTGCGAAGGATCGATTTTGGAAGCCGCAGACTGTGGCGTTGGCTGCGGACCATACTGCTGAAAACCTTGATTCAAACTGTGCGGTGCTTGCGGTGGATTATACCCACTACTCGGCATCCCGTGCGAATAATGTTGTGGCTGCTGTTGTGGTTGTCCGCCGTACTGAGTTTGTTGTTGTTGCGGAGCGCTCGTCGTCCCGGGATACTGAGGGTATGTCCTGGCACCACCACCACCACCAACATTTCCTTGTTGGTGTTGATATCCATGCGTCGTTGTCGTCGTCGTCGTTTGCGGCGTTGGATTCGGATATCTACTGTTCTGCGATATTCCCCCCATCGTCGCCGCGGTGGGAGGACCTGTTTGAAAATTCTGTTGTCGTTGTTGTTGCTGCATAGGAGGTTGACCCATCGATGACGGAGGATATTGTTGCGGCTGCCCGGGCGGTTGAGGATACGAAGAAGACATCTGCGCTCCTCCTCTAAACCCCGTCGTCGTCGTCGTCGTCATCGTCGACGACGGCGGAGGAGGCGTCCCACCTAAATGCACTCGCGGAGGTGCCTGCGGGTGCGAGTGTAATGGAGAAGACGCGCCAACAACATTCGACGTCCCTTGTTGTTGTTGCATCGGAGGCGCAGAGGAGGAAGGATACCCACCGGTTAAAGGAGGAGGAGGAGCGTTATATTGTTGTTGATATCCTCCGTTCATCGCAGGTGGTGGCCCTGGTTGATGGTACTGAGAAGAAGGCGGGGGCTGCATTAATCGAATCGAATCGATCTTCTTCTTCTTCTTCTTCTTGTCCGTTGGTGAGTGAAGGAGAGAGAGAGAAAATTTTTTTATTTTTGAAGAAGACACAAACAGGCGAGAGAAGTGCAAACGCGAAAAAAAGCGAATACGTGTTCATATCGATGCATTTCATTCCCCGCACTCTTTGACACGCGCACAAAAAACAGAAAGAATACCAGAAGAGAGCGAGGAGTGACAAACTCTCTCTCTCTCTCTCTTTTTGCTCGCGGTTCGTTCGTGGTCGCCGACCAGAGAGAGAGAGAGAGACGGGGGACAGAAAACCAAAAGAGTGAGAAGAACAAATAAAGAGAGTTTTTCTTGTTTATTTATATTCCCTCTCTCTTTTTTCTCTCCTCTGCCGACTGAATCGTCATCTTCTAAAAATAGAAAATCCTCGAAACGATGAGAAAGACAAAGATAACAACAACAACGATGGGTGGATCATTTCCGATTTGCTTGTAATTTCTGCGCGCATGTGAGTGAGTGTCCTCGCGAATACGCATGCGCAATTGGATCTGATGGAAAAAGGCAAGACTGGATGCAACGCCCAGAATTATGTCGTGGAAGTGTAGAATATATGGCTCCGGAAGAGTATATGGTTCGAGCGCCGATGCGTCCGAGCTATTTCTTTGTTATCGATGCGAGTCCATCGGCAGTTCAAAGTGGTGTGACGGTATCGGCGTGTGAAGTCATCTCTAGAACTTTGGATAGCATTCAAGGTGGTGACGCCGCGAGCGTGGGAATTGCCACGTTTGATGGCACCGTACACTTTTACGCTATTCGCGGAGACGAGGAGCTTAACAATGTGAGCAACGAAAATCAAGAGAATGAAAATCCATCGACGTCAAACGGCGCAACCAAAACGCCGAAAATGCTCATCGTCCCAGACGTGGACGATCCTTACGCGCCTTTGCCAAAGGATCTACTCGTGAACTTGAACAGAAACAAAGAAGCAATTAAGACTTTATTGAAACAAATTCCTGAGATGTTTGCGAACTCGCGTCCGTCGGCAGTGGCGAGTGGTGCGGCTATCAAATCTGCCATCGACGCTTTGAAGTACAAGGGAGGGAAAATTATGCTCTTTCTAGGATCGATGTGTTCGGGTGGATGGGGAAAACTCGAAGTTCGAACGCACTCTGGAAATGTAGAAAAAGAGCCCCTGAAAATTATGAAGCCAGCGGAGAAGTGCTATCAAGATTGCGCTACGGAAGCTGCGGAGTATCAAATTGGCATCGATATTTTTGTCTGTGGTTCGCAACCTGTAGATTTGGCAACCATAGGCGTTTTGACAAGAACAACTGGCGGCACGTTGTATAGATACCCGAACTTTAATGTTCAGTTAGATTTTGCCCAGTTGTTGAACGATTTGCGATGGAACTTTTTGCGACCACAAGGCATGGAGGCGGTGATGCGTGTGAGAGCTTCTCAAGGTTTAGGTGTGGCCGAATACGGAGGCTATTTTTGCAAACGCACGCCTACGGATGTTGATTTACCAGTTTTGGATGGGGAGAAATCAATTATGGTCAACTTAAGATACGAAGATAAGTTAGTAGACGGAGCTGAAGCGTACGTACAGTGCGCCTTGTTGTACACGACGATGAGTGGAGAGCGTAGAATTCGTGTACATACGCTTGCATTACCAGTTACATCTGCTCTCGGAACGTTATTTAGAAACGCAGATTTAGATGCCCAAACTTCCTTCATGGTTCGGAAAGCTGCGAATACACTCTTAGGTGGGAAGCACACGATTGCAGCCGCGAAAGATGCCGCTTTAGCGCAATGCGTGTCTTCTCTTTACGCTTATCGTAAATACTGTGCTTCGAACAACGCTTCCGGGCAACTCATTTTACCTGAAGCATTGAAGACGTTGCCGCTGTACACGATTGGCATGTACAAATCGAACGGTTTACGAACTGAAGCATCTGCGGACGATCGCGCGCATTGGCTTTTTAGAATGCTGAAAAGTGATCCGTCTGAAACGACGCCGTCGGTATATCCGCGACTGTTTCCATTGCACTTCATCTTAGAGGACGATGGCTTCCAAGCAAACCAAAAGCAGAGACTCGAGAACGGTGATCAGGCAGCGAGCAGTACCGACTCTTTTCCGCCATTCCCACCGTGCCAGTGGCTTTCTGCCGAAAAGCTCGACGGTGACGAACTGTATCTTCTCGAAGATGGTGCCGAGATGCTCGTTTGGGTCGGACGAAACTACCCGCAAGACCGATTGAAAGAAGTATTTGGCGTAGACACAGTCGATCAGCTCGACGCTCGACAATCTATGCTTCCGCCGAACTTACCAAACGAAAGAAACAAGCGCATGAACGCCTTCATAAACGCCATGCGTAAAGCCCGTTCTGGATATTTGCGCATGCGCATATTGAAACGAAACGATGCCATGGAGACGTTGTTTTACAACCGCTTAATCGAAGACAGAAGCGTGGCGGGAATGTCTTACGTAGAGTTTCTCTGTCACGTCCACAGATTGATTCAAAACAAGTTTAGAAAGAGAGAAAGATCAAATGTGTTATTATTAATTCCTACTGCTTTTGCTTTTGAAACTACAAATTGTTTAGTAGATGAAGAAAAATGAATATTCATCCCAACGATGATCCTTTGCGCATCGACCAGAGGACCAGTCTCCCCTGTGTGTCAAAACTTTTTCGTGCTCACTGCTCAGAGGTCGTTACTCTTCTTTTGCGCTTCTCCTTCAAAAACCGAATACAAATAGCGAGAGGGAAGGAGAGAAAAAAAGCGAAGAAAACGTTGTCGCGTTAGATATACGAAGGAACGAGCAGCAATCAAAATGAAGATTGCCGTCGAGGGGTGTTGCCACGGCGAACTGGAAACCATTTACGCAGCGATGGAGAAAATAGAGAAAAAAGAAGGCATCAAAATCGACTTGTTGATATGTTGCGGCGATTTTCAAGCCATACGCAACAGACAGGACTTGGAGTGCATGTCAGTGCCGATTAAATATCGCGAGATGGGGACTTTTTACAAGTATTACAGCGGAGAGTTGAAAGCACCGTACCCGACATTGTTCATCGGAGGCAATCACGAGGCATCCAATTACTTGTGGGAACTGTATTACGGAGGTTTTGGAGCGCCTAATATTTACTATTTAGGACACTCTGGATGCATTAGATTTGGCGACTTGCGCATAGCTGGTTTATCTGGAATATATAAACAGTACGATTACAGGAAAGGACACTTCGAACGGCCTCCGTATACTCAGGAGAAGCAAGTGAAAACGGCGTATCACGTGCGAGAGTTCGACGCATTCAAGTTGAAACAGATTCGAGAACCAGTGGATGTGTTTTTGTCTCACGATTGGCCGAGAGGGATTGAAAAGTTTGGCGACGTTCAAGATTTATTGAGAAAGAAGAAATTTTTGAAGGAAGATATACAGAAAAATCAGTTGGGATCGGTTCCTGCGATGGAGATTTTGAAACAGTTGAAACCGACGTATTCGTTTTCGGCACATTTGCACGTAAAGTTCGAAGCGACAGTAAATCACGAGAATGGAGCATCGACGCACTTTTTAGCCTTGGATAAGTGCATACCGCACGCGCCAAATAGACAATTTTTACAAGTAATTGATTTACCGGATAAGAGTTCGGATGGAGGGTTTCAACTAGATATGGAATGGTTGGCGATTACTAAAGCGAACCATGCGTTTCAATCGTTCACGAAGGCGCCGGCAAAACTTCCTGATTATGGAGTACCGGAATCGATTGATTTAACCAGTTCAACGGAATTCGTGAGAAGTAAAATGGATGGCATCAAGCTGCCTGAGTTTGTTGAGACGGTTTCACCGCACAATGCGAGCGTAAAAGCGAGACAACCACCGCCGGAAAAAGTCGAAAGGAACCCGCAAACGGTTCAGATGTTGGAGATGTTAGAGTTAGATTTTAAGTTAGACACGGGAGGAGATACGTTTGGGAATAAACCATATTCTTCGTCTTCGGTGACTAGATATCGAGTTCCAGGTGCGGGGCCATTTAATTTACCGGGAGTGCAAGGGATGCCTCCAATGGGCACACAATATCCGCCGCCGCCGCCGCCGCCGCCTCCACCGGTGGAGAAAGACCCGGACGTTATAGATTTAGATGATATTTAGAAATACAATACGCGTAGACTAGCAGTAAAAATAAATAAAAGCTGAAGGCTAATAAGCTATGTTTTATTTGTTCTTTCGATGACTATCGTCGTTTTCGTCGTCGTCAAAAAAGTCGCCGAAATCTTCCTCGCTCGGGTAGTTGTTGCTTTTATGCTGCTGCTCCTCAACGTAAGGATTTACAGCTCCTCGGCGTGGAGGATATGCATCATCTTCACGCGCGAGGTCTCTATCGATCGTTCTCTTATCTTCTCCAGTCAAAACGACAAAGTCATCATCGCTTTTCACGTTGCCACTCCTGCTACCACTCGTCGTCGGCAAAGACGATGATTCTTCTTCGCCACCCATGGCACGCTTTGCAAGTTCGTATCCAGCAAAGTTCATCGCACCTAACGGTGCAATCCACGCAATTCTAAATAATGCGCCCTTAAACAAAGCTTTCGGACCTTCAGTCGTAAGAATATTCTTGATGGTGACTAACATTGCCTCGCCTACTGGACTTCGCCCTGTCATTGCTCGAGTTTTCAACACGTCAAATGGTGTAGTGCACAAGGAACCAACTGCCCCGGCAGCGCCGCCAATGGCGATAAACTCGTGCGAAGAGAGCTCTTTCCCTTTAATCGAGCGAGCAAGAATTTTGAACTGCTCGTATGCGGTCATACCAATCATGTAAAACGGAATTTCTCTCGTGAGCGTTGCTGCGGTTCCGGCGAATAGTGGTCTCGGCCCATTTGTGGTGACACCTTTCACGGCAGCAAAAACGTTTGTGTATTGTTGCGTTTGAAGCTTTTGTTTCAACACCTCGCACGGGATTCTAACGCACGTGCCCACTAATGTCCCCACACCTGCAGACATTCCTTGCACGGTAATCTCAGAAACGAAGGGTAGCAGAGTCAATGGGCCTAAAACTAATCTCGCCATTTCGTACGTCGCTGCGCGCATGCCGTGGCCAAAGAAATTCCCGGTGACTGACGGAACAATGCCTTGATACAACGTTCTCACCCCGGCTGGATTTCTTGGAACCGATTTTAATATCCCGAGCATACCGGGTCCTTTTCCAACCGTAGCTTGGAGTCTCGTTTTAAGCGTATCTATTGGATGTAACGTGGACGTGGACATAGCCGAGGCGCACCCTCCGGCCAAGGCAGCTTTCAGCGCCATCGTAAACGTCCCACCTGAACCTTGAGGTTTTGCAAATTCTACCATTGTTGCGGCTTCAAACCACACCTTGGATGGATCGGAATCCATAGCTACTACATCTGGTGGTAGTAACATCATAAAGTTCCTAAACTGCCCGTATGAAATAAATTTCTGGTTCCCGCTCAGCGCCATGTGTCGCAACATAGCTCTCGCGTTTTCATCCGTCGCCGGTAAACCGAGTTTTGCCAAGGATAATTTCACGTCGTTTTCTTTCAACATCCCCGATCTACCAACCGATAGCGAGTTGTACGCTTTCAACATTTTTGATTCACGCTCGTTCATGACGGCTTTGAAATCTTCCCATGACAACGACCTCGCGAAATAATGCGGTTTCGCTCGATCGAAGAACTTCTTAGCGTACCAGTTGGGCAGTTTCCTTCTCCGCATGACAAACTTCAAGTCGTCCAAGCTCACTCTCCCAGTTTGCGTCACGTCTATCTCTTCTTCGAAGAATTTGAGTCCTGCATATATTTCAGCAGAGAGAGAGAGAGAGAGAATTAAGAAAATGGTGTAAGTGTGTGTAAGTGTGTGTGTGTGTCATCATCGACATCGCAAAGAAAAAGAGGACAAACTGGACGATATAAACGCACCTTCTTCTTCTGTGTACTTGAAGAAATCTGCGACCGAGGATAATCTCTTTCGATCTGGATGATACTCCATGTGCTGCCTCTCTTCCCTGAGTTCCTCTAAAGCCGCTTTGAAATCGGGCATCTTGAATTTCCCGGTCTCTTTGTCCACGAATTGCTTTGGGATTTTCTCCTGAAACTGACGAAGTTGTTCGTTTAGTTTCGTCGGGTCGATGACCGCGAGGAAGCCGGAGAATTTTACCATCATCGGAGAGGAGTTCTTCTTGTTCTTCTTCTTCGTTTCGGTGTGTTTTCCTCCACCCGCGTTGGTGTTGAAGTTAGCGGCGTCGACGCCTCTGATGGTGAATGCTTTCTTCATATTTTTTTTGGCGTCGCTGAGTGAAGTCCGTGTGTGCCTGATGCATTATACTATTATAGTACACTCGTGACGGTTGTTGGGAGATTGGTCCCGCTCTCGCCTCTGACCTAAAAATCGAGCGAAACAAAAAAAAAGCAGAAAGAGAAAAAAAAGGAGCACACAGCAGAGAAAATTCCTTACTTTAGAATCACCTTTAGAGAATAGAAAAGTCAAGATGGCCAAGTCCACTAACCACACGGCGCACAATCAGTCTTACAAAGCGCACAGAAACGGTAAGCGATTAAAATCACGGAAATCTTTTTCGCGTCGCGTCGTCGCGTCTCGGTCGTTGATTACGCGGAACACATTTTTGTGAGGGGAGGAGCGCTTAAATTTTGCGCTACGATTGATACGTGATTTCGGGATAATAGGCGCGCTTCCGAAATAGTCACGAGGATAATCTCACCCTACGTGTATGATACGTGTTTTGTTGAGCGTGAATGCGGTTTAACATCGGACGTTGCGTCGTTCTATGGATGTCTTCCATCGCGTTTTCTATTGCATTTTTTAACCCTTTTCTTTGCTCAAATCGCTCACTTCGTCGTTTCTCTGCTCCTCTCCTTAAAAAACAGGCATCAAAAAGCCGAAGAAGCACGCGAAGAAGTCCTTGAAAGGCATGGACCCGAAGTTTCTCCGCAACCAAAAGTTCTGCAAGAAGCACAACAAAGTGAACTAATCAGTCGTCGTGAGGGTATTTATCGCCGGCGTCTTCGATATGGATGACACCAGGTTGTCAATACTCTCTTATCGCAGTCCTCCTTCCCAGAAGGAGGACGACAGCGCACTCGTGTTTATAGCTTCATATAATAGTAGAGAGAGAGAGAGAGAGAGAGAGAGAAGAACTTAGTCCTTATAGCAAAGTTGTATGTTTTACAGATAACTATACATAAATTTCGAAACGCGTCTTTTGAAAAAGAGTATACGATAGTAGTGACTGCACGCTTTCGCTCCGACAGTGAGAGAGGGCTGTCCTATTTTTTGCCTTTTTGTCACTACGAGAAAACTACCATCAGACCATATGCGATCTTTTTTTTTCAAAAAGTAACCGCACGAAACGTCGTCGTCGTCGTCGATATAAATCGTAGCAGATAAGAGAGAACATTCATATTAATACGAGAGGGAGAAAGAAAGAGCACCACTACGCTGCACCATGGAAGCGCTGCCAAATTTCTTCGGCAACGCGGGTGGCCAACAGTCCGCGGAAGATACCGGGATGGATGTGGACGGGGAAGAAGTTTTGTGCGTCATTCGTTGCGGACGATTACACAAAGTCGAAAACAAAATGAAAGCAGACCCGACGAAAGGAAAGTTGCGCGTCGTCCGAGGGATCGATACGTTGACTCGATTGCAATACGGGGAGAGAAATCCGTCGACGCCTTTTGAACCGAGCGAGGATATCATCATTTTTCCGCAAGAGTGTTTGAGCAAAATGATGAAACAGCCAAACTGTTTCGCGTTGAAGTTCATCGAAGACTCGTCGAGAGACATGTACTTTTGGTTCCAAGAGAAAGGAGACGAGGAGGAGAAGAAGAATTTGTTGCAGAAACTTAACGAGACGTTGAACCAAACGGAACCGATGCACGGAGGTGGAATGGGAGGTCAACAACCGATGGACGAACCGGACTTTGAACAACAGTTGAGAGATGCTATCGCAGCGTCACAGATGCCGCCAGATACGCCTCTAAACGAACAGCAAGAACAAGGAGAACAAGAACAACAGAATGAACAAGGAGATAAGAAGAATGACACAGAGATGGACATGGAGACGCCATTTGTGGGAGCTTCGAACACGGCACCAAAAGCGCCACAAAAGGAGAAAGATACGGCTACTCTTTCGGGCGGGTTAGGAACGAGCGCAACTGAATCTGAAATGGCTGCTGCCATGGCTGCTACTATGTCTGGAATTCGAGTTCCAGCGTTTGGAGAGATGACCCCGATCCAACAACAACAACAGCAGACTAGCGGTAGTTTGAGGGAAATTTTGAAGCCCGAGATAGTTGGCCCGATATTGAGAAACAAGGAAGTCCGCGATCGTTTGTTGGTGCATTTACCGGAAGAGCACAGAGAAACGGCTGATTTAGAAGAGTTGATACAAACGCCGCAGTTTAAATCGCAACTGGAACGCTTTTCAGAAGCGTTGCAAACTGGACAGATGGATTTGGGTCAGTTTGGATTGAAATCGGAGACAAACTCGCCGATTGCGGACTTGCGTACGTTTTTAAAGGCTATTCAAGACCAAGTGAAAGAGAAAGAAAGCGAGGGTAAAACCGACAGCGCTGATGCGATGGAGTGAAAAGAAGACAGAGAGGCTATCCCGAACCAAAAATGGAAGCACGCAGATATAAAGCAATAATAAATAATTTAGAATAAGTAATTAAGGTATAAGTACTGAGCAAGATTAGACCATCAAAGATTCGAGTTCAGTTTGAAGTATATCAAACGATTCATTTTCCTTCAAGCATTCTTCCACGTAAGGTTCGCACGATTTCAAGAAAAACTCGAGTTTTTTAGAGTTTACGACTTGTTCTGAATCCATCCCGTCGGATTTATACGTTCTGAACTGGTATTGTAAAGATTGATCTGCTCTAGAGGGTGGCGAAACCTGAACGCTTTTAGTTTCCAACTTTGCCGTACTTTGGATACCAAAATCGTGCGCAATGAAAAACGTATCGCTTTCGTCATTGTCTTCGTCTTCTCCGTCTTGATCCGTGTTCTGGTTGTTATTAATATCATCATCGCTATCTCCTTCATTTTCTCTCTTTTTCTCCATCTCCATCTCCAGTGCGGAGCCGAGATCTACCCAAAGTTTCGGCTCGTACTCGAAAATATACGTCTTCTTCGCCTTCGCTTTTTCCTCGGCTTTCTTCTCCTCGTTCTCTTTTTTCCACATTTCGCCTAGTTCTTCGGTCAACGCGAGCTCGAAATTGTTCCCGTCGCCGTACTTATCATCCTCATTCCGTCGCAACACAAACGTTTGTTGGTTGAAAACCGTCTCGTTTTTCTTCTCTTCCGTTACCAGCTGTTCTTTCATACAATGAAAATCCGAGATGGCGCCACGAAATCGAACGTCTTTGAGTACCTCGCATTTCTTTACCTCGAACAACTGTGGTGACGACGACGACGACGGAGAAGAAGAAGAAGATGAAGAAGAAGAAAGAGAAGTTTCCTCTTCTTCATTTTGTTTTTCGTTTTCCTCTTTGCCTTTCTCTTTTTCCTCGGTCAATACTACTATATCCAAAGAGCCTTGAGTCAGAAAAAGAGAGCAAATATTTTCAGGAATACTAAACGAAGAAGCAGTCTCTGACTTTGCGTTTTCTTCTTCCGCCTTTGTCTTGTTGCTCCTCATCTTCTTCTTGCCGCCGTTCGAGGGTTTCTTTCTTACAACGGTCGTCTTCATCTCTGCTTTGTTTTATTTTTTCTCTCCTATGCGGTTTTTTTTATGTTGACCCTGGTGAGGGAGAGGTGCTTCTCGTATTTTTCATCACCCACTCGGTTTTGATGGGGTGTGGAGAAGCACAGAGCACAGACAGACAGAAGCTTCGGTCCTAAAAAAAGAAGAAAGAGTTCAAACGCTTCCTCATTATTATACTCTGTTCAACATGGTTAACGCACCGAGAACCGTGAAAGATACTCCGGCGAATGAGTTCGTCATCTCCTTAGCGCAATACTTTCGATCTTCGGGCAAGGTACGTCGTTGAAACACGCGCAGTCTCTCTGCGTTTCGTTTATAGATGGGGTCACTAGGACCCTCGTTCCTCTCCTTTTTACTCGCTTTTTGCAAGCGGGTACAGAGAGAATCGCGGATTTGTAACCCGTATAGCATCGTTCCCTGAGCGGTTTCAGATGTGTTTTCGCGTCATTCGCATGAAATGATTGTTTTTTAATACCATGACGATCAGTTTGTGCGCGTTGTACTTTCGCGAGCGCGTGTTTGAGCGCGCGTGAGAATCTCTGATTTTGATTGAGGGAAGCCCTTCTCCGGCTCAAAAGGCGGAGAATGGTCGCATCGAACGCACGTTCAAACACCTGCACGCGACCGTGGAACGCGTTTTTTCTCGATCAAATCGTGCACTTAATTATTTGTTTCGCACAATACTCACCGAATTATTTCTTTTTATACGAACAGATGGAAGTCCCGCAATGGGTTGATATCGTCAAAACCGCCACTTTCAAAGAGCACGCCCCGTACGACCCGGATTGGTTTTACATCAGAGCTGCCTCTACGGCGAGAAAGATTTACGTTCACGGCAGAATGGGCGTTGGAGCGTTGAGAAAGTCGTACTCTGGTTCCAAGAACAACGGTCACAACAAGCACCACCGTGCGATTGGTTCGGGTTCGGTGGCGAGAGCTGTGTTGAAGCAGCTCGAATCTGTAGGCGTGATTGAGAAAGACGGCAAGGGGGGCAGAGTCATCACGGCTTCTGGTATGAGAGATTTAGATCGCATCGCTGGTAGAGTGAAGGTTGATCACAAGATGATCTAAGAAAGAGAGAGAGGAATTGATATTGATTATTGTAGCAACTTAAAAACAACCTCGGCCTTTTGTTTTTGTAGCCGTGTCGGCGCAAACGAGTTAGAAAGTGAACACGCCAGGTCGAAAGGAAGAGAAGAGCAGTACAAAGTACACGGCACGGTTCGAGAGAGATTAGCTCCTCGCGGCGTGGTTTTCTTCTCTTTCGGCGATAGAGTTTAGCGCTTTAACATTTGTTTGTAATGACCTGACGAAAGTCGAACCTTTTATAAAACTTTCACACCCTCGCGCGTTTTTTATTTTTCCAAGAAATTGTGACTTGTGACGTGACGAGAGTGGACGACGGACAGTTATAGCTGACGACTTTTAATCTCGAACGAAAATCTTGTCATAAAATAAGCGCACATCACCCCTCTCATTCTCTCTCTCTGTGTGTGTGTGTGTATATGTGCGATTGAGCCTTTCGCCCCACCACCACCACCATTCTTTCTCTCTCTCTCTCTCCTTCTCCTCCCTCCTTCTTCTCGCTCTTCTTGAAGATTGAGATTTGAAAAAAAAAACGTTTGACTCCGCGAGCGAAGAAGTCTTCTCGTCTTGTTGTTCTTGCTTCTTTGAGATCAATCAATCGAAGATACGACGATATGAGTTACTCCTCGAAACGTCAGCAGCAGCGCTTATTCCGAGTGTTCACTCGGAAAGAAGCCGAGGAGTCGTACAAGAAAGCCATCGAAGGCTTGACGTCTGTTCTGTATTGCGAAGAAGATTTGGCTCGATATTTGCTTCACGCTTTTGGCGCCAAGACGAATAAAATACACGACGCGTATTTCGGCGATGAGGATAGAACGAAGCGAAAGTTAGGTCTTCTAACCGAAGAAGAAGAAGAAGAGGCGGAAAAGAACGACGTGTTGAAGTTAGCGATGGAAGAAAAGGAAAAAGAGAAGAAAATGGAACCCGTAGCGAGCGTAGTTGCGGCGCCGCTGGCGACAAGAAGAACGACGCGCTCTGTGGCAAAAACGGCAAAGGTAACGGTTGTTCCAGAGGAGCAAAAAGAGAAGGAGGCGCAGGTGAGGTGCGGTATCTGCTTCGAAGATTTTCCCGTGAGTAAGTTATCGACTGCGTCGTGCCGAGTGCATCCTTTCTGCGATGAATGCTGGGAAGGCTATTGCGATTCAAAGTTGAACGAAGGGAAAACTGGGATTTTAGACGTGCGCTGTCCTGATCCCGGATGCGGGAAGAGAGTATCGACGAAGAAAGTTTTACGCTTTCTCGGAAACGCGGAGAAAGTCGCAAAGTACCACGCTTTTGAGTTGGAACATTTTGTGGAGCAAAACTCGGCGGTGAAGCACTGCCCGGCGGCCGGGTGTGATCGTTTCCTCCTCCTTGAGAACAAGGACGGTTTGACTCTCGATCAGATTCAATCGTGCGTGTGCGAGTGCGGCAAAGTTTTTTGCTGGAAGTGTCAAGAGGACGAGCATATTCCCGTCCGATGCGACATCGCGCAGTTGTGGATTGCGAAGAACAGTTCGGAATCTGAAAACCAGAACTGGATCTTAACGTTTACGAAGCCATGCCCAAAGTGCTCGAGACCGATTGAAAAGAACCAAGGCTGCATGCACATGACGTGTTCGCAATGCCGACACGATTTTTGCTGGACTTGCTTGGAACCGTGGAGCAAGCATGGCGAAGCTACGGGTGGATACTATTCGTGCAACGCTTTCCGCACGACGGACGCTTCTGATCCATCGAAGATGAGCGAGAAGGAACGAGCTGTGAACGAGAAGAAGAGACTCGCCCGCATGGCGATTGAAAGATACTCACACTACCACGAACGCTGGGCATCACATGAGGACGCGGAAAAACGGGCAAAAAAAGACTTGGAAGCTTTGATTACGAAAAAGTTGGACGATGTGGGAAGAAACCACGGAGCCGGTCCGGGAGAGATGACGTTTGCCGTCGAAGCGCAGCAACAAATCATCGAGTGCCGAAAGCTCTTGAAGTGGACGTATGCGCATGCCTACTACGCGTACAACGACGAGAAAAACGACGCCGATTGGAAAAGGAACAATCCTTTCACGCAAAGACCGACGAAGTTAGTAAAACAAGAGCAGGAGTTTTACGAATACGTCCAAGGAGAAGCTGAAAACCGTTTAGAACAACTCACCAGGATCATGGAGAGAGATTTCGAAGATTTTGTAAACTACGATCAAAGCGATTACGCCCAAGCCGTAGAGCATAAACGAAAAGAGGCGAGAGGAGAGATGGGTTTGCAAACTCCGAAAAATAAGGAAGACAGACCGATTATTTTGAGAGGAGATGGATTACTTTTCGAGGAATTCAAGAGGAAAGTGTGCGAACTGACGAGTTTGACAAAGAAATCTTTTGAAACGTTATCGAACCAGATTCATAAAGGTTTTGGATCATCGATTACCTGCGGAGGAACAACACCCTTAAAAGAGAAAACTACGTCCATCACAAAGGACGATCCGATGGAGATTTCGTAAAAGAGAGGAGGAAAGAGGAGGAGACGATCAAAAAGAAAAATAATACACGATATATAGCTAGAAAAACCACTTAGCACCAAAGAGATACACAGCGGCAGGTCAAATAGAAAGCGTTAATACGAGAGATACAAGTAAAAATAAATTGATTTGTAATACCTACACTGTTGTACGTATTATGATCTGGATACATCGATAATAAATACAACTAATTCACGCGCTAAGAACTATTATTTATCATTTTATTGTTAAGTTTTTTTAAGTTTTCCGGCCATCTTAACTACTGGCGTGTCCAAGTCGTTTTCGCAAATCACAACTCCTTGTGGAATATCTAAATTGGCAATCCTAATTTTATCTTGCACGTTCATCTTCGACACATCCGCAAAAAACGCCTGCGGAATCTGATCACTTCGACACTTTACCTTGATTGTCTTCCTCGTGTGGTGCACAAACGCGCCTAATTTGGTCCCCGGACAGTCTTCATGTCCCGTAACCTTGACTGGTATTGGTACTTTTACGATCGTATCCGGATCGACTCCCATGAATGTGATGTTATTCACTTGATTCTTGTACGCGTGCATTTGTATTTGCTTCGGAATGGCTTTCATCGTTCGCTTCCCATCGTCCAGAACGATATCGATTAGTTTCGTTCTCAATCCGTAAATGGTGAATTTTCGCAGAAGTTTCTCCACCTCTCTCTCGCTCACCGCGCACACTTCGCTCGTATTTTCTATTTCTCCGTGCTTAAATACCGCGCATGGGATTAAACCTTCTTTACGCGCTCTGTTCGCCGATAATCGTCCGGATTTCTCTCGTTCAGTCGCGATCAGTTGTAAACTTATTTTAGTATTCGATGACGACGATGACGATGATTCTGCGGCGGAGTTTCGCCTCTCCTCTGCTTCCGCTTCTCCTCCTTCACTCAACTGCTCTTCCTGTTCTCGTCGACGCGGCGAGGAAGAAAAGAACAGGAAACTTCTTCTTAATATTTCTGCGTTCTTCTCTCCCATCGATGCGACGGATGACGAAGTACCGGTACAGCTGCTCCGCAGCAGAGAAAGGACGCTCTTCCGCCCGAACAGCAGCGCCGTTGCCATTTTTTCCTTCCTCTCTCTTTTTTGTTTGTGCGGGTTTTTTGTTTTTTTTCGCGACGATTCGACCCCCAAAACGGACAAGAGTAGTGAGAAGAAACCACCCTCCGAAAGAAACACAAACGCGAACTCGTTGTTCTCTCTCCTTCTCTCTCTCTCTCTCCATTCTTCTTCTCTCTCTACCAACCAACTAGTACTACTACTACTACTATGAACTCTACGGGACCACCGCGACAAGAAGAAGAAGAACAAGAAGAAGAAGAAAAGAAGCGAGCGCAATACGAACAACAAACGCTCTTCGTTTTAAAGAGAGAACTGGAGAGTTTACCGTCCTCGTCGTCGTCGAGCAATAACAGAAAGGTTAGCAAGTCTCACTCATAAACTCGGTGTCCTTCATCTCATCAGTTCGTCCTCTTTTTCCTTTTATGCCGCCAAATTTCTTCCCTTTTTTCTGGCGGTCGTTCCTTTTTTATGCCGCTCTCAAAATCGATTGAACTGTCACGATAGAGCAAGAGAGAAGGAGACTGACTCGCATTCTCTTTTTCCACTTCGTCAAGGTGTATAAGCAAAGAGGGAACGTTTATTTCCTCTCCACGAAAGAGGAGGTGTTGAGAGACACAGAGAAGAAACTAACCGAGATGAACAGTTGAAGAAAGAAGAAGAAAAACAACAAAAACAACAACGTTTTGTCGGATAGAGGAAGACAAAAATGATGACGCTTCCTTCGCACCAACAACGAGAAACGATTCAAAGACAACGCGAGAATCTCCCAATTTACGCATCGAAAGATGAATTAGTCTCTCACATCGAACAGAACGAGACGGTTATCATTCTCGGTGAAACGGGGTCCGGAAAGACGACGCAAATACCTCAGTTTGTGTATGAACGGATGATGTCAATGACAAAGGAGCGCAAGAACAACAACAGGAAGGAAGATGAGGCGTTCACTCGAAGAAAAGAGAAAGGTACGATGGTCGCAGTGACGCAACCGAGACGTGTTGCTGCGGTATCTGTGGCAAAACGAGTGAGTCAAGAGATAGGCGATGGAGGGAAGTTGGGCGAGTTAGTCGGGTATGGCATTCGTTTTGACGACTGTTCGAGCGAACAAACGAGGATTAAATTTTTCACAGACGGGATGTTGTTAAGAGAGGCGTTAAATGACCCACTTTTGTCGAGATATGGGGCAATTTTAGTCGACGAGGCCCACGAGAGAACGTTGCAGACGGATTTCTTGTTAGGAACGC
>JACLAB010010646.1_pt1 | contig 16535 bp, 20 predicted proteins | sample 8027921 | NCBI WGS metagenome assembly JACLAB01 (sample SAMN15725117, study PRJNA655200) | protist metagenome | isolation source: fluorescence activated cell sorting (FACS) single amplified genomes of... | place: USA: West Boothbay Harbor, Gulf of Maine | collected 2000-07-19 | reverse complement strand
CGCTAAAACCTCCGGCTCCTGGGCAGAAAGTGAACGCAGTGGGCGGGTGCGGTTGGAGTGGAGGACGACATCATAGATCTATACTGCTCATATTGCGATTTAAGAGATGGGAGACGACTACTTGGAACTCGCGAACGACTTTAAGGATAAAGGCAATGCCAGTTTTCAAGAAGGCAAGACTATGGAGGCTATTGGGTTCTACGGACAGGCGATTGATTTGAACCCAGATAATCACATATTCTACAGCAATCGCTCTGCGGCTTACATGCAAGGGGACTCTATAAGTAAGGCTTTGAGAGATGCGGAAAAGTGTTTGTCGTTGAAGCCCGATTTCGTAAAGGGTTACAATCGCTTGGGGGCGGCACAGCAGGGATTGAAGAGGTTCGATGCTGCAATTGCTACATTCAAGAAAGGTATCGAGCTATCACCTGATAACGACGCTTTGTGGAGTGCCTTGCGCAAGTGCGAAGAGGCGAAAGAGGTGGAGAAAAAGGCCAGATACGCACAGGCAGCGAAGGAGAGAGAGATAGAGGAGGCTCGTCTAAAATTAGTACGTGAATTGGAGTGAAATTTAAAAGACTATTATTTCTCTACAATATGAGTATTATACCATATAAGACGCTCTTAAATTTGCCGCCGATTTCTGTATTCCATATACACCATCGTGCTCATAATGTCTCTCTAATACCCTTAATTATCACAGGTGGACGAAGTGAAGGCTGAAGCGGCAGCCAAAGAAGCGCTAGAAAAGGAAAAAACCGTGGTCGTAAGCGAAGATGATCTTCTTGGCAGCTTCTTTGCAGATCTGGAGGATGTCGATAAGAAGAAGGAAATTAAGGGAGAAACATCGAAAGGACAGGAAAAAGGCGAATTCCACGAAAAGTATCTAAATCAGGACCTGGGAACGGGAAAATCTCAACATGAGCGGCTCACAGCCCCTAATTACCAGTTCAGGAATCTGAACCCATACTTTGTGCTAGACCTCGATATCGACGCTACCGCCGAAGATATTAAGAACAGATATCGGAAGCTGTCCTCAAAGGTGCATCCTGATAAGAATAGGTGCGTTTTGTAACTTTAGAGGGCTGTTAGTCATGAGTGATGACGTACTATATAGATGCATTGATGAACTTCAGAAAGTTGTTTCTCTATACATTAGTATAATATTCAATACCGAGCGACTTCCGTGAAAGGTCTTATATAGCTCTACGACGCCCTTGAGTATCATGACGTGCGATAGATGTGAAAGGATATCAAATCTTCGATAGTCGTGATCATTCACATACTAATATAGTTCCCAACTTCCCTCACGTATGGTAAAAAACAGGGGCATAGAGAATGCGCGGGACTCTTTCGAAGAGGTAAAGAAGGCATACAATAAGCTTTGCGATGAAGATCAGCGACAGACGGTAGTGCTGAACATAGAGGCAGTGCAGCAGCAGACGAAGGAGGAACGTAAAACGGCCGGAAAGAAGGTTGCCGAACTCACCACTTTTGAAGAGGATTTAGGTACGTGTGGACTATTGAGGCATATCTGTACCTCGCGATGCCTGTTATTTATGTAGTATAGTCATAAAATAGTCGTCGCTAATCCCCCTGCTCTGCTATAAACACATATTCTCACACACGTCATACAGCCAAGAATATCATGAAACATTTCGCTGAGATGGAGATGCAACGGAGACGCACGGAGAAGATAAAGCGCAGCCATAGTGCTCGAGAGAAAATGCAAGCCATGGATGAGCACGAACAGCTGAAGAAGGAGCACGTTTTTGAGAAGAATTGGACAGAGGAGGGTCGCAGGGATAAGAGGGTTGGTAATTGGAGGGACTTTCAATGTAATGATAGTGGTCAGGCCTTGAAGAAAAGCAAAACTTCATCCTCCTTTAAAACGGAGAAGAAGCACGACAACAAGCATGGACAGGGGATCGGTGAGGAGTGGAAGAAATCCTGGAAATAAAATGTTATATACGGGGAGGGGGTATTATGACAGTGGGACTAAGATATGATGTAAACTATACTGTAAATCTGTACAAGCAAGATCCTTCTGGTAGAACTGTTTTTTTTGATAATATAAGATACAACATTCATTGTTATTTCCGATAGTATATATGTATATGTATATATATACTACTAGTACTACTTGTACTAGTGCAGCATAAGTGCATTTTTATTTGTACTCATCAGGGTACTTCCCGATATGTTCATGAAGTTCCTGTTGTTGCTTCAGTAGGTGGGGCGGTATGTCCTTGTAGACGTCCGTGAACATCTCCGACACGTGTGGCTTAGGCCTATTCTCAGCGATTGTCAGTGCGTCTAGCACCTGAATGATGATGAGAATGTTTGATAAATAGTATTAGCTTGATGATGTTGCCTGTCCGCGATGCTGTATGTGGTAGATCAACGCCCCCAAGTCCCAATCATAAGCTATTATCAGCTAAAAGCGCACCTTCAACCGCTCTTCATCTCTGAGAGACTGCTCATCTTCCTCGGACCACCAGCCGCGCTCGGAAGCCTCCATGTATGCTCTGATGATAAGTGATGTTTCAGGGTCAATATTAGTATGGCGGTTGGGGTGATGTCCATGATACTCAAAGAGGTGGTAAGGCTAGATAGGATTTATCACGTGAACCATACAACATTGAATATGATCCAAATAGTATAGATATACAATCTTCATCAATTCGCTCATTCAGATACCTTAGGCGCTTTACGGGACATAGATTATCGTGCCAGTGCTTAATCTCTGAAAGACTCCTATACCGTGTAGAATCGTCCGACGTGGAATGGTGGCCACGGCGATAACTCATGGCTTCGATTAGCACGGGGCGGTTCTGCTCTAGCGCCATTTTTCTGGCCTCTTTCACTACCTGATGAACCGCAAATATATCGTTACCGTCCACACGAATCGCGTGCATTCCATACCCTGCTGCTCTGGAGATAATGCCATCCCCTCTAAACTGGTCTTTCGTAGGAGTGCTGATGGCGTAACCGTTGTTCCTGCAGAAGAAGATCATAGGTGCTTCCAGGGTGCTCGCGAAGTTGAGAGCGGCATGAAAGTCCCCCTCGCTGGCTGCACCTTCTCCGAAATAACACATGCTGATGCTCTCTTTGCCTCTGAGAGCAGAGTAAATGGTGATATTTTTTGTAAATGGTGATATTTCGGGGTCATTATTGACAATTATTAGTTTGGTTACGTACGATAGATATTTCAAGATCATAGTAAGTGCGATGGTCGTATTTCTTATTGACCATAGTCAAAAGTGTAATAGAACTGGAAAAGACCTTTCATGTAAACCACTCGATGTTGGATATAATCATGATACTCATGAGCATAGAACTACAGCCCTCCATACAGCCCCTTACCGTAGCTTCATTGCATAGGCAGCTCCAGCGGCCTGAGGAAGCTGGGTAGTCAGAGGAGAGGAGACGGTCTGGTAGTTCAGCTCGCTGGAGCCGTAGTGTACAGGCATTTGTCGACCCTTTCCTAGATCCATCTCATTACTGAAACATTGGTCCGCTGCTTGCTGTAGAGAAAACCCACGGTACAGTAACACACCTGATTCTCTATATTGGGCGAATACTAGATCGTCACTGCTCAGAGCGGATGCTGAGCCGATCTGAATAGCTTCCTCACCCGCGTTCTGCATGTAAAAGGATATTCTTCCCTGTCTCTGTGCGTTATAAAAGATGTCGTCTAAGGCTTGGATACGAATCATCATTCTGTACATGCTGATGATCTCGTCTTTCTCTAAGTGAGCTGGGGCTTCAACGCCCTCCATCATAGTGCCAGATTTTCCCAACATTCGAAATACGGGCCACTTGTCTAGCTCTTGAGTATCCACTATATTTAGCTCCGTAGTTACGGGCAAGACTCCGCTTCCGCTTAGTTGCACACTATCGTCTTCTATCTCCTCCTTGACAACAACTTTAGCCGATTCAGATGAAGTGGCCTCTGTCTCGAAGGTCATGCTCGTCGCAGACATGAAGCGGTGCGATAATCCCCGAAAAGCAGTGGGGAATTTTGCCGTAGGACGAAGCGCGCTGGAGAGCCTCCTCATGTTTCTTGAATTAATAATTCTATTCATTTTGCGAAAACTTACTTTCTAAAAACAGAAGTCGCCAAAATTCAGTCGTTGAAGTCCAAACAAAAGAGAATATTGCATTAGGCTGGAGAGTTTCTCTCGATCGCCATCTACTGCACTCCAAAACGTGCATTTGACTCTTTTTGACTTAGATTCATCAATTACGATTTACTATAGTTATGCAGGCAGGCAGAGAAAGAGCAGAAAGCTCCATGATGCCTCCCTTGGGAGATGCGCTTTATATTGTTTGCAAGTTCTTGGAGAGTCAGCCAGGAATGCAGGATACTGTATCGGCCATGAAGAGTGATTTGGCTCGCAATAAGATACTCGGTACAGTGAATGATTGGAAAGGTAATTCACGAAATGCGGTGATGGAAGACTACAACTCTAAATCTCGGCTATTACGGCCCAACCAGCTCATGTTGCACTTGCAGAAATCCTTGGATACCCAGACTTGCCGTAGCACTTTCAAAAAGAACAGATGTGCATCGTTGCTGACTCCCTTATCGAGAGTATTTAATCACCTAGATGCGGAGCAAGTTCAGAGAGTGCGCATGTACTCAGTGGACCTTGTGCAGTTCTACATTAGGGTGCGGAAGGAGGAGGCAGAGAAACTTCACATCCAGAGAAGGGTCGAACGCCTAAGGATCGAGCAAAAATTGTGCAACAATCCCGATGAAGGCGCTAGAAGAAGTGGATCTTGGGAGAAGAACATAGTCGTGGGCGGCGAAGAGAGAACAGAGATCACAGATTTGACACAGGATGATAATGGTAATAATAGTAATGGCACGAGAGCTGTGCTCACAGAAGTTGGGAGGGAAAGAGAAATAGCCAGTCTAATGAAAAGGGTACAAGATCTTCAGGATTCTAGCATCATGCTGCAGTATGAGATCAGCCATCGCATCTCTCTCCTGTCTCAAGAAGGCTGTCTTAAGCAGATACACACGCTGTCAAAACCTGTGCAGGTGAGCATTATTTTTAGGCTATTTCTCCGTACCATGACTATGTGTGTAGTGCAGCTCTATTTTGTGTTACGACCACACTCATACCAGCTTGTATATGTGTTTCCTGACCCAAACCTGTAGGTGCAATCAACTCTAGGTTGGCTAAGTGCCAGAGAGTTGGGCTTGTGCTCTTTCGGCCGCACAGGACGATGTGTGGCTGGAATCGGTGCCGTCACCCATCCATCTGCTGCACACTTGCAAGAATGGCGTCTTACGAATTTCAAACTTCTATGGACTGTGTCCGGACATATGACCAATCCTGCTTACTGTGTGGTATTCGATCGTACGTTTTTTATAATATCGGTGCGGTTCAGGTGGGGAATGTGTCTCTGCACCAGTTCTCGTATATTCAAAAAAAATATAGAGGACAGAGCATGAAAGGCCTCGTACTGATAGCACCCCGAACGTATCAAATAATATCTCTACAGGCACTGGGCGGTACGTGTCTCCAGATGGAACGTTTCAACGTAAAGACATTGGATCATCTAACTCTATCTGACTCTACAGGACTTATTGCTTACAGACACACCACACATTAATAGCCATTAACCCTAACCTCACCATTTATCGTACGTCATGTAGGTACGTGATTTCCGGCGGCGACGACTTCAACTTGAAGATTTGGGATGCGCAGAAGGGCGTGTTAGTGCGCACGTTACGGGGACATGAGGCCTATATATCGTACGTACTATCTATGATATTGCATTGTGGGTAGTGCAAATATTGGGCGGGAGTTCCATACTATCCTGATAAGATTTGGAATGTGTAGTTTTTTTTCTCGATTATTTGAGAAGTAAAGTTCTCAATAGTAGCCAACAGCACTAACATTTACCGCACGTTCTTCCCGTACCCCGTAAACATCCACACGGCTCCGACACAGATACATCGTGGTGAGCCCCGACAACAGCCTGATCGCATCTGCTTGTATGTACTACAGATATATTACTTTGGCTATCTTGTTATTATTGACATCGTAGGAACTATCCATCTTATTGATAATAACCTTCATAACTATTTCAGGTACCAACGGCATGATTCGTGTGTGGCTCTTTGAAGAAGGAAGATGCGTATTTGCCCACAGACACGGGCTAGGAGAAATATCCTGGCTCCAGGTGAGTAGGTAGTAGCTCTATCTTATTATGAGTATCCTGACCATCACGCACAACCGCCCTACACATAGTGACGTGCTATAGACGTCTCATGACCATCACGCACAACCACCGCTCGTATGGACCCCCAATCATCTATCGCACGTCAATCATACTCATATGGACCCCAACACTTCTCTCATGCTCTGCCTTGCAGTTCGAGCCCAAAACGTGCGCCCTGGCCTCCTCTGGTTCGGATGGGCACTGCGTGATGTGGGACCTAAGTCTATTACTACCTCTCCGTACGTTTGGCCCCTTGCTCAGACTAGCCGAATCAGCCAAATCAGACGCTTCGGTGATTGAAGCGCAGCAGTATCGTCCTGAGCAGCCTAAAAACGTGCGCAGTGTGGAGGGAATCGGTCTTGATGATCCTAAGCACGATGGGGAGGGGGGCATAGAGCTAGCAGAACGTATGGAGATAGAAGGAGTGGAACATGGGAAGAACGAAGAGGGCGGTGAAATTCTTGGGAGCATCGTTAATAACAATACAAGTAGTAGTAGTAGTAGTAGTAGTAGTAGTAGTAGTAGTAGTAGTAGAGGTCTGTTCAGCTGGAGTCGGCGGGATATTGCAAATGCCGCGCAACTAGTGCTTCCTCACATACAGGATGTAAAAGAGGGGCACCAGCAACAGACACTGGACTTAGACCCATTGGACGGGGATAAGGTGAGTGCATATAATAAGTGTCGTATGCGCGTGGGCGTTATGATATGGCCATCATTGTGCACATCTATTCTCACCATCACCCCCTACCTACTTTCGTTGCCTTTATCCGCTTTCGTTGCCTTTATCCGCTTTCGTTGCCTTTATCCGCAATCCTTCTTGTCTGCATCCACTTATATCCCTGTAGGCCTTAAAGGTTACCTGTCTAGACATTTGTCCGGTGGGTGGAATTTTGGTCACCGGGTGTGCAGATGGTGTGGCTAGGCTGTGGAAATACGATGACTCCATCCAAAGCGGCCATGGTTCATCTTCCTCCAGCAGCAGTGCTAGCAGCACCCGCTCAAGCTCTGTGAGCAATTCGGAAACTCGGCTGCAAGAACTCACTGGAGTGTTGTCGCAGGGTGAGATCAACTACCTGGAGCCAGTTATCCGGCACCTGTTACTAAGGTTAGAGGGTCACTCTAGATCTGTTACGGATGCTAAATTCAGCTCCCTCGGGGACAGAGTGGGAACGGCATCTCTAAGTGACGGAACTGTGCGCGTGTGGTCGTTCGCAAGGGGACATGTCAGAAGCGAACATATCGTTCTTGCGCTTACGGAGAATGATACAGAACATAGTAAGGGGCTCGAATCCAACTACAGCGCGCGCAGAAGAGGCAGAGCGCTCAACAAAAGTACTGAAGCACTAGCGTTCTGTTGGACTGCTGATGATTGCAACATAGTTACCCTACAGAGTGTAGTGACATCCTCCTCCACTCGCCTCAAGGTGTGGCATAGTTTAACTGGAGATTTATTGCGAGTAGTACATTCTGTCAGTGATAAGATTTGTCGCCAACTATGCCCACATCCGTTTGACCCGAAACTCGTATTGACGTGCGGGGAGGATGCCATCTTGAATCTGTGGGATGTGGGAGCGGAGTGCGTGCTATTTTCCCATGATTTTTATACATTTGGGGTGCCCAGAGACTTAGACCTAGTAGATGTGAGTTTCTCTCCAGATGGTTTGAACATAGTACTGAGCGATACAGACGGCAGAGTAAGTCTATTTGGGCTGGACAGTCCTGCGAGCTATCCTGCGCCAAAGCTTTGTCCGGAACAATATTTTAGCACAGACTACTCAAAGTTCTTACTAGACACCGACGGGTTTGCCGTGGATGAGGCTACGCAGCTGCCTGTAAATGAAGCTCCCAACGGGTCTCTTTGCAACGTAAATATGCAGGCATACGGGGAAGAGATTCAGGAAACTTGCAATAGCTGTGTTTGTCCGCCGCCACTCCCCGCAGACGAAGTGCAGAAACAGCTAGAAAAATTGCCGCAGGTGAGAAATTTTTACTTGCCTTCGTTTGCTTTGCTTGCTTGCTTGCTTATTTTTTTTACATTGACGAAAAGTGTCCTTGTTCTATTGCCGCACTGCTCCACCTTAGTTTCTCACGTGAAAACTGCGATATAGCTCTATCATATGGATGGCCATTCTAGTAATACTATCACCGTCTCTTACATTCCATCCGCTGTCACAATATGCTACCACCACATGTCATACACTTGATCCAAGTTGGTCAAGGCACGGGACAAGATAATGTCCCAGAGGTACAACACGGTGCTCAAGGTAATCACTATCATTTGGGATGTATATATGTCCGCAACGCGACCAATACGCATACAATACGTAATGATCGCACTCATATTATCCCTTTGATCCGATTTTCCCCAAGCACAAGAATCGCCAGCGGCAACCTATCAAGTGCGTGCTATGTATGAATGTAAAGAGTTATTCAAGAGTGGATTTTAGAATACTATGCAGTATTACGAAGTCAATCATTATACTTATTATGACCCCTAAGTATGGTTATATATAGGTATCGGACGAAAGAGCAGCGTTCAGTGGGTTCTTCGCCAAAAAAAAACACCATAAACAGCGCGTCTCTAGGAACACAGGGTCGAAGACGGCATAATAGCAGCAGCAAACCAAGCACCGATGATAAAGGATACGATGATGAAGAAGGGACTGAGTACCTGGTCTATAACGCCAACCAGCAAATCAGCAGTGACGAGGACTGGGACAGCGACTATGAGATGCGGCAAAGACGCATAGAGGTATGTATTTATATACTACTGTTATCATACTGAATATGGATGGTGCTATACGAAACGTCTACTGAAATTCTATCACATCCTTCATCATCGTACCGCATGTCATATAACTGCCCCGTATGTCACTTTCATTTGCCGGTACAGTTGCGGCGCAATCCCGACAGACGTGCGCGCAGCCCTGGACGTGCACGCAGGGCAACGGCGGCCGCCCGGAGAATCCAGTACGTACTATACACTTAATGTTGGGGACACGCGTTTTCTCAAAGATTCTCACATATGATAGATACTCACAAGTATATTCTTACACACATACATATATACTTAATATCTTACATACATATACATTCGTAGATACGACTCGGACGAAGGGTTCCTGGACTTTGACCAGCCGCACGTTTCCGGTTTTTGCAGACGTGCAGAAAGTGGAGGTCAAAACCACGACGGGATACTGTACGTGCGCGGGGTAGGACAGTGCGCGCATGGGTTGGGACACTCATACCAACCTAATCAGGATATATATTTGATTCAAGCTGGAAACGTTCTTGCTTCAGGATGCAATCGAGATATTAAGGTTAAGACGCTTATTTCTCATCTCGTACTGATATATGTTCTGTAGCATTTGAAAATTATAGCACTAACTCCTCCCGCACGTTTCCCTTTGACACTCAGGTACAACCAAGAGGAATTTGACTACAATCCTCGCGACACGGACAGGGTGGCGTACCACACACGACCTTTGCTTAGTCGTCGGGAGGTTGAAGGCAGGGCCAGCCGGGCAGCGAATAGAGCTAGATCTCGTAGGCAAGGGAGACAGCGCAGCAATGTGATCATGGACACCAGCGAGGAAGAAGACTCTGATAACTTGTTTGATGGAGAGCATAGCGGAATAGAATCCTTGATAGAGTTAGACGATGACGAGGAGGATGAGGAAAGATTGCGGGCCAATCGTGATAGGCGGGAACACGAAAAAAGAAAAAAGGAACAGCGTCGGATACAGCGTAGCAACCATATCAGCAGTAGTAGCAGCGGCAGACAAAGGAATAGCCGGGGTGGCAATCACAGGACCACATACCGCGCGAAGTGGAATCGAAGACAAGTGCCTCTTGGGCTCGGCACGTCTATCGAACGTTCCTGGATTCAGAGAGACGGGACAAACACGGATGACCACGCTAAATACTGCCCGCAAGTAGGCGATAAGGTGGTATACTTTCCGCAAGGTCACATGGAGTCACTGCAGCTGTTCGCTGAGGACACTAGTCCGCCTTGGCTGTCCTTCGCTGATCGGTGGCCTCTTGTTCTATGCGTCGTTAAGGCCATAACGTACGGATTTCCTACTGAAACCGAGCATGCGCAGTGCTCTTCCGCGTTGGCTGTGCTCTCACTCGGTGAGTGGATGTGAAGAATGCGCGATGTAGCTCTATCATAACCTGGATTACTATGCGCACACGGTATAGCCATCATAATAACATTTACCCAACAAATATGAAAAAATGTAAAAAAAATATTATCACAGGTGTGGTAGGAACTCCTTCTAAACGCAAGATAGCTCCCACTAGCGGCATGTACGTACCTATAAAAGTGTCTTCGTAGGGTTGTACGTATGCCATAACTGTCCCATTTCAAGCATCTCAACTGTAACGACCTTTTTTTTACCTTGTCATTCATAAAAAAAGGTATAACGTCGAGTTTCTGACTCCACGAAAGCTGCGTAACAGTACCAGCAGCCACGAACACACGTTTTCCGTAGCAGTGCGGAACTCCATCCACCTTCCGGAGTTTGTTGTTCAAGAACATCACTTCTTTCGGTCCGTTCGCTTGCCTTGGCATGAAGGTATTCGTATCAGTGTTCCGTTTGCTGAGATTGACGAAGATTCGCATGAAGTGATGTACCGCCTTTACAAGGGAAGAGTACGTGCTATATATCATATAGCGCAGGTAGACAGTGCAAGCTTTAGGCAGGTCCATACCAACCTAATCAGATTTGGAATGTGTTGATGACTGCGAAGGATCATAAACCAATACGTTTTATTTTTCGTATTGCGTTGATTTCTATTGTCGTTACTTTTAAGTTAGCAGCACTAATTACCCACGTACGAATCTTACATACACCTACAAACAGGTTCTAGGCCTCTCTAACAGATCAGAGGAAGTACGTGCAATAGATGTATCAACGAATGTTTTGTTAGAGGATTATATCTCTACACTATTATTATGATATTCGCATTCAGTCATACTTGTAATTACCCCAAAAATCTCTCGTACATCACCACACTCATAATGTCCCTCACATCACTGAACCGGGTTCTCAAGTGGCCGCACTCTCCTTGGGAGGCGCTCTCCGTAGAGTGGGATGCCACCAACGATCCTGTAGAGGAGGTGGTAGATGCTTCTAGCGCCACTGCTATCAGTAGCAGCAGCAACAGCAGCAGTAGTAGCAGAGCTATGGATATTATAGTGGATAATAACAACCATATCCATAGCAAGGATGTTAGCAGATTGTGCACTTGGGAAGTGACTCCAGAGCTATCTGCAGGTGACTGTCAATTATTCTTTAGGGGGCATATCTTTATGCCAAGTCTAGAAGATGCACCCAATTATGATAGCATTTACTTACTTTTACCATAATGACGTGCGGTGGATGTATTATATCCTCGAATATCATTAACATCCCACTCAACTAAACCTCGCTCTCATGTTGTTTTTTCCATCTCTCCCATTATATTAATCTGCAGGCACAGCTTTATCGGCGGAGTTCCAGCAGTGCAATCAATCCAACCTAACCCAGCAGTTCTGTAAAGACTTAGATGCAAAAATCGCTGCATTCGTGTCCATGGCCGAAGTGTCCGAAACTGGGCCTGTCGGGGAAAATGAAGGTGGAGCTGAAGAGGAGGGAGAGGAGGAGAAGCAGGATAAAGCAGATGCAGAGTCCAAAGAAGTAGAAAATGATGGAATTGGTAAGCCTGGTAACACATCCGCGCCTATGTCTAGGTTCGATCCGTTTGTTTATGCTGTTGATTCATATGCTTTTCCCGACTACTATTGCGTCATAGCCTGTCCAATGTATGTGAATCTTATCCGCAGTCGGCTCAGAAACATGTATTATCGCCAGATCGAGGCCATTGAAGCAGATATTTACTTGCTGTACCAGAATTGTCACCTATATAATACGGATGGGGCGGAAATTATTGATATAGCTCACGACCTGTGCACACACCTTATCAGCTTTCTGGGATCCGCATATTCCTTCTCTCCCTCTACGGACAGTGCATGCGACAAGGGCACTATCCCATACGAAGAGAGCCAACAATCGCAGCTCAGCTCGCAGAAAACAGAGAACATTTACAGTCAATTCTCTGCCCATCAGACGTGCGGTCAGGGGCCGGGCCGAGCCACTCGGAACTCGCAGTCAAGCTATTATGACTCTTCTTTTATTTTTGAAGGCATCAATAAATCCCACTCCCGGGTGCCTGCTGCTGGTAATGCTGTCGAGGATATAAGGGAAGGGAGCTCAAGGAACTCGAAGTCTAGTCAGCATGACACTGCTAACCTAATATCCGGCGCAGGGGATCAGGTGCAAGTACATGGTACTAGGAGCAGCAGGAGGGGTGATAATACTACGAGGGATAGTAGTAGTAGTAGTAGTAGTAGTAGTAGCAGTAGTAGTAAGGAGTCTAGGAAACGTGGTCGCATTTCGAATTCCCCCACCCGTAAACGTGCGGCAAGGAGGTCGCACGTATCCTACGCTGAGGTTGGTAGTGATGAAGAAGAGGATGAAGGGGATGAAGAAGAGGATGAAGGGGATGAAGAAGAGGATGAAAAGGCATCTCGCCCTTCCGTGCGCCTTCGCTCTACTAGAGGTAGAGGCATACGGGCGAGGGGGAGCAGGACTAGGTATGCCGACCATGGCAGCGAAGAAGGAGAAAAAGAAGAGGAAGAAGAGGAAGAGGAGCTTGATGATGCCTACATAACGAGCCAGAGCAGCCAACCTATAGACGTGGGTATGGGGCACCAGAAGTACACGCATACACCGAACGTACTGGACTTTGGCTTCCGCACGTCTAGTAGAGTGGACGGGACGGTCCGAAAGCGGATGCAGCGGCTGCTACAGGAGGCCTTGTTGTTAGATCAGGAGCACGGAATTTTCGCTCATCCTATCACTGAAGCGGACGTTCCGGGATATTTTAGCGTTATAATTCATCCCATGGATCTCACTACTATTCAGGAGCGGATGCAGTCTCGCCTATATCGCACTTCTCAAGAAGTACTAGCGGACATTACGCTCATGTACGACAACTGCATGTACTACAATGAGCCTGCATCGGCTTTCCACCAAGTCGCAGCACAGTCTTTACAGCGGTTGCAAGAAGTATGGTTAGAGATACAGACTGATATGCAGGAGGAGGAGGGGGGGTAGCATCGCCCCTAACGGATGGATACGGGTAGGTGTGGTAGTACGTTGATACAGGCAAAGAAACAAACATACCACAATGGATTTCAGATAGATATATAGATGTTTGTAATCTTGTTAATTTATGAGCAATATACGCATTTATACAACTTGCTTGGTAAGTATTATCCTAAGCATTACGATTTACTGGCAAGTGTACCTTGTTAGTGACGAAATTCCCTGGCTCTTGAAGTTCTGTACCCTCTAGATTGTGTGTGTGCATGGCTAACACGAAAAATACCCAAACGTGCAGAGAAATCAAATACGCCACAAATGCAATACGGGTCAGGGGGTAGCTTCGCAAGTACCTTCCTATACCCAATGTCCACATGTCCACCATGTTGACAGCATTAGTCACTCCAGGTCCCGCCTTCACACCATATTTCTCTATTTCTGCGATGACCTTCCCATTCCCGTGTCCTCTGCCTCCCCGACCCTGGCCATTAGCATTGCGCCCAGCGCCAGTGCCTGAAGAGCGATTCGAGAGCCCAGAATAATCGCTATCTTTGTACCTGAAGTGATGGTGACGTGCGATAGACGACGATTATAAGAACGATGATTGTATTTCGTATTCACAACATTCTAAGAAGCGGTAAAATACACACGTACCTATAAATGAAAATGGAGGAGATTTTAAGAGGCTTTATAAGTATGACGGTTACATACGCGATAATCATACCATAGATAAAGCTACATATGGCCTATCATATGCACCATTTAGTATGCATAAAACGCAAATTAATGGTGTTTCCGACGTGGACGTAGCCTTTTTTTTCGAAGCACTCATCACCACATACCGGTAAACCAGTCCATTCTCCATATTAACCGCAGTTTCATCATCATGGTCTGCGAGAATGTATTTTGAGGCACATTGTTAGTATCTGGTAGTTCTAGATGCTCATCACTTACAAATATAGACCGATTAAGCCTTACTAGCAAAAATCCCGTTTTCCTGCACGTACCATCGTACGTCATGGCGTCCACGAGCTGTCTTTCAAGACTGCTCACTTTATTCTGAAGGTCCTGATTTCGAGATTTGAGCGCACTCCGTTCCGCCTGTAGTTCCAGCACCAGTTGCTGTTTCTTTAACAACTGCTTGCTCAGGTTCTGGACTTGCACGTCCTCCTTAGATCCACCTATGGTTTGCTGAGCTGATCCAAGAGTCCTCCCCAGCTGGTCTTGCAAGGAAACGATTTGTCTGTCTTTCTTTGCTACATCAGCATGCGTACGTACGCGCTCTTCTTCAAAGGATACGGAAGCCGAATGATATTCCGTTTCCAGCTGCTGGTACTTTTTCTGTAAATCTTTTCCCCTCCTCTGCTCTCCCTCTAACTCCTCCTCTGCGGCAACAAACCTTTTCCTTAAGGATTCGATTTTTATCTCTTGGTCAATTTCCTGGTCGCGACTTGATGTTCCCGTGCGAGCAGTATCGATCACCTTTGACAAATCCCTCTCCTTCTGCGTCAGGCTAGCTGTGAGCTCAGCATTTGCCGTTTCCAGAGCTGCTTGTCTCTTCTGTGACGCTCCTATGAGCGAGGCGTGCTCTATTCTCATGCGCTCAGCAGCCTCCACCGCCAACCTAAGGTCTTCACGCAGTTCCTGTGTAGATGATCAAGTCAAGGTGAAGTATCAGGGACAACGTCAGTGTGGACTCGGTGTGAGGGTCACGATTCTCGACATGATATCCGTAAAGTCGCTCATAAGTCACGCACTTGCACCCCTTGGACGGACCCTGCCGTCAGGTTCCCCAGCTCTGCCCGTAGGCTGTCCTCTATTTTCTTCCACTGCAGCTGCAGCGCTTCTCTTTCTTCCACTGCCGCCCTTAATTTATTCATCAACCCATCTTTCTCTACATGAGACGTTCGGACATTCTTGAGTGCGTCCTCTAATTCGGATCTAAGCTGGGTGAGCTGTGATAGATCCTGCTGCTTGTCGGCGTGTTTTGCCTTATTCAGTTGTTTTATCTCCTGTTGCAACTCCTGCTCCCGCGCCTGTGCCTGTGCCTGGGCCCGTTGATAGCTGTCCCATGCCTCCTTGGCTTCTGTCTTGAGCCCCGATACAAGGTCTTCGAGCTCTAGACATTCTTCGTTAAGCCGCTCGATCTCCCCAGCCATTTCCCCGTTAGTTTCAGGGCCATTCTGGGAACTGCTCTTGTCAGTCCGCACCGTTGACGTCCTACCCTGTTCAGTCTTTTTTTTGTTCGAATACGAAGATGATATTACTTGTGGGGCATTTTTGTTGGTACTCGCAGGGAAGGGCATGGTTTCCATGTCGCTTGCGACAATGCTAGTGGTGTCAGCACCAGAACTTATAGCACCACTTGAAGTATCTGTGGAAGGAATGTTGACAATGTTGGTCGCCATCTGGGGGGTGCATGGAGGAAGGTCCCTAGCATTGTCATGCACTCCGACTGCTGACTGGGTGGACTGTATGGTCTGCGACAATTGTGATGGAATGTTGTCTATGATGGCATTATCATGAGGAGTGTCGGATACACCATGTACATTATCATGAACAATGTTCCCTGTGTATGCGACGGATGCAACCCCCTGCTCCGGCCCCTCTTGTCGTATGTAACCGGAATGGCGGGAAACAGAGCGTTCGACCCCCGCTATCTCTTTCACCACATCCAATCCGTGCTCAGCAGCATGCTTGACTTCATTCTCCTCACTGGTATCCCCCTGTCCCGCACCCGCTGTGATTTCAAGGTTATCTTGTGCTCCTACCCCTGCATGTGTAACCCCCTCTTCCTTTTGAAACTCTGCGTGCTCCTCGTCCTCTTCTTGCATTCTGTTCTTGCTCTTGCGCTGGGAACGAATCCAGGTCGCGCTCGGGCCTTCCTCTTCTTCCTCAAAGGTGTCCTTAGCAGCGTCATCGAGACTGTTCAAGATGTTGGAGATGTTAAACATGATATCTTTTCCTTCCAGAGCCGTAAAGGTTCTTAAATAAAATATTTTGAAAAGACCTCATTTAAAAAAAAAAACGCCGACCCTATGGATCGAGTCCAGATTTGCAAAGATTTGCGCCTTTATAAAATTAAGGCGCGGTAATCAACATACCAACTTTTCCCGTGAGGTGAAGGACAACCCAGTTGCACTC
>JACLAB010004784.1_pt1 | contig 16535 bp, 28 predicted proteins | sample 8027921 | NCBI WGS metagenome assembly JACLAB01 (sample SAMN15725117, study PRJNA655200) | protist metagenome | isolation source: fluorescence activated cell sorting (FACS) single amplified genomes of... | place: USA: West Boothbay Harbor, Gulf of Maine | collected 2000-07-19 | reverse complement strand
ACAGCATGATCAGCTCTAACGGCAATTGGCACAGCGACTACATAAAGCTGTGCAAAAACCGGTCCATCGAGTCACTTCGGTACGTCATCGATGATTGCCGAGACGCGATCAAGGCAATGCCTGAAAACGCGAAGTCCGGACAGTATCAGGACGAAATTAACTACTGTTTCATGGAATTGAAACGTCGAGAAAATTAATAACTAGGGGCTTCGGCCCCACAAACCAGCACGGAGTTATCTATGAAATTAACACCCAAACAAAACACGTTAGCCGATGAATGGCTGACGCTATGCTCTCAGTCGTATATTCGTTACGGCACCAAGGATTACGAAGATTTGGTGCGAGCTATGAAATCCAGCCGGGTATCAAAGGTCGTACAAAAATTTGTAATCAGTACCCTAATCGACGCAGAAGCTTTTCATCTATCGGAACAGTCCGCTGACCAAGCCTAGCGGTGTAGGCATCTTTTGAGTCGATGTAGTCTGGCGTAGACCTTGGAAACAGTTGCGGCATCATGTCCTGAGCCGTTAACGGTCGATCTATCCTGCCCAATCCCTCACCGCTCAGAGACGTATTGTAAGTCATGTGAGGACCGCGTGACCTACCACCCGACATAATCCCTACGTTTTCAATCTGCATTAAGCTAGGTATATCAAGTTGCTCTGGAGCCGTAATGATCATACGCATTTCAGTGTTGGTCAGAGCGCCATCGACCTTTTTGATCCCGCCTTTTATTTGCTTCGGGCTTGGATTTGCCACCATGTTAAATACATTGTTGATGGTTTTTCTCTGCGGACCACTCAGTCCAGCTAAATAATTATCCATGTCTGGCGCATCGATGCCGGGAAAGTCAGGTATTGGCACCTGATCATCGCCCTTGGGTAGCTGACTATCTCCGCCCTTTTTAATCAATCGCTCAACGTACTTCTTGTTCTTTTTGTTCATGCTGTTCTGTGAGTATCGCATGTGAGCAGCGGGTGCCATTGTTGGAAAATCCACTGACGTTGTTGCCATGTTCATAGGCAATACGATCATGTCGCCACCACGATTCAGTACGGTGGATGCTCCGCCGGTATCCATCGCCCAAACCTCACCGGGGTTGTTGAACATATAGTTCTGACCACCCTGCAACGGTAGCGGCTCGTTAAACTCAACGCCCCGAGCGCCATAAATTACGTCACCGGCTGGGGTTCTGTCGGTCATGGTCACCAGTGCATTCTTGCCCTCGTAATCTGCCAAACTGATCGCCGGTTTTTCAAACTGAACCCGTTCCGCGTCAATGGTCATTTCTTCCATCTTGGGCTGCATGAACTTTCGATCATCCATCTCTGGTATAGCACCGGGCCTTTCAACACCTCTCGGCAGTTGTATCCTTGGCACACCCATTGCCAGTGATCCAACCGGCGCTGTGCCTGCTGCTGATCCGCCCGTAACCCCTAGCGCAAAGTCCAAAGCCTCTTGCTCTGGATCAAAGTCTGACTGGGTCAAGGCTCGGCCCGGAGCCGTGAACACGTTCATCATCTCAGCCAGTGGCAGTGGTAGAGCAAACTCTCGTTCACCACCGGGCACATCACGCAGGGGCAGCATTGAGAACCGGCCCTCCATGTCCAGTGGCCTTGAGAATACCGACTCTTCGACCTCTACCGCCTCTGCTGGACGCCTGATCGGACCCCGAGGCGTCATCATGTAGTCCTCGGTTTCTTTGTTAAGAATCGTCTGGCCTAGAATCTGCTCTGATAGCTCGCGCATTGAAGCCATTGTTAGGTTTCCTCTTGGTAACTTTGCGAGGTGTCTTCGCCGGTCATCCTAGCAAGCATAGCAGCCGCTGCTGGTATCGCTATGCCGTACTTCTTGGCAATGGTGATCAGTCGGTCATCGAATATGACGTAGTTCATAGAACGCTTGTCAGGGGTCTTGTGCCGGGTGAATGCGTCAGCGTATCGAATGCCCTTGATGCCTTTTTCTTGTAGGTTCTGTGCAGCAGTAATCGCTCCGGTAGGGTCAGACATTGGGTCAGACAATGCTTGTTCGTATTTTTTATAGGCCACAGAACCAGTTGGGCCAGTGTGCATTAATACAGGTTTATTAGCCGCGCTTAACGCTTCTTCAATCGTCGCCGCCGCTGGAAATTGACCAACGGAGTATTTGTAACTAGGATTTGAGGATCCTGTTTCTGTTACGTCTTTGGCGGTAAAGTTAGGCTTCGGCGGTGGATCAAAGTTAAACGCTTGCTTCACTAGCGCGCTTTGTTCTGCCATTGGCTTATCCCAATCAAGCAACTCATCAGGCTCTACGTCTAAGTTGACTTCGTACATCGACCCTGATTCTGTGGCTTTAACTAACCTAGGCGATGCATCGTAATTTTTTAAATTACCACTCAATGAGGCAGAAATTGCTTGTGACGGGTAATCAAAACCAAGCCAATCATCCTCCTCCAGCGCCATCAAAAGTTCATTCAAGTCATCAGAAAAAACGCCTTCTTCAACTAACTCCATCACCTCTTCTATGGACGCGTCATCTGGCAATTCTTTTTGGAATCTTCTTTTTTTATCTGCGTAATTTGTAGATCCCTTGTAACCTTCCGCAACCTTTTCATTCCCAGCAAAGTACAAGCCCTGACCGTAAGCCTGTGCGCCCTCGCCAGTGCCTATCTGCTCTGTGCTGAACCGATCAAAGCTGTGCGGTGAGCCGTGATATGCCTTGATTCCTTGCCTGACCTGAGACGCAGCAGGCAGGAACGGTAGCGCACCGGCAGCGGTCAAAAGGTAATTAGGTATGTTTCTGGACTCAGGGTCGCGCATATACATGTCAACGTCAGCAGCTAGGCCGGTGACATCACCAACCCCGGGCACAAACATGGTTGACATTGCAGCGGCATCTAAAGGTGATATTTCACCCTCACCGTAGCCAATCGGTAAATCAGGATCCTGCCCGTACACGTTGGTCGGCTGGAGGACTGGGCCAGAACCAGCCCTGCTCAGTAAATCCATCGCCAGTTCGCGCATCGAGGCCATCAGCGCATGTCTCTAATCATGTCTTGCAGCAGCCGGGCGCTTCTGACGGACTTCTCTTCGGTCTCGTTCTCAACCCGGACATTGTCCTGCTGAATACCGGCTAGGGTTTCCATCGTTCGCGCCTGCTCAAGCTCAGTGCTAGCGCCGGTCTCTAGGACTCTGGCCTGCTGCAACTCAGCATCCGCGATAGTCTTGACAACATCCGCCCGGGCTTTAGCCGCCTTCGCCGTGGCCTCTTCAGCCGCAGCCTGCAAGAACACCGCGTTTGGATCTGGCTGCTGATTCTGCATCGCCGCCATCATTTCCTCTGCCTCGGCCTCTGTGGGCTGTACAACCCCCATTCTGATCAGCTTCTGACGGAAGAAATCCCGAACCTCACTGATACCTTCACCCTCCATGTTCATCATCGCCATCGAGCCTAAAACACTTTGCATCTCAGGGTCGCCAGTGATCTGCATCATCCCGGTCAAGGCTCTAACAGTCGCGCTGCGCTTGCTAGACGATGACGGGCCAACGTCAACGTCAACGTCAAAGCTTGCCTTAGTGAGATCGTTCTCGGTGATCACCTCGCCAATTTCGCTGATCGCTGGGGTCATCAGGGTGATCGAGTCAACCGTCTCAGTCACATCGATGACCTTCATCCTGCGGTCCTCTTCGACGTACAATTCTTTTGCCATACTCAGCCAAACCTGACCACATCGCCGCATGGCCTTGGAAAAGTTGGACATATAAATAAACGTCTGCATGTCTAAACGCGTCTGGATCAGCTCTACGGCCTTACCACTAAGGTTTGACGCCATCTCGTCGCCCTGAGTCTGGTTGCCCATGATTTCCATCATGTCCTGCTCAGTAACTTGCAGTAGCGCAGCCAGTGTCGGCGGAATAGCGGGTGGCTTGGTGTATCCAACGGGACCGGCAATCGCCTGCTGACCATTGGCGTCAGTGATTGGGTTTACCAGCAGGTAAGGGTAGTCAACCAAGTTATCTTCTGACCACATCACCTGATGACCGGCAACCTGTTCCGGTAATAGGATTGGTTTTTCAATGCTTGACAGGGCTGAGATCTCTGCGAGCTTGGATAGCTGCATGTTCTTCAGCCGCTGCGCGTCCTTGGCTAAACGAACGTGGCCCATGCACCGCTCGACGTTGTCGATGTACCACCGCTTGCCAAAGGTCGGGATGATTGGGATGCACTTACCAGCAATGTACCCGCAGTCCTCAAGGATCTTAGCGCCGCTCATGACGTACTTGTGAACTTTTTTCTTCTTGACCCGCTTCTGACGAATCTCGCGGGTTCCAACTGCGGCGAGCATTTCTTCTAGCTGCTCGTCCTCTTTGAAGTCGTAGGTGGTGTACCGCTCTTCGGATCCGTCTAGCGTCTCAAAGATTCTGACCGTCTCAGATATCGTCTCGACTTTGTAATACTCGGCAACGTAAACAACGTCAGGGGTCAGCCAGTCGAACTCACTCTGGTGAACCGTCTTGGGCCAGCTTGCCGGGTCATCACCATAGGTCTCAATGTATGATTCATACGTCATCGCGCTGATCACAAAACATTCCGTGGCGTCAGCCTTGTCTTGGCGCTTGGCGTTTAGGTCAAAGAATACTGAGGTGTCGGCATCGTATATCGGCTCCATGCGGATCCGCTGCCGGTCGTCTTCGTCGTTCTCTTCGTCCTCGTAGCAGGCTCTCAGTCTCCACGCACCAAAGCCACCACCGACTGCCTCCTCGAAAGCATTGTCGTATGCTTCGTTAGCGGTGGAATCCTTCTCATCCGCCCGGTACAGGCCATCACAGACCTCAGCGAGCTTGTCGTTGGGCTGACCATCTTTCGATGTGAAATCAACCGTGACCCGGTTGTTGCGGTACTCGTTGATGATCCGAATGACCGATAGCGCAATCTTGTTAACCTCAAGCTTTGGCTTGTTCTCAAACTGGCTGCTCAATGGGCCTTCCCACTGGGCACCGTTGATGCTGTAAAATCGGCGGTCCTGCAAGCACTGCAAACGCTCGTCACGCAGCGCGGACTGGATGGTGTTAAAAGATTTGAGTGCGTCAGCGTGTACGTTGGATAGCCGCTGATCGGTTGTCATTCGAGCCATGATAAGTCCTCGGTTGTCAAGACCATTATCTACCAGCGATTAGCGGTTGGCAATGGCACAAAATCTTGGGCTGGCGTGACCGGATTGGCTCGCCTAATGCCCTCGCAAGCGTATCTTAGCGCGTCGATCACATGATTCTTCTTGTCCTCAAGAATCGGCAGCACTTGATTGGTTGATGGGTCGGTCTTGTAGCTGTACAGCATCAGCTCGTCGATGGTGTGCGTACATCGCGGGTGAACAATGATGTCGTAGCTCTTCAGCCACTCGATGCCCTCTTCGACAGACTTCGGCCCCTTGATCGCGCCCATGATCTTAGGAAACCCATTCTTCCGCATGTGGCTAATCGTTTCAGGTCTTGCACTGTCAGCCACGATGGGCCACCTTTCAGCTTCAGGGATCTGCATGAACAGGTCAGGCGTGTCAGTGATCTCACACCCCACCATGTACGCCTCATGGTCAACGTAGAGCTTCCTGCCAGCGATATGGCACCGAACCAATACGGTTGGGTCAACTGCGAAGCCCCAGTCCGCACCAAGCCTGTGGATCGCCTCATCTGGTGCATCAAACTCCTCAATGCACCAATTCCTGAACACCCGGCTCTGGCTGTTTTGCAGATACGCACCCTTCCAAACGTGCTGGAATTTGTCAGGATCCCGGCGCATGTCGTATTCCATCTCGTCCTTCAGGACATCGGGGAACCAAGGGTTGTCTTGAAAGTTGACCTCAATAACGACAGATTGAGGCGGCGGATTGTCACCACGAAGCAGCCAGTTGACCGGGTCCGTCTCGTTTCGCGGGTTCCAAGTGAACCAGAGTTCTGACCCCGGCTTTCTGATCGTTGGTCGAAGTAAGCTGAGTGAGGTTTCCGAAAAATTTTGAGCCTCCTCTACCCAAGCCCGATCGTAGCCCTCAAGCGATTTGATTGAGTCTGCGGTGTGATTTTGCATACCCTGAAAAATTATTCGCCCGTTTCCGCGCCTAGATTTGATGACCGCGTCTTGAACCTCAAAGAACTCACCCGCGTTCAGCTCCTCAATCTTCAGTTCGAGCAGCCGTTTAACGGATTGGTTCAGGGACTTTTGAATTTCACGAACGCAAACCGATGACTGATTCGGGTTCATGATGTGCTCTTCAATCAGCATCTCAGCGAACATATGCGACTTGCCTGAGCCTCGACCGCCAAACGCGGCCTTATACCGGCAGGGTTCAAACAGGGGCAAAGCCCACTCAGGCGTCTGGATTTCCAGCGTTTTATTTTTTAACGATGACACGCTCGATCCTTTGGATTGAAACGGGAGCCTGCTCGTCACCGCTTAACTCAAGCTTGTCGCCGTATTTTTTAGGTGCCAGCTTAGACAACAACCATTTCCGAGTATCAACCCTAAGTCGCTGCTTCTGGACCATTGCCGAGTCAACCTTGCCCTCGCCGGTAGGGATTAGATCCTCATCGGCAATTGTCATGATGTCATCAGCGATTTTGTCGATCATCGCAGCTCTCGCGTGTGCGTAGTGTCCGGCTAATTCTTGATCTTTATCCACCCAATCCAAAAAGGTTTGCCTTGCGACTCCTGCCATTTGCGAAGCCTGTCTCAAGCTCTTGCCCTCTCTCATTTGAGTTAGGACTTCAGTAATCTTCTTTTGCTTCTCTAATTTCGGTGTTGCTTTCATGTTCACTCTCTTTTTTTATTTTGGCCTTGCAGTCCTTGATGATCCCTTTAAGGTCATCAATGGTTAGCTTAGACGGAGGGTGAGGCCCCTCCAGCCATTTTACGTTATCTTCACCAATCCGGTAAATCAAGCGCGGTCGGTACTGGTCAATTGCGCCACTTTTGAAATTATTACACTGCGCGCACTGTTTGTGTACGTTTAACGGTTCGAATCGTAGCTCTGGATGACCTCCCGCCGTCTTGTAGTGCCCCGCATGAAACTGACATGGGCCTCTGGTTCCGCAGCTAATGCAGGGCTGCTTGTCATCACGAAGCCGAATCCATTGGTTAAACACCTCCTGAGCCTTCTTAACCCAGTAACTTCGATCTTTATCGCGGACCCGTTTCTTCATCTCCCGGGTCTCGGCCCTTTGTTTCTTGGCCTTGTCTTGGTTAACCAGATCAATCGAACAGGTTAGGCTGCACACCTTCTGAAGTGGTCGCCGGGGTTCAAATGGTTCCTTGCAGGCTTTGCACTTTTTCACCCGAACATCTCGTCTGTGTTGGTCAACACGAACCCCTCAGACTCCAGCCAGTATTTAACCGCGTCAAGCCACTCAACCATTTGTTTCTTGTTGAAGGCACTGCTGACCGGGAACTCCATCGGCTCGACCATCAGCTCGCGCTTCACCTCATAACTTAATGGTTTGACAATGCGGTCATATTTTTCCTTATAGCTCTCCGAATCCCTCCTGAGAATCGGCACACCAAAGTGTAACTTAGCGTAGCTCCGGTACTCCCAAGCTTTCCACGTTCCCTGCTTCTCAGCATCCCTGAACCATTGCCATACCATCCTATTCTGCATGGTGGATCGGTCCTTTCCCAGCGGCTTGATGCTGACCTCCATCGCCTGATCGAAGTCAACTTGTTTCAGCAGCGTCCAAAGCTTGTCCTTCTCGCTGGCATTGTGAATAACAATGTGCAGCTCCTCGGCAGTTAGCCGGTCTGGTAATGGTAAACGTCTGATATTGCTCATGATTATACCTTAATGAAAGTGTGATGGCATTAACTCTGGCAGATTTACTGGTGCCAGATCTCGACTCTTCTGCTCCCGGGTTCTAAAAAATCCATCGTGCTGCGGGTACTTTCGCATAAAAGCCCTCGCGTAAAATGCTCGGTAGTTGTTGTTCAGTTTGAAGCTGGTAACCCCGTCACCACCAGCATCGATTTCCCAGCGGATCCGCTCAAAAATTGCATTCACCGAGTAATTCATAAACCCCCGGTTGATCATGTCAAACGTGAATCCGCAGAACAATCGCCAGACATCGGGGTGCTTTTTGTTGAACAAAATCACGTCCTGACGCATTTCCTCAAATCGGTCTACCATCCTAGAAGCTCCGCTAAGGCCTTCCTAGCCTCTTTCGGCTCAACCCTTGGGAATGCCTCTGGTTGGACAGAACCCGTCTCACAGACATCGTGGTGGCGCTGAGTGATCGTATATGACCTGCACTTTGGGCAGATCGGCAGACCTTGAGGCGGCTTCTCAGCAGACGCCTGTCCTCTGCACAATTTTTTAAACTCGCCAATGGTAGGCGGGAATGTTGGAAACTCATCAGGCATAATCTTCAGAGCCGCGTCGATCTTGTCCTCGCTGAAGCTTTCAAGGTGACTAAACCAAAGCCGCTTGGTTTCAGTCTCGTTTTCGTTCTTGAGAAAGGTCGGGTAGGTAATCCGTAACATTGCGAATATTTTGTTCACCCGGTTGAGCGATGAGTCCATCTGCCCACGAGTAGTCATCGAGTAGTTGCCTTGCTGTTGGTTGTACATGCTTTTCTTCCTTTTCTTCGTACACGGTTTTCCAGCCCTGAGCATTAGCCTCTTCAATCATAGCGGTTGCTGACTGGCCTTTTGATACAAACTTTTCAATCCGGTTCAACAAAGTGTTAACACCTCGGGTTGAATTGTTTGCCTTTAACTTTTTTCTAATCCCTAAAAATTCATTCCAAAGATCCATTTCAACGCCGAGCGCATTTATGCGCGCAGTAATTTCTTTTTGGTTTACTTTTTCTTTATCTGTATCTGTATCTGTATCTGTATCTGTATCTGTATCTGTATGGCATTGCGACTGCAATGCGACCGCATTAGTCGTTTCGTTGATTTTATTAGGTTTTTTAGGTGCAGATTGATCCGGTAAGTTCCACCGTTTGTTCGCGTTCTCAACATTTTTTTGAGATTTTTGTCGAAAAAGTTTCAATTCTTCGCTCAAGCGCGGATTAAACCACTGGTCATTATCAAGGTAAAAGGCACCATCTTCGGCGAACAAAACTGCCTTTATCCGCTTCCATTGAGATGGTTTGCACCGCAAAACATTGCAGATCCAGCGATCATTGTCTGGCAATCCGCCGCCCATCTTCCAAGCTGCTGACAGCAACCGGATGTAGGCACCTTCCTGCTCAAGTGTGTAATTGAAGATCTGATGACTGTCCAACCAGTCGGTCGGATAAAACGGAAAATACGGACTACTTTTCGACATTACGACCTCACTCTAGGTATGTCTGCATATGCAGGAGTAACTGTACGTTGCTCTACGTCCGCAGATGAACTAGAATAGGCATCGTTAACCTTGCTGGATAACGCTCCGCCCATCCCTTTGTGGGCATAAGAAGGCCCCCTCGTCGGGGCTTTTTTATGCACGTTCGAAAACTTCTCGATGAATAACCTCAAGCTTTAACAGCTTAAAATCCTCGTCGATTGAAACCAAAAGTTCAGACCCGTCTTTTCTTGATCGATTCCGAATCTTCTGCTCCGCAACACCCAACTCTAGGCTGATTCGCCGAATGTTGCTGTTAAACCGTTCCATGTAAACTTCGATTGGTAATTGCATATTTGTCACCTCCTGAGCGGATCCTAGCACCGAATTAATTTTAAAAAAAGCTTTTCTTCGGTTAAATTTTCATTTAAAGTTAGATTTCCAGCAATTTAAGAGGTTAACAAAATGCCATTAATTTTAAACCGGCGTCATTATTTTTACGACGAAACTCAAGAGCCTTGGTACGCATTGTGGTGCCACTATGAGCAACTTTGTCGAGTAAAGACAGTAATCCAAAACGACGATCACGGCTCTTGGTTCGAAAAAATCAAGGCTCGTAGCAGAGCAATTAAAGTTGCTTCAACCGTGTTGATCAAAGAGTTTCCAGAATTTTTCCAATGGATTGAATGGTCTTTAGACGATCTGACCGGCAACGGATTCCCAATCTGTGACGATTACATCGACTATCACTGGGGCGATGCAGGGATACCAGAAGATTTTGAATTTAAGTTTGATTCAACCCAAAAAGATTTCAAGGAGAACTACGCATGAAGATGAGCGAACAAATCAACGAACTGGCAACTGCACTTGTAGTTGCTCAGGGTCTTATCCAAAACCCAACCAAGTCGGTTAAGAACGACTTTTTCAAATCAAAGTACGCGGATTTAGCCGGTGTGATCGATGTGGTCCGTCCAGCTTTCACGGAAGCAGGCATAGCCGTCATACAAGCGCCGTCAACCGGCCCAGACGGTGAGATAGCTGTTACCACTACCTTAGTGCATACCAGCGGTCAGTGGATGTCAGATCAAGTGTCAATGGCTATTGACCCGTCAGCCAAGAACCCGGCACAAGCTGCTGGATCCTTGATCACGTACCTGCGCCGTTATTCTTTAAGCGCATTTGCCAATGTCGCGCAAAATGACGATGACGGAAACAGTCTTGCCGGGAACGTCAAAGCTGTTGAGCAGAAAGACGATCTTGCTGAGTACCAAGCGGTCTGCGCTGAGAACAACTCAAGCATCATTGCAATCAAGGCAGGCATTGCCAACGGTGACCTGTCGCTGGCGTCAGAGGCGTGGTTTGAGCTTGAGAACGAAATTAAAGTAGCACTGTGGCGAGCGCCGTCGAAGGGCGGCTGCTTCACAACAATTGAACGAGATGTAATCAAATCAACTGAGTTTAGAGAAGCAAACCTAGGAGTAGAAGCATGAGTACAATCGGCGTTAATTTTCAAATCGATTTTGAAAAACTGGATAAGTTGCGTTTTCATAAAGGCAAAAAAGGCACCTACGGCAATTTCACCATCTTCATCAACAGCGAGCCTGACAAGTATGGGCAGAATGGTGGGATTAAGCAGGCTGACACCAAAGAAGAACGTGACGCTGGGATTAAGCTGCCGTTTGTTGGCAACGCTAAAACTTTCTGGTCTGACAACCCAGATTTCCAACCGGTCCGGGTTGAACCAGCTCAAGAACCAGCTCAAGAGCCAGCAACCGACGAGTTTGATGACTCGATCCCATTTTAAGTTTCATGTGAAACAGGAGAAGAAGATGTCCAGCAATAGCAACACGAATTACAGCGGCGATGATTACCGGATCCTTTTTAAGATGACAGAAGAGGGTAAGTCTACTGTCGAAATTGCAAGGGTTTTGAAGCGCGATCTAAAAGGGATTTACAACATCAGGTCTAAAATTCGCAAACAGTTAGGCGTCAAAGCCAGCAGGCAACCTGATTTGCCTTTCAAACAAAAAAAGGTTGAGCAAAAACCTAAGCCGGTTTTAAAAAGGAAAAATGTAAAAGCTTCTTACCCGCCTTTTCCGAAAACAGGGTTAGTGAAACTGGCACAGATTATTGGCGACCCGACTACAGTCCCACCGACCCTGCCGATGATCCCGATTAGTGCGGCGAGTTGGTACACAGGCTGTTCAAATGGACGCTTCCCTAAGCCGATCAAATTTGAAGACCGGCAAAACGCCAGCAGTTTTTGGCGAGCAGAAGACGTCCACAATCTGATTGATGATATGGCGGCAAAAAAAGATATAGACGATGAGTCCAGCCTTAAAGATGTCATGAACGAGCAGGAGTGGGTTCCGCTTTGGAAGAGGCTGTTCAAATGAACTCCTCTTCAACGCTGCCAATGAAAAAGGGTCGCCCCCGGACCCACAAGATCAGAGAAAAGCTTGGCCTGCCGGGACGGCCTAAAGCCACCGGCATTTTTGAGACCCGGGCAGAGTTTGAGGCTGCTTGCTTAGACAAGCACAATCAGGGCTGGTCGCTGAGAAGGATTAGCATAAAGTTTGGAGGGTGTGGACTCACCGTAAAACGCGCCATTTTTGATGCTGAAAATAATTCCTAAAACACTTGCAATCTTACTGGTAAGATGCGATTATTTCTTTGTCGGGGGCGCTTGCCTCCATAACCAAAGGAAACACAGATGAACTTAATCCAGCAAATCGAAGCAGCATTCGCAGAATCAGACGCACAGTCTTTAGCCAAATTGCCAGAAGTAATTGAACGTCAGAGAAATGCTTATTATGAGCTGAAGCAAGAAATTTCCCGCGCTTTCCATTCTCATGGGATAGAAAGCTACGAATATAGGATGGCTTGCAAAAAGAACAGAACATTATTTTCTGAATCTTTCAAAGATGATTATGGCTGGGGTCACGATGAGCATATTGTCCGAGCCATCAAGTCGCTTAAAAAAACGCATGACGCTCGCAATGACCGCATCGTTCGCAGAATGGAAAAGTACGGCATCACCAAAATTGACGTTGATAACTTCAAAGTCATCTACGGCGAAGACTTTACCGGCTTATGGATCATCGACGGTCATCAGGTAAGCATTAAAGTCATTTGGGCTGGTGGTTACAACATCCAGTGCCTGCATCATCGAGTTCTAGTCAACGTCAAAGTAAACAAGGAGGCGGCGTAAGCCGCCCAAGGGGGTAGTGATGGAACCAACTAGAATTGAGTTATTGGAGGCTTGGATCACAATCCAAAAGCTTCTGCAAACGGATCCGAAGCTTGACGAATATCACAAGCAGATTCTGCCCGATGTTCTGAGCTTGCTAAACCACCGTCAGGACAAGTTAAAAGGAGTTGAGTGATGGAAAACAATTACTATGATTTGTTTGAAGATAATTGGTATTTAACTGAGGTCTTTCATGACGAAGATCAACCAGATGGTAATCGTTGGATGGTTGCCTTAAAAAATAAAGCTGAAGAATTAATCTATTGTGAAGATCATTATTACAAGTCTGACGCCGTAAGAGTTGCAAAGAATTTTTTTAACAACAACCGGTGCGAAAAAGTTGTAATTTTCAAGAGGAACAAAGAAATTGAATTTTCAAAATGTTTGCACAAGGTTGAATCTCCATTTCAAAAACTTGACCCAACACAAGCGGGAGATATTGCTCGGCTGTTAACCACAATTACGCTCAACTCGGACAAAATAGCTTGGATGTTGGCTGAAAACGAATTTTCTTTAAAAAAGTTAAATTCGGAATATTACGAGTGCCGAGTTGCAAAGGACGAAGCAATTTTAGATCTTGAATTTCACCACGGTATTTCTTTGTCAACCTTAGAAAGAGTTAAACAATTTTATAAATCTGATGTCCATCAATTAAAAATGTCTTGCAAGCAGAGGTGGTTTGCATGAAAAAAATTAAACGGTTTGCGGGGCTTGTAGTGGCCCTGCTGTTCATTTGGCTGCTGTCTTGGGCCGGTAATGCAGACTACGAAGAGGCACTGATGCAGGAACGTCAATACGTTAAAGATGTCTGCTCAGGATTCAGACCAAACTGGAAGGATCAGCAGGTAACATGCAAGGAGGGCTAAAGTTTATGACGCACCCGGACAACAACAGTTACCAACGAGCCTACAAGGAGCGGATGGTCGAAAAGGGTTTTAGGCAGCTAACGATATGGGTCCACGATGACTTGCGTGAAACTGTTAAAGAACAATTTAACAAAAAGGAGCCAGCCAGTGACACTGAACGAACTTAAGCATATTTTGAAAAACCACCAGCCCACTTGGGATCACATCGGAATTTTCTGTTTTGGGTTTATCATCGGAGCAATTATTCTGTGAGCAAACTAACCCTAGAACTCGATGAACGGGACATGGATATTGATTCGTTGCTCGACATCGTGCGGACCCAAGAGCAGATACTGGAAACCCTTGAGCAGATACTTGAAACGCTCAATAAGACCAGTGCATCGGGGTAGTCTCACGCAAATCAACGTGAACGAAAGTTTTGGCAGTGCCAATGCCCCGGAATCCCATCCTAAGCGCATGTTCGACAATAATGAACCGCTGCGCTCCACCACTCACCGCAATATCCGCAGCAATCCCGAGGCAGTGCTGACCGGGCTGAGACTTGTTTATTTCGGCGCTGTGGGTCGGATCACGATACCCTGACGTTATTACGAACGGAAAGCCGCAAGCGTACCTGAGGTCGTCTAGGGCGTGTACAAACGACTCTTGGATCAGGTTGTTGCCGGTTTCCTTGCAAGCGAACTCTGACAGGTCATCCTTAAAGTATTTGAATTTCATTTGTCTCGATTAACCCCGGAGTGCTTTTCAAAGGTCCGCATCCCTCCAAGGCCCAACATGCCCAACAAAACCGGCATCATGGTCTCCAGAGGAATTAATGGCACTTCAATCTCGGACCCGGCAAGTGCGAGTACAAAGTTTGCAAAGGGTATGGTAATGAAGTTTCCAAACATACCAAGTACACAAACCCAGCCAACAGCAGGACGCCAACCAGATACAAACAAAGATTTATGAGCCGCCTCAACCTTGTTCACCTCCAACTGTTCGCGTGACAGTTCTCTAGCGTGGTTTTTAGCCATTGTAGCAACTTCGTGCGCTAGGAGTGCCTTCTGGTCCTTGTCCTCGATGAACTTGTCTAGAAGGTTCGTAACTGGCCCTATAAGCTTGTCAAGCATAGCTACCTCACAATCGCAGATATTATTGTGAAACAAGCGTATAGGCCGATGGCAACAACTGCGCATCCAACCACAAGGCCAGCATAGTGCATTCGCTGGTTGATTTTCTGCGCGTGTGCATTCTTGGCTTCTAGTCTTGCTTTGCGGGCTTTAGCTTGAAACACAATAAAGTCGTCCCACAGTCCAGCCCTGCCATAATAAACCATAAAATCTTGTAGCTCTTGCTCTGCCCGAGCTATCTTCTCCAAAGCCATAAATTCTTCTGCGTCACTTGCAAACAAAGACTTCTTGTTTTTTTGCTGCCTAGCCTTCAAATCTTCTTTAGCATTGACCATCTGGCCGATCTGACCAAAGCAATCGTGCAGCTCTCTGCCGTTCGCGATAAAGCCCTTTACAACCCCAAAGGCGGCATTGAACGCAGCTAATTCCGCAATCATTTTAGTCAGATATCAGTTTAGCTGCGATACCAGCCCAAGCAGCGATGCACAGCCCAACCACTAAAGTACCAACGAACGCCATCGTCCCGTGGTCCGCCGCTTTTCTAAGTCTGCGACCAAACCTGAGATCCTCACGAAACTCCTCGATGGATTCGGGCTTGTCAATGTCAACACCTAAGATGGCGAAGACCTTCTTGACAGCCCGATCAGCAGCGTCCTGCTCGCTCACTACAACCCTTGACCGGGCGTGATGTATACCGTGGCAGTACCAGATGCAGACTTGCCAGTGAAGAACGCGTCAGGGCTGAATCTCAGAACCTCGTCAGTGCCCGGCAGCAGAGGAATCGAGGTAGCTACCGCGCCAGCATTAGCAATCGCATCAGCAGAGGTTGAACCAACGCCCAAGAACACCGTGACGGTGCTGTCGTTGATGATCCTGAACTGACCCGCGCTAGTGTTCGTCGTGGGGTGAACGGGTGCCTGTAGCGCCGTAGGAGCCGTAGGAGTTGCCGCCGCAAAGGTGATTGTGTCACCCATTGGCGCGAATGGGATTTGTGAACTACTAGCCATTATTCTTCTCCTTCAGCAGCAGCATGTGCGGCCTTAGCTTCATCCGTGAAGACGGTGCCAGCAATTGCTACAACGTCAGCATCTTCGCCAGACAGGTCTGCATATGGCGTCAGTACATGACGGTGGAATGTACGTGATATTTCTACGTCATCACGCTTGATGATCGTTGCAGTACGAACTTGGATTACTGGATAGCCAGCAGCCATCTGTACTACTTCGATCTTGTCGTTCTTTGTTTCTTCTGTAAGTGCCATGTGGCCTCCTGTTTATCGCCCTATTGGGCCTGTCCACCCGCTAGGGGTATTATTGTATAACTTGAATTGTAACGATTTCTGTTCCGACAAAGTTTGTGCCGTCAGCAGAATTTACAGTTACCGTAGTAGGTGCGCTCGTCGAACAATATAACCCATGATCCCGAATGTAATCAGCAGCGGCATCGTTGTTTGGTGATATTAAATATTGAGCACCAGACGTAGCGGCAACAAAAGTTGCAGTAGAAATCCCTGCGGAAGTAACGCCAGCGGGAAGTGTTACACTTGCAGTCGTAAAAGCATTGTCGTAAGTATTACCTTCGCCATAGCTAGTAGCATCCAAGCTGCCTATACCTTTATAGGTTGCGGCTCTCACTACATTGAATCGATACTTGTTGTATTTTCCTAGATTCTGAATAATCCCATAATTTCCAGCCCTTATTTGATTGCTTTCAATAACAGACTCATACATATATGTAGTGTAAATGCCAATGTTAGTCTCATCGATTATGTTGTTTGAAACTTGGCAATAAACAGATTTACTGCTTGGTGCCAGCATCCTGATAGAAGCAATATTCGTTGTTGCATAGGCAACCGCAGTCCACACAACCGTGCCATCGGTGACTGTAGCGCCAGCCGAAAGAGGCCATGTAGGTTCAGATACACCAGTTGTTCCCGGCGTAGATGGATAATAATAGAAAGCATTGTCCACACTAGGTTTAATGACAGCATGGATTGTTGGGAAAACCTCACCAGC
>JACLAB010013840.1_pt1 | contig 16559 bp, 12 predicted proteins | sample 8027921 | NCBI WGS metagenome assembly JACLAB01 (sample SAMN15725117, study PRJNA655200) | protist metagenome | isolation source: fluorescence activated cell sorting (FACS) single amplified genomes of... | place: USA: West Boothbay Harbor, Gulf of Maine | collected 2000-07-19 | reverse complement strand
GATCGCAGGGACGTCACCGAACTTTTTGGCGGGAACGTCGCCGGGATCGCTCGGGTCGTCGCCGTCGTTTTACGGGTCGTCGCCGACGGCGATTCCGCAAGTCGTTCGGCCGAAGGCGCCCATGGACCGCGGGATCGGGTTTCCGGGATTGTCTTCCTCGCTTCCGGGTAAGCATCACATCGGATCTCCTAATAGTGGATTTAGTGCGTTTAGTCCTCCGATGAACTTGAAGGACTCGCCGCGAGCGATGGCGCACTTTTCGTCCTCGCCTCCAGTCAAGTCGGGCGGCGTGCACAAGCCGCCGTCGGGCGCGACGAAGGCGAAGAAGATGGAGATCGCCCGAGCTGCGGTCAACGAGGTGACTGCTGCGGCCGTAGCCGTGTCGTCGATGCCCGGCGCTTCGATGAGCGCGTCGATGCCGCTGAACTCGAGCGGTAAACCGCAAAAGAGTGTGTACCGAGGGGTTAGACAACGGCCGTGGGGCAAGTACGCAGCCGAAATCAGAGACCCCACGCGCGGGTCAAGGCTTTGGTTGGGTACGTTCGATTCTGCCGAAGAAGCGGCTTTGGCGTACGACGCCGCGGCTCGTGCGATCCGCGGCGACGCCGCAGTGACGAACTTTGGCAAAGACGTTCCGATCCCAGCGTCTGTACGAGCGCAGTTGCCTCCGCTCCCGACGCGTCCGGTGCAAGGCAGAGGCGGGACGCCGCGAGACGACAGCGCGTTGTCCGTGCGCATGTCAAAATTGTCGACTTCGAATAAGCCTGCGAAGAACCTTGAAGAAGAGGCCGAGATGTTACTCATGCTTCAAGCCGCGGATAGCGATACGAAGACGAGCACGCCTGACAAATCTGATTCGGTGGAGGACCAAGCCACGGGAATGGATCTCGAGGAAGATAACGGGGCGAGTTCGGTGACCGTTGGCTTGACTTTGCGCGCGCAAAAGTCCAACGCTCCGCCAAGTGCTCCCGCGCCGGCAGCAAGAATTCAGCAGACCGATGCATCTAACGCGATGATTTCGGCGTTGAAGGCTTCGACCGTCAGTACGCGTACGCGCCGCGGCGGCGCGTAAAAGCAAGCATTTAAACGTCCGCGCACCAAAGAGGGCGAGCGAGCCGCGATAGAAACACAAAATGTTATAGTAAAAGCTCTCGGTGCATATTAAAACTCAACGTACGATAGTCAAGCCGACAAGCGCATGGCGCATGTGGTAAATACAGCGCTTTAAATTAACGTCGCGAACGCGACCAAGGACCCGAAGGCGAGCGCCGCGGCGACGCCGGCGGGCGCGCCGCTCGAACGCGGTTCGTTGTCGCGAGCACTCATATATGCATCGTAGTTTTCGAGCGTAATATCATTCGGGCATGACGTATCGGCGCACTTTGAAGTTGATAAGCACAGTCCGTAGGTCCCGCAGCAATCGTTCGCCGTGCAAATTGATTCGAGATACGAAAGCGTCGGCGCGCCGCTCGAGCATTGAAAGTCGCAGTTCGGCACTTGTCGAGTCACCATTTCACCATCAGGGCAACGCAGAACGTCCGGTGGACAGTGAGTGAAACCATTTGGGCCCGAGGATGTCTCGACGCTCGGTCCAGGTGCGGGAGCCAAATCATCATCGTCGACGAAGCCGTTATTCGACACGCCATCCGTTTCAAGCATCCAGTCGATGAGAGAAGGGCCAAAATCTGCCGTAAAGGTCAGCGCGGTCGCGAGTTCGGTGTTCAAACCCGAAACAAGTCGAAGCTCGGTGCGACCACCGACGTCGCACTGGCTCGTGTTGCCAAAGTGCACGAGATCAGTATCTGGGTTGTTCGGGAGCAGCTTTTGGCGAGAGACGAGCGCGTCTGCAGTCGTGACTTTCGCCGACGCATCGCACCCGTTGTGATCGGCCCAGCCAGCCAACGTTTGTTCAACGGAAGGTACAGGTTTACCTTCGAATCGACCGCCATCGACGGGAATGTTGTCGAGTTCACCATGGATGGCCAAGACGTTCACTGGCGTCTTTGTCGTCGCCGTGAACGCGGCGCAGTTGGATTGCGCGTCCGCGAAGGTCAGACCAGAGATAGATACGATACCCGAGATTAAATCGGGCTTCTCGCAAGCCATGCGATACGCCATGAACCCACCGTTCTCCCAACCGACGATGTAAACCTTGTCCTCGGCGACGTTGTACTGAGACTTCACGGCTCGGATGACTTGCGCGAGATGTTCGACGTCGTCGACGGGTTCCCACGTCTCCGGATCCCCCGGGCGTAACGAGAAGCGTCCAGCTGCGCAGCACGCGGGTGTTGCAGCCCAAGATCTACATCCGTAGCGAGTGTTCAAAATACCACCAAGTCGAGTGCACGATGAGCACCAGAATCGATTTCTCGTCCCTTCGGGAAGTGCGAGGATGAACTCGCGAGAATCCACCTGCTCGGTGAAGCGCAAAATTCGGTTTGTGGATTCGCCATCCATGCAGCGCCCGTGGAGAAGAACGATGAGAGGAACATCTGGTGGTACATTTGTCGCGTTATCCTCGCCGGGCACGGAGACGTCGGGGATGTAGAGCGTGATTGGGTCTCTGTCTTCTCCCGAGGCGTACACGATGTCCACCTCCTGCCTCGCGACGGCGGAGACGCGAGAGGCGCCGAGCAGTAAGATGAGAAAAACCGAGTAGAAAGCGCTTGAGACTTTGGAAATCATAGTGTTATGTTTGAAGTTGAGTCTGAAATGCACGACTATTCGCGCGCGAGTCTCGAAATGGCGTCCATATAACGCCCGCGTCTCGGGCTCGTCGCGCCGCCTCGGGAACGCCGCCTCGATTTATAACAACACCGACGAAGGTTGACACTGCGAGTAATACGCATCAAAGTACACGCAAGAGTTGCCAGGCGCACAGCACTTGGGTCCGTCGTAAAGTGCGCCGGCGCACTGCTCCCACTGCGCGTTACAGGGCAGGCACTCGGACCTGTCGTCGTCAATTCGAGTGCACGTTAGACCGCGCTTGCAGCAAGTTGGGCCGTCGAAAGATTTCCCACCACATTTCTGATACGCGTCTGAACATGGCACACACTGCTTCCCACCGAACTCGAAAGGAACGCTGAGACACGTACCTTCCTCGCAGCACATTTCTTTCCTTCCGCTGAGTTCCCAGATGGAACAGCCTTCGCCTGGCGCAGCGCATTGACATGACCCCAAACCGAGAAGCGTGCCCGCTGTTTCCGGCCAAAGTTGACAAAGTTCCCACGGTTTGTCGCACTCGGCTTCCTTTTGCTCCTTCGTGGCGAATGGTAAGTCTGGAAGTGCACCGCAAAGCCCAGCGTTGTTTGCCAGGCTAATCATTTTGAGATTCGGCAGAGACGCCTTGGATAGAGTCACCGGACCCGTGAATCGGCAGCGATCGAGCAGCACGCCCTCGAGCCGCTTTAGCCGAGAAAGTTCGTTGATCGAACCCGTAAGCAAATTTTCGTGCACGTCGAGGAACGTCAAGTTTCGCGGTAGGAATCGAGGTAAAGTTCCGCTCAAAAAGTTGCCTTCGACGATCAAGGACTCGAGCGCCAGGGCGGACGACCAGTCGCTCGGTATAAACCCGCTGATGAAGTTATCGTCCAGATTTAACGTTCGAAGGCGTGGAAGTGTGGCGAGCTCTTGTGGAATGGCGCCGTGGAGTTGGTTCCCGGACACGTCCATGGATTCGAGTTCGACGAGATTCCCGACGCTCGCCGGGAGAGCGAGACGATCCGTCTTCAAACCGAGCATATTTCTGTGCAAATTCAACTCTCTGAGCTTGACGAGATTACCGATTTCTGCGGGAACGCTCCCCGAAAGTTGATTGCCAAAGTGAACCCCCGGAAATCCGTACACTTCGCGCTTGTCGACGGGTACCGACGCGTCGAATCGTCTCTGTCTCTCTGTGAAACCGCCGTCCAAATTCAGGACTTCGAGCGACGTCAAAGTCCCGATCGACTTCGGAATCGGTCCCTCGAGCGTGTTCAAATTCAAATGCAGCTCCACGAGATTCGGCATCGCCAACAAGAACTCCTCGGAAATCGTTCCCTCGAGCGCGTTATCGCTCGCGTCCAACGTCGTCAACCGCTCCATCCTCGGCACGCGCGCCGGCAGCCTCCCTCGCAGCCCTCGTCCGCGCAACCGTATCTTCACCACCCTCCCGTTTTCATCGCACGCCACCGTCCCGTCCCCGATCGCGCACACGTCCCCGATCGCCAGCGCGCGTCCCAGCGCCTCGTCGTCCCTCGCGCTCGCCAGCAGCGTCCTCACCGCCTCCGCGTCGCCCGCGTCCGTCGCCCGCGTCGCCATCGCTCGCATCGCCGCCATCGCGACGCACGTCGCCGTCCCCGCGCGTCGCTTTCGCCCCATCCCGTCGTCGTCGTCGTCGTCGTCGTCGCGCCTTCGCGTCGCACCGTGTGGTCGACGAAAATCGGCGACACAAAACGTCAATCGTCGCGGTCGGGCGGTCGGTCGCCGCGCGCGCGGTCGAAGGTTCTGGACGTCGACGACGGATGCGCGGCGCGACGGATGGCGCGCGACGGAACGCGACGCGCGTCGTCGTCGTCGGCGTCGACGTCGACGATCGAGATGACCGCGCCCGTCTACCCCGCGTGGTCGAACGCGCCGGCGCGGACGCTGGCGCATCACGACAGCGACGAAACCGTCGGGATCGCGTCGGCGTCGGTGGACGATCGGCGCGCGCGCGCGGGCGGGCACAACGAGCTCGAGCGCGAGCCGGGGAAGGCGCTGTGGAGACTGGTGCTGGAACAGTTCGATGACGCGCTGGTGAAGGTGCTGCTGGCGGCGGCGGCGGTGTCGCTGGCGCTGGCGTACGCGGAGGGCGGCGCGGAGGAGGGACTCGCGGCGTACGCGGAGCCGGCGGTCATCGCGCTGATTTTGGTGCTGAACGCGATCGTCGGGGTGTGGCAGGAGAGCAACGCGGAGCGCGCGCTGGATGCGCTGAAGGAGATGCAGAGCGAACACGCGAAGTGCCTGAGAGACGGTCGATGGAACGGCTCGCTCGAGGCGCGGGAATTGGTGCCGGGGGACGTGGTGGAGCTGAAGACGGGCGATCGAGTGCCGGCGGATTGTCGAGTGATTCGATTGAAGACGGCGACGGTGCGCGTGGAGCAGGCGTCGTTGACTGGGGAATCCGTGGCGGTGGATAAGCGCGTGGAGAGCGTGAAGGATGAAGACATCGAGTTGCAAGGGAAGACGTGCATGCTGTTCGCCGGCACGGCGGTGTCCAACGGATGCTGTCTGTGCGTGGTGAACTCGACGGGTATGTCGACCGAGATCGGGAAGATTCAGTCGCAAATCAAAGAAGCGAGCGAGGAAGAGGAGGATACGCCGCTGAAGCAAAAGCTCGATCGATTCGGTGAGAGCTTGACGATGATGATTGGCGTCATTTGCCTTCTCGTGTGGTTGATCAACTACAGGCACTTTGTTCAATTTGAGTTCAAGGCTGGGTCAACCATCCCCAGCGTGGCGTTTGATCTCGGGAAGTGTACGTATTATTTCAAAATCGCCATCGCTCTCGCCGTGGCGGCTATTCCCGAAGGCTTACCGGCGGTAATCACGACGTGCTTGGCGCTCGGTACAAGAAAGATGGCGAAGAAGAACGCCATCGTTCGCAAGTTGCCGAGCGTGGAAACTCTTGGTTGCACGAGTGTTATTTGCAGCGACAAGACGGGTACGTTGACCACGAATCAAATGTCTGCCGTAAAGCTCATCACCGTGCGCGATGAGACTCACTTGACGACATACACCGTCGAAGGGACGACGTACAACCCCACCGAGGGTGGCGTCGTCGGCGCGCCGAAAAAGCTTGACGCGAGTTTGCGCGCCATCGCTAAGATTTCTGCTTTGTGCAACGGCGCTCAGTTGGAGTACAAAAACGATACGTACAAGTGCGTCGGTGAACCGACGGAAGGTGCGCTCAAAGTTTTGTGCGAGAAGATTGGTTTGGATGACATGCGCGGCGTCGCCAAGAAGCGCTCCTCCAAACCCGAGCAACACGCACAAATCGTGTGCGACATGATTGAAAGTGCACACGACGTCCGGGCAACTTTAGAATTCGATCGTGATCGCAAGTCGATGAGCGTCATCGCGAGTGAAAAGACCGATAGCAAGCGGGGTAGCGCCAACGAACTCCTCGTCAAGGGGGCGCCTGAAGTGTTGCTTGAACGCTGCGCGTTTGTGCAGATGCCGGACGGCGCGACGGCGCCGCTTTCCGCAACGATGCGAAATGTCATCCTCAACGAACAAGCGACGATGGCTCGCGACGCGCTGCGATGTCTCGCGTTCGCGAAAAAGGTTTCGCTTGGTGATTTGTCTTCGTACGACGGATCAGAGAAGCACAAGGCGCACAAGGTGCTCAAGGATCCGTCCGCGTACGCGTCCATCGAATCCGATTTAATCTTCGTTGGCATGACTGGTTTGCGAGATCCCCCGAGACCGGAAGTCGCTGGAGCCATTAAGGCGTGTCACACTGCCGGTATTCGCGTTATCGTCATCACCGGCGACAACAAGCTTACCGCGGAGGCGATTTGCACCGAAATTGGCGTCTTCAAGTCTTCGGCGGACGTTAAGGGGAAATCCTTCACCGGTCGTGAATTCGCTGCGATGTCCAAATCTAAGCAACTCAAAGCGCTTCTTGGTGAAGGCGGTCGCGTGTTCAGTCGCACTGAGCCCAAACACAAGCAAGACATCGTTCGTCTCCTTCGCGATAGCGGCGACGTAGTCGCCATGACGGGCGACGGTGTCAACGACGCGCCGGCGTTGAAGCTCGCGGATATCGGTATCGCCATGGGTATCGCCGGTACTGAGGTCGCGAAGGAAGCGTCCGACATGGTTCTCGCCGACGACAACTTCAGCACCATCGTCGAAGCCGTCTCCGAGGGTAGAAGCATCTACAACAACATGAAGGCGTTCATTCGATACATGATTTCTTCCAATGTCGGCGAAGTGGTGAGCATTTTCCTTACCGCTGCGCTTGGCATGCCCGAGGGCTTGGTGCCGGTGCAGCTTCTTTGGGTGAATCTCGTCACCGATGGTCCTCCGGCCACGGCGCTCGGTTTCAATCCTCCGGACAAAGACATCATGACGAAGCCGCCGAGACGAAAGGACGAAGATCTCTTATCCAACTGGGTCATGTTCAGATACGCCGTCGTCGGTCTTTACGTCGGCGTCGCTACCGTGGGCGCGTTCGCGATTTGGTTCACGCGCACTAGTTTCATGGGTATCGACTTGAGCCAAGACGGTCACACGCCCGTGACTTTCAAGCAGCTGACAAACTGGGGCGAGTGCGCGAGCTGGAAAAATTTCAAGGGAGGCAAATTCACCGCCGGCGGCGTCGCGTACTCTTACACCGGTAAGAACGCGTGCGATTACTTCGAGGCGGGCAAAGTGAAAGCGTCGACGCTTTCGCTCACTGTTCTTGTCGCGATCGAGATGTTCAATGCGCTCAACGCGCTTTCGGAGGACGGATCGTTGGTGACCATGCCGCCGTGGCGCAACCCGTACCTCCTCATCGCCATGCTTGTCTCCTTTGGCTCGCACTTCTTGATCATGTACGTTCCGTACTTCGCGGAAATTTTCTCCATCGTCCCGCTGGATTTCAACGAATGGATGCTCGTCCTTCTGTGCGCCGCACCGGTGTGCTTGATCGACGAAGTTCTGAAGGTTTTCGGCCGCGTCTCGGCGCGAAGAGAACTCAAGGCTCGACTCGGGTACTAGAGTTCTACGTAGCACGCGTCGTCGAACGGTACTCGCCAGACGATGAATTTAATTAATACGAAGCGCTTAACGTTATATCACACGCAACCCTACCTATCGCGACGACGCCCCGGGGAACGTCGACACCATTTCGTTCACCACCGGTCCCGCGAGCTTAAAAACCAGCAGCACGCACACCAAGCAGAAAGCCGCGAATCCCGCCTTCAGCACCGTGGAGAACGTCTCGCTCTCCAGCAGCGCGTTCTCTTCCTGCACGGGCTTCACGTAGTCGCGCGACGCGCCCTCGTCGTCTTCGACCGCGCGCGTCGCGACGCGCCGACGTCGCTCGAGCGTCACCGTCGCCGTCGCCATCGCCGCCGTCGTCGCTCGCACCGTCGCCGTCGTCGCCGTCGCTCGAGCGACGCGCGCGCGTCGACCGAAGTGCGTCGTCTTCGCCGCCGCGCGCGGCGCCGTCGCGCGCACCGTCGTCGTCGTCGTCGCCATCGCGCGTCGTCGAGTGACCACGGCCCTCGCGTCCGTCAGATGGCGCCTCTCGCGGCGCTCGACGCCGTCCAGCGCGCGCGACGAGCGTCGGACGCGATCGAATCCGTCAAGACGTGGCTCCCGGACGCGCACGCGATGGACGACGCGATGCGACGCGCGCGCGTGAGCGCTGAAGGCGCGCCGGCAGTCAACGAACGCGCGCGCGAGGCGACGGCGCAGCGCGAGCGCGGGAACGCGGCGTATCGCGAAGGGAAATACGCGGCGGCGATCGAACACTACGACGCGTCGTGCGCGGTCGAGCGAAACGCGGCGGCGCTGGCGAATCGAGCGATGTGCTGGTTGAAGCTGGAGAAGTGGGACGCGGCGGAGGCGGATTGCTCGAGCGCGTTGGCGCTCGACGCGGTCGCGTTCGGAGTCAAGGCGTACCAGCGACGAGGTATGGCGCGACGGGAGATGGGAAAGTATTTGGAGAGTGCGATGGATTTCGAGGAAGCGCTGCGGTTGGAGCCGACGAGTAAGATTTTGAAGGAGGAGCGGGCGAAGAGTCAACGCGCGTTCGAGCTCGAGGCGAAGATGCGGCCAACGCAGGCGCGCGTGAAAATACCCGTCGAGCACGATCGAGCGGTCGAGCGTGGTGATGATAGTTTAGTTGACGTCGATATGGGCGCAGTTGAGAACGCGGCGTCGTGCGCGCGCGATAGCGTTGAGACGAGTCGACGCCCGGCGCCGGCGCCGGAGACCGGTCGCGACGACGATTTGGTGAGCAAGGCGGCGGCGATCGCGGCGAGCAAACCCGTCGTCGCTCCACGAAATGGCGCTGAGTTCGAACGCGCGTACAGACGCGAGATGAAAGCCGCGGCTTCGACGACATCGGCATCGCGTCGAGCGGAGATTCTCATCCTCGTCCCGCCGGACAAGATGGAGACGATGTTCGCCGGCGGCCTCGACCCCGACATCCTCGCCGACGTCGCCACCATCGCCCTCGAGCATTGGTACGCCAAAGACGAAAACGCGTCCGCCGCTCTCGAGTGGCTCGAGCGTTTACGAGCCGTGCCTCGCTTCGCCGTCTCCGCGGCGCTTCGCCCGAGCGCCTCGTCCCGAGCGCTCGAGCGCGCTTTCGCCGCCGCGCGCGCCACCGCCGCGCGCGACGCGCGCGCGACGGCTCGCCTCGAGGCATTACGCGAAGCCTTTCGCGTTTTAGCTTAGTCCAGTAGCGCGCCGCGCGGTCGAGGGTCTCGTCCGAGAATCACAGTGTAATCCAACCTTCGACCAACCTCCGAGAGTGGGGCAATCGACCGTTCACGACTCAGCCGCGACGTTTCAGTTCGGCGAAAGGTCCCGCCGTCCGGTCGGCACGACGTTCCGCAATCGGCGAACCGTCACACCGCGACTGCCGTCGCTCATGGCGTCGCCGTCGGCGTCGCTGAGCGAAGGACGCGCAGTTGGCAAAAAGTCGCGCATTTCCGAAACCGTATGCGAGGTGCGGTCGTACGCGAGCGAGTCCGACGACGAATGCGCGACGAAAGATCACCGCACGAAATCAAACTGGAGCGCGCGACCTCTCGGTTTGCGAAAGTCAAACTCGCGCGAGACGGTGGATGCGCGAAGCGGCGGGCGCGAAGCGGAGTATGAAATCGTGCGCGAGCGAAGATTAAGTGGGACAGAGGCGCGTGCGTTGGATGCGGATTCGATGTACGCGCGGGTGCGGTCGTTGAAAACGACGGAGGCTAGAAACGAAGACGCCGCCGAGCGAAGGCGACACGGTTCGTTTGATGTTTTGAACTTGCTCCAGGCGCTCGGCTCGGTTCATATGAGTCCAACGAGTCCAACGACGAGCGATCCTCTACCCACAGTCGTGTGCGAGTACACGGATGAGGGTGTGGAGGAGGAAGTGAGCTCTGGTACGTCGAGGCGCTGGCGTGGAGACGGCCCGAACGACGACCGCGCGGAGGACGACGACTCTCAACCGAACGTCGGATCATTGCGGTCGACGTCGAGCTTCGTCAACACGCGGTCACTTGCGGCGTGAGGAAAATGGCCGTCGAATAATGTACTTTACTTCATTCATGTTTCCCGTTCTTCAATTCTTGCACTGTTGAACATGCTACTTCTACGCATAGATGCCAGCTTGTAATCCACCATCCTAATCAGAAATTTCACCCGCTGCGACGAGAAATGCGTGCTGCGCCGTCGATTCCTGCGTTTGTCGCCGCGCTTGACCTGGCGGCGGCGGTCCCTGTGGAAGCGGCGGCGGCGGTGCCTCCCAATCCATGCACGTGTTCTCCTCTGGCGGATGGCTCGAAGGCGGCGGTGACGGAACTTCTTCGCGTACGCTTGAGCGTAGTAACGACAGGTCTATGTCGCCGACGTCGATACCACCGTATTGATTTCCGAGCATCGCGGCGATGTCGTCAAATTCGTCTGCGTTGACGCCGTCTGCCTGTACTTTGATCGCCGGCTCTGGTTGCCGCTGTAGGCGCCTGTCAAACTCCTTCGCTTGTTGCTTCACTTTTTCGTGTCTAAATTTCGAGATCGCCTGCTTCCCGATCAGGATCTCAGTCTCTGAAAGCACTTCTCGACCTTCCCAGATGGATAAGACTTTTTGAACCGCTCGACGTCTGTGTCTCGCGTGCGCCTCGCCGATGGTGGCGCCGTCTTGTACTTCGACGCCCTTCATCTCTGTCGCTTCATCAATCCTTACGATGGCGATCATGTGCTTCACAATGTCGGTCAGATGCTTGCGTAGCGCCTTTTTGTACATTGCGTGCGTGGCTTCGGATCCTCCGCGCGCGTCAACACGACTGGCTTGAACGATGGAGTCGAGCAGATAAAACAGAGTCAACCGTGTAGAAGCGGACGTCGCGAGGTCGGCGATTCGTTCTCTGAGCGTCGAAACCAAGACTTCAGGAACGGCTTCGTACTTTGAAATGCTAAGAGCCTCCTGAGTGTACTCATACATCACTTGTCGACTCATCCTGAGATCAGGAAGCTTCGAAATGAATGCGTCGACGGCGGAACGCGCCGCCGAACTCAAACTCGAACTCGCCTCCTCGGGTTCGCCCCTCGTGTCCTCTCTCATCGATTGCGTTCGTATGTCGTTGACGATACTCATGACATCTAACGATGGTCGTTTGACCGCCGCCACTGGCGTCTTTGGCCGATCCGCGAGCGTTTTCTTGCGCTCCTCGTGCTGTTTAATTCTCTCAGCCACGAGCGCCTCCGCCTTCTCGACGTTCTTCTCGGCTCCCCAAATCTCGACCACCGCATTTTTTGTCGGATGACACCGCAGCGACGCGCCAGATTTCCACTGTAACACCGGTATGTTATCCGAATTCTTCCCCATGACGTACACGAGCGCTTGAGCGTTTCCGCAATCCACCTCGATCCAGATCCCCGGCTCCGGCGTCGGCGATTTCGGCGTCTTCGCGCGTTCGTGTTCCACGCTCGACACCAGCCCTCCTCGCGCACCCGTACCAATCGTCCCCACGGCCTTCGTCGTTCTCCAATCTTCATCCTCTGCCTCCTCTCCTTCCTTCCGCACCTCTTCGTACTCGTCCGAGTCCTCGTCCGACCACGCGCGCTTCGCCTTTTTCGCCTTTCTCCCCGCGTCGCCCTTCGCCTTCCCCGCCTTCTCTCCTCCTCGCGATCGCCGCGCGACCTTGATCCCGCGCGACGCCGCGTATGTCGCGTATCCCGCGCGCTCGCTCATCGGCGGGCAGCTCGCGCGATTCGTGTGCGGCGTCGCGCGACACTTTTGGCATCCGCCGAGCGACCAGCGGCACTTCGGACACCCGAGGACGTCGAACGACGCGGGATGCGACGGCGCGGCGGAGGCATCGCCGCGGACATCGCCGTCGTCGACGCGCGCGTCCGTCGCGGGCGGCTCAGACATCGCGCGCGGTCGCGCGCGGCGGTGTGCGGGACGACGCGATCGCAATCCGGTTGGCCGATGACTTTCGCGGTTTGATTGTGTTTGACTACGAGCTACGGGCTACGAGCTACGAGCTACGAGCTACGAGCTAAAACCAGAAATTGACGCTCACGGACGAGGTCAAGGAACGGACGTAGTGCCAGTGACCTTTGGGCATGAACAGGACGTCGCCGGGCGCGAGGATGGTTTCCAGAAACTTTGCGGCGAGCGCGCGGGGATGCTCGCGAGAGACGGTCGGGCTCTCGGGATCGACGGGCGACCGGGTGAAATTATTCACGTTTGAGCCGCGCAGGGTGTCGGTGTCGGCGACGTAAAGGTGTGGAGTCTCACTCACGGCGTAGATGCGGACGTATTTGTACCCGGATACTTGGCAGAGGAGGTTGAGGTACGGGTCGCGATGAATCGCGGTTCTCGTGCCGGCCGTGCCCAGCCACAGGTTGACCGCGGATGTCTCCACGCGAAGCCTGCCTAAGGTGTACGGAATCACCGTGAACGTGCTCTGAAGTTCGGGTATTTGGTGGAATATCGGGTGCTGCGAGACGTACGCCACCTTGTCGCTCGTCGGCGCGCCGTCGTGCGCCGCGTTGGAAGGCGCGAGAAAATCGCGCGCAAACGATCCGAGCGTGGTGACCCCGACGCCGTGGCTATCGAACGCCGTACCGTATTCCACGGGAACGATTGTGTCCGCATACTTTTCGAACGCGTCGAGATTTTTAAAAACGTCCAACGCGGCCCAGTTCTCGCCGTCCTCGTCGAGATGGCCTCGAATCACGACCGGAGTCTCCGAGGCGACGAAGTCTGCGTAAAATCGCGGCGCCGTTAACGAGCGCGCGTCCTCGAAATGAATCTGTCGGCTCGGTTCGATCGTCGGAACCCCACTCATCGGTAGCGTCGTCGGAATCGCGCTGTTCAAAGGAAACGCCCGGCGTCCCTCAGCGTCGTCGGGCTGAAACGCGCGTTCGACGAGTAAAATGGCGCTCGCGCACCACGTCGGAACGCACCCTCGCTCGAATAACGTCGTCGCGGTGAGTAAATCCAACCCAATTCTCCCCAGCCGCTCTCTCGCGCTCCATTCCGCCCCCCGACACGCCGCGCTCGCCGTGGGATCGTCCTCGAGCGCGCCTTCGTCGACGTCTTCCCCCGCGTCGCTCGCCGTCGCCGCGACGCCCGCGACGACGAGCCATCCGTGCGCCAGCGTGTGCGCCTCCAAGAACCCACTCACCGGCCAATTCCCTCGTCCCAACTGTTCGCCGCACGCCTCGATCGTCCGTTTCGCCCATCGCGCGCACGCGTCCCACGTCTCCGCTCGCGCGTTCGCCGCGCACCTCGCGAGCGCGTCCCTCGCGCGTCGTCCGCTCGGCGCGAACTCCTCCAGCTCCGCCGCCGTCGACGCCCACCCCGCGTCGTGCGCGCGCGCGATTTCCTCCGCCACCGCTCGCGCGTCGCGCACCGCGCCGTCCCTCGCGCGCGCGCCGCTCCACAGCTCGCGCGCGTTTTCGAAGAACGCGTGCGTCGCCGCCGCGCGCTCGTCCCTCGCGTCGTCGCGCGCGCGCGCCGTCGTCGCGCGCGCGCCGTCGTCGCGCCCGAACGCGTCCCACGCGTCGGCGGTCGCCATGCGCGCGCCGCTGTCGCGACGTCGCGTCTTCGCGGCGGCGCGGCGCCGATCGACACAGAACGACGCTCAGATGCCGGCCGAGGAAGACGCCGTCGAGCTCGGCTCGTGCTTCGAGCGGTTCACGAGCGCGGTGTGCGCGTCGTCGGCGTTCGGCGCGGTCGTCGGGTGCGCGCGCGCGGCGTGGGGCGCGGACGCGCCCGCGGTGTTCCGATCGCGCTCGTTTCCCGCGGTCGCGAAGACCGCGGGCGCGCTCGCGAGCGGCGCGGCGCTGTTCGGCGCCATCGGAGGCGCGTACGCGAGCGTGACGTGCGCGGCGGAGAGCGCGCGGAACGCGAGGGACGCGTACAACGGCGCGCTGGGGGGGCTGGCGAGCGGCGCGGTGGTGGGGTTGCGCAACGGCAAGGTCGGACACGCGGCGAGCGCGGGGGCGGCGTTCGCGCTCGCGAGCGCGGCGGTGGACGCGTCGGGACGGAAGATCGCGCGAGGCGACGCGTGGGAAGACAGGGCGACGCCGGAGCGGATCGCGTATCCGTATCGCGAAAGACGCTAGGGCGAACGCGAGGCGATCGAGTCGAGCGGGACGCGACGACGACGACGACGACGACGACGACGACGCGCGAGGCGCGCGCGCGTCGGAGACGCACCGCGAGGACGGACGAGTCGATGCCGCGATCGTCATCGCGATCGACGCCGCGCGCGTATTGTAACATCATTCGAGGACGTGAAGTCGAAGGCGCCGGAGACCGCAGAGCGCGCCCGTCGGCGGATGCTCGTACTACAATCGCTACTTTCGAGGGCTCTAGGTCGTTCGACGAGATCGCGCGAGCGAGCTGTCCCTCCTTCGCGTCCTCGCGTCGCGAGGGTGTAGTGCTGCGGCTGGGTCAACCCTGCGTTAACCTGCCGCAGGCGAGCGATAGTTTGGACGCTATCGCCGCCTTGTTTCGCGTGTCTTCTGGCGTCTACCTCTGCGCGAGGGTCAGTCTGCGCGGCCCGTCTCGGAGACGACGATCGCGCGAGTCGGCGCGCGAACGCGCGCCATCGCCGCGCACATCGATTCAAAAGAATTCGTACCCGCTTTCTTTCCTTCGTTTTCGTGTCTTGCTAGTCGCGCGCGCGACGCCCGAGGCGCCGCCCGAGGCGGGATCCGGCGCCGAGAAACGCCGCTTCAACGCGCCCCATCTCGCGCGTCCGCGCGTCGCGCGCGCCGCGGCGCGGCGCTCGAACGACGCGCGGTTCGATGCTCGACTTTATTTTCTTCTCTCGCGACGCGTCCGCGACGACCGCGCCGAGTCGCGCGCGCGTCGCAGAGTGCCGAGGTGCCCTCGCGCGCGTCCGAGGCGCGCGTCACGAGGTCGAGACGCCGAGACGAAACGTCACATGGAGGCATGACGAAGAAGACGCACGTGAAAAAGTTTCTGCGACGCCAACGACGCGTGGCGGAGAACGCGCGCGTCGCGGGGGACCGAAATTTCGCGCGGCTCGCGCAAATCGCGCTCGCGCCCGGTCAAGACGCGGGCGACCGAGCGATATGTGCGCGCGCGGCTGCGAGTCGTCTCGCGAAGCTTTGCGCGGCGCCGGAGCTCGTCGCGAGCAAGCGCGTTCGCGAAACCTCGCTCGAGGAGGGCGAGATCGTGGCGAAGGTCACATCGCGTCGACGTGGACGCGATGGCGCGGAGCGCCCGAAGCACGCGAGTCTTCGGAGACTCGTGTACACGCCATGGTTTTGCACCGATTGGGGGTTCGCGAACGATCACGCGCGCGGGACATGCGCCCGCTGCGCGCAGGCATCTCGAGAGTTCTTTCGGCACCGCACCGCGCGCGTTTTGGAAATCGCGCGTCTTATTCATACATCAAGTCTTGCGCGAGAGTGCGAGTACTTCCACGCGATCCGTCGCCGTGCACGCGCTGTATCGCGCGTTGGAAGAGGTCTGCGCAGAGGATTCGCTGTTCTGCACGCCGCACGACGCGGACTGCGAAACCGTCATCGAAGCGATCTTAGACAGCGACGAGTTTAACGATTGGCGTCACGCGGACGAGATGCGCGCGCTCGATCCATCGCCTTCGCCTTTCGTTGAAGCCGGGAAAGGAAGCGCGTTGCCGAATTTGCGTCGCGTTTGGCTCATGCGCCGAATGATGGGAATGCCTGAAATTGAGCGTTTCAAAGCTCGCACACTGGACACCGCGCGAACACTCTTCACAGCTTTCGTCGGTGAAGACGATCTCTTCGAACGATTCACCAGACATTGGATCCGAGTTCACGCGCGTGGAGGAGACGTTCGCGAGCGACGTCTCGACTCGTGGTCCGTCGACGTTGACGTCGACGCCGCGCGCCTGTGGCTCGTCTGCTGCGCCGAACAGTTCGGCGACCACGCCGAGCAAGCCAAAATTTGGGGCATAGATTTCATTCATCAATAGCCTAACCACCGCGCACGCATCATCCACCTTTGACATCGCATCTTCGTCGCGCGCTTCGATTTCGCGGCGTCGAATTGAGATTCAAACCACCCGCGACAGCTCCTCCATAAATCGCCGCTCGACGTCCGCGCGCGCCTCGCACTCGCGCGCGGACGTCGCCGCGATCGGCATGGGCATCGCGTCCCTCCTTCCGACGCTGAAATCCATCTCAAGGCACGCGTACGTCGGCGAAACGTACGCGGGACAAGTCGTTTGCGTCGACGCCTACGTCTGGCTTCATCGCGGTGCCTACGCGTGCTCGCGCGAGCTGTGCGAGGGATTGCCGACGCGCAAGCACGTGGAATATTTTTTGAATCGCGCGCGAACGCTGAAACGGGCGAACGTGCG
>JACLAB010001315.1_pt1 | contig 16569 bp, 22 predicted proteins | sample 8027921 | NCBI WGS metagenome assembly JACLAB01 (sample SAMN15725117, study PRJNA655200) | protist metagenome | isolation source: fluorescence activated cell sorting (FACS) single amplified genomes of... | place: USA: West Boothbay Harbor, Gulf of Maine | collected 2000-07-19 | reverse complement strand
TATAGCACGTGCCGCTGCTCGTCGAGCCGCTTCTCCAACTCTTTCGCCTTGCGTTTCACAGCCCACCAACGCATGACCGCGTGAAAGATCTTGTGGATGTTCTTCAATTCCTCCGATAATGCACTAGATACGGCCCTCCTGTCTCCTAATGTGGCGTCCCTGGTGTACACAGTCTGGAGAAGAATGCCTCTCCCCGGAGGCTCATATAGCTCGAGAGCTTCCTTTACAGCCGAATCTTCAATGGTGAAAGAGGGATTTCCATAACTGTTCGTCGGTCAACACCAGTCCATTTAGAAGTGTTCGGGACAGTCTTAGAAGAGCGTTGGGATGGGTGGTGTTGATACTGCAGGATGTGATAGAGTTAGATAATACCCTTCACATCTATCGCACGTCACAGGATGCGATATAGTTAGATAGGACTTTTCGCATGAACCATTCAGCATTAAGCATGACACACATGGCGTATATATACAGCCCTCTACATTCTATATATGAGGCGGGGCACCCACAGCAGCTGAAGCACTCCAGGCGAGAGAAATCGCAGCTTGAGAGACATGGCCCTGTAAGCGGCGTTGGACAATGTTGCTGTAGATGAATTGATCGTGAAATACATGAGAATGACGGTTGGGTGCTATGGCCGTGGTACTCAAAGGTGTGTTAGAGCTACATCAGGGTATTGCAATAAGCCCCAAAACATAGTGCATCATAGCCATGGTATAGTGCTATAGCCTTCCGAACACCAAGCACTCACCTGTGTCTACCGCCATGTGGTTCTTACGCAGAGAGAAGCACAGGTTAAGAGCCTCCACCTGTAGGATGGTGACGTGCGATAGATGTGCAAGGGTCATTGGTATGGCGATTGATAAAGGTAATTAAGGATGAGATAGGTCTAGACAATATCATTCGCGTGAACCACTCAGTATTGAATATGAAACTCATGACAAAGAGAGATAGGACTCCAAAGTCTATGGCCCACAGTCCACTCCAAAGACAGCCGTACCTCTGCCATGACATGTCCTTCTATGGTTGCGTTGCAATTGTTGTCACTGCCGCATAAAGATCATGGGGAAAATGGGAAATGTGCGGGTTCATATAAGAATGATAAATGTGAGCTATGTTCGCGATACCCAAGACTGTGATAAAGCTATATCACAGCTTTCGAATGAGCCATCGAGTATTGCATAGTATAGTCATGGTATACAGCTACAGCACTCCGGAAACTCACCTGCAGTCCAGTTTGAGCACGGTGCAGTTATTTGCCAACGTGCGCTGGAGCAACATCATATCCTCCTTACTCAGTTTGCAACACTTAAGCCCAAGACTCTCCAGCTGCAGTATATGGTTACGATGTTTTTTTTTTAACACCTTTATTAGTATTGTGGCTGCTACAATCAAAATGGATGGTCTGGTAGTAGAGCTTCATCTATCGCACGTCACTGGGTGATACTGCAGGAGGCGATAGAGCTGCATCACACATTTCACTAACGTACGCACCGTGAGCGTGACCAAAAGGGCCTCGCACAGCTGCTCCATTCCACCGTGTAGCCCCACTAGGGGGTAGATGAAAAGGGGTGATATGAGTAAGATGGTTGTGTGCGAGGGTTATGGTACTCATATAAATAGGAAAATGTGGCTTATGTTCGCGATGCTCAAGGTTGTCGTAGAACTATATATCGCAGCTTTCTAATGAGCTACCAAACATAGCATGGTATAGATTATAGCTATGGCATAGAGCAATGGCCCTCTGAGCACCTAGCACGTCGCGCACCCAGATTGTGGGAGAGATTGAGCACCTTAATGCCTTCGTCATCGTCAGTAAGAGCGGAGTGGGAGATGATGGCTTGTTTGAGGGCAACCATCCCGATACCCGTACAGTGGTTACCGCTCAGATCCAGCTCCTGTAGCTTAGGCATGCTGTATAGGCAAGGGTCAATATTAGTATGATGGACGTACGGTAGATCATGAAATGTAAGGGTCGATATTAGTATGATGGACGTACGGTAGATCATGAAATGTAAGGGTCGATATTAGTATGATCTTCGTAAGGAATGAATGTGATACTCTAAACGTGGCAGAGCTATGTCACAGCTTTCATATAAGTTGCCAAGTATGAAGTTCCATAGCAATGACACACAGACACGGCCCTCGAGCACGTCAATAGTGATACTAGAGACACGGCCCTCTAAAGACAAACCCTTATATCTATAGCGCATCGAGTACTCACCTGCACACTGCCTCGCCTAAATGCGTAATGTCCTCGTCTCTGAGCGAGTTTCGGGCAAGTCTCAGGATGCGCAGCCCCAAGGTCTGCGATACCTGTCGGGACAGTAAAAGAACACCTTCGGCGTTGAAGCGTCCCGTTGGATCCAAGCCTAGGAAATTATCGCTGATGTCAAGCTCTTCTAGGGCACTAAACACGCCGAGGCCTTCAGAAACGGCCGCACAGCCCTGGCTGTGCAGTCGGTTATCCCTTACCTTGAGCGCCTTGAGCCCCCCTCGGCAGCAGAATTTGCGCACCAAATACAAGATACCTGAGTATTCCCGTCCTCCTTTGCCGCACAGATAGTTGCCACTCACATCCAGGCGTATAATCTTGGATTTACAGAGTGTGTCAGTAAGTTCCTTCATGTAGTCGTGCACCTGTAAATTAATAAAAGTTTGCGTAAAGGTCATTAAGAGTATGATAGATGCGTGCCATGCGAACACTATTGTAGGATATGATAGAACTGCTCTAGACCTTTCACATGAAGCACTTGGTATTAGATACAACGCTAATGATACAGAGATAAAGCCCCTAACCTGAAGTTCCATCACTACGCACGTACATGTTCATTGGTGGGGTGCTTGCAATTATCGAACAAATGGTTGTACGCGAGGTCGATTGCGGTGAGAGTCTTATTTGCCCGCAGCGCCTTCCTTAGATGCGCATGGAGTTTCTGCATTTTACTCGGTTTCGCGGCTTCATCTCCGTTGATATTACGCGTCAGATTGAGGTGTTTCAGAAAAGTGTCTTCTACCATACTGTTAAGCATATCGCACATGCCGTCCACCCCAAGCCCGCGGTCGCTCATATCCATGTACATGTGTTCTGGAACATATGGTGACGCCCGATACACGTGCCTTATGTAGTCGTCATCATCCCTGGTTTTGTACTCTGGGGCATTTGGAGCATTATCATCGAAGAAATCGCCTTTTCGGCAGCCCCTGGGGTCGCGACTGATCATGTCGTGCTCACTCGGTTGCCCCCCACCGGAATTAAAAACCTTTTGGCTGATCTTCCATGCTGTAGGCCGCGTATCGTACTTGTGTTGGGCTATTTTCACCGCATCTGGGATCTCCTTCGGAGGCGTTCGAGGTCTCATTGTTACTACCTAATTTCAATTTATAGATAGTATTAGCTAAGTTTCTACTGGTCCTTGTCGTTTTCAAAGAAAAATAAGATGAACTGAGCGTGTATGGGCAATTTTTGTCTCACAGTTGAGTTTCGAAAAAGAATATATTCCCTATCCGTAAGAAAATCTTCATCTTGCTTTAAACACTTCACAGTGTTATTGATTTTCAATAAAAGCTTGAGGCTCAGCAAAATATTGGATTCCAGATCACCATTATGGAAACCAAGAGTGAAGAGAACGAGGAAAAGACCAGAGAGTCAATTGACAGCATCAGTACCGGTGCTCCATCGGGGAAGGGAGATACCTCGATCATAGTGCAGCGCGTGATGGAGTTCGCGATGAGCAGTGACTTCGAACAGTCTTTTGAGGATTTTGCCAAGGAGAACGCAGGCGCATTTGAGTGTATATTGGACATGGAGCCCGGATACGAGCACCCGATGGAGTGGCACCAAATCTACTTGGACTATCTGAAGACGTTCGAGTCGAAGCTAGAGAAGTTTATTGAAAAGATTGGATACAGTTTAGCGGAATTTTATAAGGACTGTCAAGTGATTTTGGAGAATGGCGAGGTGAGTGGTTGGTCTTTAGAGGGCTATAACCCTATTTCAGTGCTATACTAGTTGATATGCTTGGTGGTTCGTATGATAGATGTGATATAGCTCTATTGAGCCCTCAAGTACCATGACTCTTACGCCCATTCATGAAACTCGTATTGACCAGCCCTTACATTTTGCCTCCTTTCACCTTCACCTTAGGTAAATGCGGACGCGCGCTTCTTTCTTGAAGCACTGCTAGCTACAAGCGAATACGAGAACTTCGTGGCTCTTATGAAAGGGGAGATGCTCGCATATAGGATGCGACAGCAGGCGCAGATGCAATCTCCTGGCTCGAAAAGCATGAGTCATACGAATACTTCAATTGACAGCAAATTGAACGACAGCAAGGAGGATGCCTTGTTGTACGTATATTAGGGAGCTTTAGATGAAGGGTTGTATCTATATCATCTCTGTTGATGTGCTATTGATGTTCATCAGAGGATTGTATCTCTATACCATGATTATTACATCCAATACTGAAGGATTTTATGCGAAACGCTTTGTTAAGTTCTATCGCATTCTTGATTATCATGACGTGCGATAGATGCGAAAGGCATCACACACGCTCACAATGACCTAAACGCCCCAACCATATCAGGTACACCTCAAGTCTGGATGATGCGACGTACGGGCTGGACGACTCGAAAGAAGACTGTAAGTAGGATATGTATATATGTAGTTGATTAAATTAAAAAAATGCTCACAAATACATCAGTGGATAGAATAACTTCAATGTATCACATGGCTAAATTCAGGCTTTTATATAGAATTAATATTGAAAAGCATCTTAAAAGCATCTAGAAAGCATCTTCTTCAGTCATCTTATCTCATATTACTATTGTTCTTCTACTCTAGTCCTCTTGTTCTTCCCCTCCTCATTATCAGTGTCACCTGCTATCATATCTTCTCCTCTTTTTTTTATCGACCCGAGAGCCTTTCCGCAGCCTCCAGAATTGGCAGTTAGGGTGGATTGGAACATCGTATCCGTAGCCTGCTTGGTTAGCTCCCTTAGCAGCATAGTAGCGTATGAGCCTGCATGCAGCATAAACTTCAGTCGAACCGCAAGCAGGTCTTTGCCTGGTGTGGCATCACTGATATTACAGCTCTTATTTTTTCGAAGCGCCCGCAATTCAGTCTCAGCTAGCTCAGCGTTAGGGTCGCTGTACTGCACTAGGTCGTACTCGAACTTACCGGGACGGATGATGACGTGTCTGTACGCGCCCTGAAGCCGATACGTGGGGGGAGCATTGGCGAATTCCTCTAGTGATAGCCCGTCCTCCTGTAATAGCGCGTTCAAATAAGTTCCTGTGTCGTTTACCGGGAGAATTGTCTTCGTACCTACAAGAGGAATCACCAAATTTTCGATGCTGTACGTGCCTGCAGCAATGTCCTCAGCCGTTAACGCCTTGATCTTTGAGTTGTCTACACCGGTGCTGGCTCTGTCGCCTCCCGTTCGCGCCACCTCTTCTCTTATTTCGGAATCCTGAGCAAGCTCTTCCGGGGAATGATTTCCAAGCCATACCAAATCCCCTTCCACGCACGACAAACCATGTGCCTGGATGTGCCTCGTAACGGCCTTGTTCCAAATGTATGACTGATATGCGTGAATGAAAATGAGCCTAAGGTGCCTGGGTACCCTATTAAATGCCCCTAGGTAGTCGTTGCCATCCCTGGTATAATGATGATAGCAGGTGGTGATGTAAGGATCAGAAAATGCATGTATGCACGCACGTAAATAATCTATAGTGTGTACCTGCATAGACCTTCAAGTACGTTCCGTTCCACTATCATATTTCGAGCTTTCTGAGCCTTACTTTTTGCGGCATGAATCCTTCCCTGTGCATACAGTTGTTTGGCCTCGAGGGCGTCCCCAACATCAATTTCCCCTGCCAGCAGAACTTGGTTTACTACTAGTTTCCAGTCTCCCTTGAGGATGGAGCGCCCGACTTCGTGCGACTGAGCTGCCCCTTTGCCGAATCTCTGTAACCCGTAATAGTTAATGAATCCTCGAGAAAGCAGCGATTCGCACGCCTCGGTCACGACCGTCCGGCACTTGTCCACCGCACGTAGAATGATCTCAAACTGATTACCTGTAGCGTATGGGGACGTACGCGTGGGTGAGGTTAGTGTTGGTGGATGGGACGTACAATAGAACACACGTCGGTACGAGATGGTTAACCACAACTACATTCCGATCCTGATCAAGTTCGCATGAGCCTACCGCCCCGTGCTTCATGTATAATACACATAAAGCAAGCAAACACGCACCACTATTAGAGCCTATTTTCAGATCTTCTCGCACGTATTCGAAATCCCCTACTCTAATCATGAAAGGATGGTCCTGGTTGTTAACCTTGGTCATCTCAGAAGGTTTTTTGCGATATACGGTACACTTCTGCACTGTGATCGCACGTTTATCCTTGGTGCCTGCGAAGGAGATGGCGTTGTTTTTGAGGTGGTACTGGCGGCACAGGTAGTTTACTGCGGTAAGGGTGTCCACATTCTCTTTTAACAGGGTGAATTGCAGGTGACTGGGAACCCCCTCCGGCCAAGGAGCTCTGTTGGATCTCCTACCGCTGCCATCGTTGAGTTTCTAATTGTCGTAAATCGCGAAATTGGATATTTTATGTAAGTTGGACAAGTGTGTTTGATAGAGCTACGTCGCAGATATCTAATACGCCACCAAAACGTGCAATAGACATACCTGGTGCCCTCTCTCGTCCCTGGTGCGTCCACCGCCCTTCATCTTGTGAATGGCGCAGCAGCGGATCTTTTGCTTTCCCTCAACTTGCTGGGTGTCAGTCTCAACCTGTATAAAGTTCGAGGGTCATTATTAGTATAATCATTGTGTCTACGCTAGCAATATTGCAGGATGTGATAAAGCTACATCAGACCTTTGACACGAACCATCCAGTATTGAATATACTAGTAATGGTATGAAGGCATAGCCCTCTAAAGTCCTGTCATTCATATCACGTACCTGTTTACTTGCGTATTTGCGGAACAATTGGTGAAGAGCTGTCCTTACGGATTTCTCTGAGCAGTCCACATCGCACAGGAATTCATCCGCACACTCTTCGTCCTTCATTGCGCACTTCGTGAGGAATTCCTCGATCCCCATCCGCTGAGTCTCGTCGCAAGTAGCCACAGCTTCCATATCCTTGAAAAGAGAGTTCAGATCCAATTCAACACTACTGCTCTTCTGTTCAATTGTAGCTTTATCCCCCTTTTTCTCATCTTTAAATATCCCATCAGCCACATTGGAATGAAACAGCTTTTTTTCTATCTCTAGCCCGGAAACGTCACTTAGCATGCACACTTGGCCTCCGATCACCTCGCGCACTACGAAGTCGCTGTACCGCTGTTTGTGGATGCCTTGAAAACCCTCAATGTCTTCATTTGTATAGGACACTACCCCAACCGTGTGTTCTAATGATTCCCCTGACATTGAAGTTCTAATTATTAACCGAACTAGTGATTCGTGCACCAAAAGTTCGCGATTGCATTGTTTTTTTTTAGAATTGAAAAGTGTTAATCAAATGTATTTCATATATAAACACCATGGACAGTAACATGCATTATCGTTACCCTACCTAATCGTCCTCGCTCCCGAACCCATCCTGTTCCTCCCCCTCTTCCTCTTCTGTCTCATCGCTGGAATTCTCTTCCTCACCCGTCTTCGCTTTCTCCCACCAGTTGCCCTCTAGGTTCATATCAGCCACCTTTTTTTTGATATGGTGAAGGATGTTAAGGGAGCATAATGAGTATGGTGGTTGAATTGAATGGTAATGATAAGGCAGGATGTGATAGAGTAACATCAGATCTTTCACGTGAACCGCCTCGTATTCAATTTGGACTCTTGGTGTAAACTAAAAACTTTTTAAAGCCACTCAAGTTCACCGTACGTAGATCTATAACACTTACCTCTGGTATAGGCAGGATGGGATCTGGTTCTACATAACACTGTGTGATCTTAATTGTCCCTCCTTTCAGCGTGCTGTGAGATCCGTTGCTGTGAGATCCCTCGAATTCCTCACCGGTACTGCCTTCCTCGCCTCCTCTTTCTTGTATGTCTTTAGCATAGTCTACGCATTTCTCTCGCCCCCCCTCCATGTTCGAATCTCCCACCACTTCTTCCCCATCCAATTCTTCCCCTCCTTTCGCTTTTCTAGGCTTAGGAGTGTACTTCTTCGCGAACCCGTCCCTGTAAGCCTCCACCACGCCTACATACCTCTGATTCTCGAACATGAACATCTGCAAGGAGAAATGTGCGGGTCGATATGAGAATGACGGTTGGGTGCTATGGCCGTGGTACTCAAAGGTGTGTTCGAGCTACATCAGGGTATTGCAATAAGCCCCAAAACATAGTGCATCATAGCCATGGTATAGTGCTATAGCCTTCCGAACACCAAGCACTCACCTGTACGGTAGTGAGATGCATCTGCTCCTGCCTGCTGAGCCCCTCCTTAAGCTGTGGTCATAATGATTGAGGGTGTGGGGAGGCATTATTAGTGCGATGGTTGTTTCTGAGTCCAGGCCAATCGTGCGTAGGATAGAGCTACAGTAGAACTTTCACCCGAGCCATTTCATGGCATAGAGATACGCGCTCTTGAAAGATTTTATTTTACGTAGCACATGCCTTATCCGATGTCGGCCCCCTTGGGTCCAACCCCTCGTCCCCTGCATACGTACGTGAGACGGTAATTGAGATTAATGATGCTTGCATATGGTGATTGTATAGTGTGTACATATAATCAGAGGTGAGCTGAAGCAGTACTGCAAAAAAAATAACGCACCTATGAGATCTCCCAGTAAAGCTAAAAGAGGGTCTGCACCTTCGTTAACGAGCGCTTCCTCACTAGTTGTGTTATGGGCAAAGGAGTGATTAGGAGACGTACGATAGGCGTATATATGCTTCATGCATGTATGTAGGTATGAAACGTAATATACATAGCACGTACGCGAGTCTTTTCTTTTCTGCCTCTTCCGCCTCGATCCTCGCACGTTCTTCGGCCTCCAAGGCATCTTGCGCCGCCTTTGCTGCTGCCGTTTCGGCTGCGACCCTCCTGTTGTAGGTGTAAATGATGGAGCTCGAGAGTCCATATGAGTATGATGATTGTGTGCAATAGCCATGGTACATATATAGCACATCCTTATGAGTATGATGGTATAATACTTCACTTATAATATCAATATCCAGACATACCGCCGTTCTATCCCCTCTTGTTTTAACAATTCTTCCTCTTCCCAATCCAGCTCTGCGGCGTGGTTGTAATCTTCCATCTTCATTCCCATCATCTCGAAACCGTTCTCCACGGGATCTTCGCCCGCCATGATCTTCAACTCATTGGAGGCGTTCAGATCAGCTACGAAACATGAGTGTTAGAGCAAGAATAAATGTTAGTGTGGCTGCTGTAGATCATGCTTAGTCATAATCTCCTAGCATATATATAGCTCATACCTATCCTTTCTTCCTCCGCTAAACGTGCTATTTCGGCTAGTCTTGCTTCTTCTTCCAAACGAGCTTCTTCGTTGGCGGCAGCGATTTCCGCACGTCTTTCGGCATCTGCCTGTTGCGCGTCCGCTAGCTGTTCCATGAGGAAGATCTTGATGATGTCCGTCATTTCTACAGGAACGAGGCTTTGCTGAGGGGTTATCATTAGATCTTTTATGTGATCTAGCAGCTTGCGGATGTTCCAGCTGCTGTCCCATACGTGGTAGATGTGGGGCAAGTAGCCATCTCCGTCAAACTGGAGCATGATGTTGGCGTGGTATATCCTGGTCTGGAACTTTATCTCCGGTATTTTAAAGGGATACCTAGAGGTAATAGTGACGTTCGAGGATCATTATGAGTATGTAAGTTGTGATAAATGCTCATGGTAACCAAGGATGTGGTACTTAGAATTGAACAAGACAACTGTGGTGTAGAGTTATAACTCTTTAAAAACACTCGACAACGCACCCATCCAAGAATTCTATCCTTAGTCGGTACACGCCACCCTCGTATACAGACCCTGCTGGGCCCTGAATGTCGATATCGCATCCCACTGGAGTTCCACCGTAGCTGATAATCTTTGTACCCTCTGCCGGATGAGACATGTTCTCCTCTATTTCTTCAAAAATGGTGATTTGGCTTTTCGCAGCGAGCAAGCTCTTAGCCAGTAGGTTGTCCCCTAGATCAATTACTCCGTTTTGGATCTTGTACCTACAGTGGGATATAAGAGAACAGTGTTGCTCCAGGCATAGTGAGGAAGAAGACGACTTAAGTTCATGACACTAATGGTAGAGATACACGGCACACGACCTTAAAATCTCTAATGCACACAGACGTACATAAGCATCATAAACTCGTCGAAAGACACAGTGCCACCACCATCCAGATCCATAATCTCTATTAGCGCTATGCTTTCCTCTAACGTGACTTTGGCGCCCAGGCTCTCGGTTAAACCCATCAATTCGTGCCTAGAAATGGCGGTGTTTGAGAGCCGATATTAGTGTTATGGTTGTTTATGGTAATCAGCGACGTAATAGAACTAGACAAGACCTTCACGAACCATTCATCTTTGAGTATGACATGTATAGTAAGGAGATATAGCCCTCCAAAGATCACCTATACATCTATAGCACGTCAATAGCAATGGTGCAGAGATATAGCCCTCCAAAAATTGCCTAAATTGACGCACGTACTCGTCTATGTCTCCTCCCCCGTCTACATCAATGCTCTTAAAATGATGCTTAAACAACATTATTTCCGACTGCTTGAATTCGTTCTCCATCCACTTGGGCAGAATGTATAGAGGATCTTTTTCCAGCCTCTCCTCTTCATCCAGATCCGTACGTATAATTGCCAGCGTTTTTTCGGCCTCCTCGCACGTGCTTAATAAGAATTCTCCTCGCAGATCCCAGTCCTTGCTCGGCAATCTGCAGTCGGTGCGGATCGTGGAATAAATGGAAGGGCCTATGAGTGCGATGGCTGGTTGTAAATGCTGCGATACTCATACATAAGATAGAGCTGCAGCACAACTTTTGAATGAGCTACCAAACAAGAAATTCCATAGCCATACTACTCTGAAGTTTAACTATAGCATGCTTACCGAGACTTTTCATAGGGTATGCGGGCCATCTCCAGCAGGCGGGGGACGTGCTTTAGACGCAAATTTCCATGCTGCTGCAGCTTCAGGGTAACGTATGCCACGCGAAAGGCGTGTAGATCTACATTGACGTCATCTTCGTCGTCGTTCTCCTCTTCCTCCCCTTGTTCTTGTTCTCTCGCACGTTTGTCGCCTTTGCTGTCCTCTTTTTCCTGTTTTTTCGTCTCGTAATGACCATGTGACCAATGTTGATGCACTTTATCCTCTCGTTGTTCTTTCTGGTCATCTGCGGCACAAGCAGAAACCTGTTTTGATAATGTTTGAGGGCAATTGTTGGTATGGCGGTTGCGACGAAAGTTCATAAAAGAAAGAATGTGGTAGAACTTGATAAGACCTTTTACATGAGCTACACATGTGTTGGATATAGTAGGCGCGTGGAGACGTAGCCCTCAAATGATCATCCATAACTTCAAACGAACCGCACAACAAGATGGGAGGGCTAATGGTGGGGTCCACATTTGAGGCCTTTTTATTGTGGTATTGCGCTTTTCTGCTAGTAGCACCAGGTGGGACACCACCTCCTGGAACTTCACCATTTCTCCTTGTTCCATGCCTCGGAATTTGCTGTAAAATGAACCTGCAATATAGTGGTGTCGGGGGTAAGGGTTAGGGCATTATTAGTATGATAGTTGTACTTCATGTTCATAATTATCATATTTGTAGCCGTACTAGATTAGGCCTTTCATGTGATCTCCTCGCTATTTCATACAGTTTTTATGATGTAGAGATACTGCCCTGAAAGACCCATAATACGCGAATGTGCTTACTGTTGAAGGGCAAAGGGAACCCTAAATGAGCCTCCATTTCTTGGGATATTTTCTTCAATTTCCCCAGCTTTATTGAGTCAAATCTGTTCACACCGTGCGCGCAGAACTCGTGCCAGAGGTGTTCGAGGATGTCTTGGCCCAGGCTTTGTGTAATGTGTGCAGGCAGTACCTGTATCGACAGGGATATTTGGGCGTGTCATTGGTATGATGGTGACGTGCGATAGATATTCAGGGGTCATTATTAGTGTGATGCTCATGCTGCGTATTCATGATAATCAGATACGTGATGGAACTAGATATTGCCTTTCATATGAATCACCCAGCATCGCATACAATATTTATTGCATATAGATATAGACCTCCCAAATCCACTCATATACGCGTACAGGTATGGGCAGTCTGTACGAGGAGTAGTTGGGCACTCTCACTTCGCGAGGCAACACACCTTTTAAGCCTAAAGGCACGCTGTGTTTCGTCTTATCATATGCATCTCCCCGAAGTTTCAACTTTGCTCTTCTGTAGTCTTCAGAATTCTCCTTTACAATGACCTTAGGCTGTTCTGTGATGCGATCATCAGGGATTGCATCATATTCGTCCTCAGCATTGTACCTTTTTCCCTTGGTAGGCGACTTTACAGTCCAGTCTTGCTCTTCGTCGTCACTCCACTCTATATCTTCGTCTATTTTCGGGCCATTTTTGCGGAATTCATCAGCAATGGCCTTTGCCTCGGCCAGACGAGCAGCCTTCTTTTCCTCCTCCCTTGCTGTGTTTTTCTTTATCTTGCGTCTAGGTGCAGTCATTTGCGAAGTTTCCTTTATAAATTTGAAACCATCATCTGTGGATTTGAGTGCAGCGCTCACAATCGGCTAATTGGCAAATGGCAGTTCTGGCTATATTTTTGTTGGAACTTTTTGAGCGTTTTGATTAATATCCCCGCCAATGAGTAAAATCAGATAGGAAAAATGGGTGTTTCGGGTAGTTCAACGACAAAAATAGAGGTACCTGAACAATTGTTCCACTTCACACGTTATGGGAAGGAAGAAATCGAGTCTTTTTGGATCAGGGGAATGCGAGATCTGAGCGAGACGTTTGCGCTGCGCCTGCACGAGTTTGAGTTCCTCGTGAACTCAAAACTAGTCACGCTGCCCACCTGTAGATATCTGTTCTACACCATGTTGGACACAGACAAAAACAACATGGTCGATAAGTTCGAAGTAATGACCCTCGTCTGTCTGTGCTCTACTCTCTCCAATGAAGACAAGGTAAGGCTCATTTTCGAGCTGTTCAACTTTAACGAAAAAGGGTACCTGGTGGAAAGCGAGGTTTCGCTTATGATATTGAGTATTACGACAGTCGTTAATAAAGTCGATGCTCGTTGGAAGACTCCAAGTAAGAATGTTTGGCAACATATCGTGGCCATCTGCTTCAAATACTTCGCACTCATTGATGTAAAGCAAGTTTCTATCCGCAAACCGGAACTGGTAAAGTTCGCAGCAAATACCGTACAAGTGACGAAATACCTAGATGCATGGCGGGGACATGCTAGTCAAGTGATTGTCAAAGATGGGGGTATGTGGAAGGACAATTGGTTCAAGTGCAATGAAAGCGCCATCATCCCGTTCAACGAATGGACCAACATCGGCCTCCCACCACACCATTTCGTGCGGTGGCGACGCCTTAAACACGTGGGAAGCATACATGAGGAAAAAATCAGGTTTTTGTTCACCCATAAAATGTCCGTATTACGTACGTTAGATAAGAGGAAACTATGGCACGGTCCGGGGATACTGGGGAATGGGTTTTTGGTACAGAGAATGCTGGCTGACCGGTGGTTCCTCAACGGCATCGCGGTGTGTCTGGCGCGACCTCCCCTTGTGCTGTCCCTTTTCGGATCCACTGGCCAGGTATGATCGCTGGAAATATTGGGAATGCTAGGAACTTTACAGGCCGAGGCTCTATCATGCCTCTAAATGCCGTGCACGCACATACAATTACCATATTAATAATAATCCCAAACGTCGCTCTGTTACAGGAGGAAAATCTGGGCAGGTACAACGTGCGCTTGCACGAGGGAAACGGTTGGCGCAGCGTGTTTTTAGATGATAGGCTACCCTGCTCTCCCCAGTACGTGCGGTGTATTCGCGAACTGAGAGGGATGTGTCTCTATGCTATAATTATCGCATTCAACACTGAGTGCTGCTATGATTGGCCTCGTTTAGTTCTATCAGTTCTCTGTTTATCAGGAGTTTGAAGTACAACCATCGTACTCATAGTAACCCCCCAAACATCCATTGCACGTCACAGGTGTCAGACGCTTTTCACTTCTTCATCAGATAGCAACGAAGCTTGGCCGCTCATTTTGGAAAAGGGGTTCGCAAAATACCTCGGTTCCTATGGTCACATGAGTCTAGCGTCCCAGCGATACGATTCGACGCTGTATGCCATCCGTGCACTATCGGGGGGGCACGTTATAAGGTCGGGTATGTATAAGCGGGCCTTGGTTATGGGGCTATATCTTATCTCTATACCACCGTTATTTTATTCAACACTGAATGGTCCATGCAAAAGTCTGAAGCAGCTCCATCACATAGTTAATTATCATGAACGTACAGGACGAATTTCACGCTAATAACGACCCTCGAACGTCTACCGTACGTCATAATGCTAATATCACCCTCAAACATCGGAAACTATGCTATACGTACTAACCCAGGCACAGCAGACTACGACTGGCGCAGTTTGTCCACAGAGGTGGGAAATGGTAGAGTGGATGGCGCAGCGTACGTGAATAATCGGTGGGCTGTAATTTAATTCCCAATTGTTCGTGTGAAGAGCTTTGTCTAGCCCTGTCATATTTTGGTTATGGGAAAAAATTATGACAAAAGTTGCACTCATAAAGTCACTTAAACTTCCGTGATCATTTGCAGGTATATACGCAAAATGTTAGAAGAGGGTTCTTTGGTAAGTTTCGGCCGGTCAGAATCCATGGTAATGCACAAAGAGAGCATGAAAACCAGCAACCGCACGTTACCCCCCCATGGGTATTTGTACCCTGTGGTGGCCTCATATCTGGACATCGAGACCGGTTTCAAGTACGTCACTCTACGAGACGCCTTTGGACACTGGCTGCATGATGTGGGGGAGACATTGAATTCGAACCCTGAGTACCACAAAGATGACCGAGTAAAGACAGATTCTAGGAGCGGGCACTGTAACACTATTACTGTCAAGGTAGAGCAATTGCCGCATCTATTCGACAATATCATCGCCAGCAGATACCCAGATAACATCCGTGTAGACACGAAGAAACTCGGGCTACAGCCTTGGCGAACGGAGTACTTGAAGCAACCAACGAAGGGAAAGGATAGCCCCGCCAGGTGGCAATTAACGGTGATCGGACATCCCCTTCCTAGACCTGGCAAAAAAGAAGAACCTCCGGAGACCAGGCTATCCAGGTGAGTAGGGATTGGTTTCCACCTAATCTATCTCAACGGTCATGATTTGGGTCAATTGTCAACGCTACGATCTCACGTGCACACCTCTTCCTATACTGATATTGACCCGCCCGTCCGTTTCACCTTAACCCTACGCCCAGACTGCGGGCCAAGCAGGGGAAAGAAATGGAAGTAAGTAGCTCATCTATCTAGGGTTTGATCTTCAGAAGGCCATTGCTCGAAACTTGGTGGCTCCGTCGGAAGTTGTACTGCAGCTCTACTTAATGTATGAGTAGCATGCCCATTTCACTCAGTCATCATACTCATATCGCCTCTTATGTACATTTCATATTCTATACGTGCAGGTTTCTTCGGATATCGTTGACCAGACCATGAACACGAGTACGTGCGATATACTTATGGTATAACATGCACATTTTTCTTTTGAGTGCACAACCATCGAACTTGTACGCATGCCTTTTAACATAAACTCGTCTACACGCACTCACGAAAATACAGCCTTCGACAGTGACAAGCATCGCTATTTCCCTAACGCTGAGCGCCCAAAAAAAGAAGAAGACAGTGGGCTCCGTGAGGGGCAAGGCGAGGTAGGTGTGGACTACCAGTGAACTTCAGATGTAGGGCTATTGCTCTATGCTATGACTATACCGGGGAATCTTTTGGGGCTCATTCGAAAGGTGCTACAGCTACTCATGTGTGAGAGCCATGACGTGCGGTAGAAATGAAATCTGCGGTGCACCTATATCTTATGTGTGAGTCTCATGAAAATTACACCTACCCATCGTACTCACATCGACCCCTACATTCCATCATACTTCATCGCCCCCCTACCCATCGTACTCACATCGATCCGGAACTACATTCAATGCCTTCGTGTCCTCAGGCCGCGGATGTCAAGGCCGAATTAACACCTATAGATGTAGCCATCACTCTGAGCTCATCCTGTCCGTGGGCCGTTGGGTCTAGTCCGCATGCAGGCGCGCAAATATTTGTGAACTTTGAGGGATTCACCTCTTTACGATACTATCTATCATATGTTAGTCCATGAAAAGTCATTCTGATCCTGTGATAACGTTGGCGATCATGAACATTCAATTAAACCGCCATACTAATGACCCAAACATCCACCTTCAACCATATTGTAGGGGCACAGCTGCGTATGAGAGTGGTGCCCTCTATCAGTACTATCAAGTATTTGCGGGTGTTAC
>JACLAB010009344.1_pt1 | contig 16596 bp, 18 predicted proteins | sample 8027921 | NCBI WGS metagenome assembly JACLAB01 (sample SAMN15725117, study PRJNA655200) | protist metagenome | isolation source: fluorescence activated cell sorting (FACS) single amplified genomes of... | place: USA: West Boothbay Harbor, Gulf of Maine | collected 2000-07-19 | reverse complement strand
AACAATTGAAAATTTATTAGAAGCATCAACGATTCTATCTAAGGATAACTTAGAATTAGGACTAGACAAATATTCTCGTGATACTTTTTTAGATAAAGACCCATTTAAATTAAATGTATCATAATTAGGTAAATCTATGGAGTGAATTAAAATGGAATCCGAAAGAGAATATGTTGCTAGAGTATCTACTGGTACTATTAAGTGTTCTACTGAACTTTCCATAATAAAATTATATTCATCTGCATCAATAGTCCAGTGTTCTAAATGTTCTTCGGGTATAGGGTTTAGAAATTTCTTTATAGCATTAAAACCACCCATAGTGTTAAACTGCGTCACAATAGTTTCTAATGAATCTGTATGTATTAGACTCCAAATATTAACATTACTAACCAATTGATTAATTTCACTATCGGTCATAAGAGAATCTGCTTTTTTAATAATCATCATGGTATCCTCCTTTCTGTACGGCTATCTACATTATTATTTCCTGCATCTTTAGGTAAGCCGCCAAATCTTTTAGGGGGGCCTGTTTCCATACTAGGTTTGTTTCTAGTTTGAGTTTCTCCCGCTACTTGAGCCTTAGTATTACCAGTCATCAATGCTTGTTCTTGAAGTTGTCCTAACTGAGATGCATCAATATTTGTTCCCGCATAGGGGTCTACTTCTAACATCTCATCATCATTAGTATCTAACTCAACATCAATTAATTCCTTAGCGGGAAATTTCTTAAAGACGAAATCTCCATCTTCATTCATATCAACCTCAAAGCCAAGATTTTTCATTTGTACTGCAAGGGTAATTTCCATTTCCCTTCTTCTCATATCAGCCATTTCATCTTCTTCCTCGCTTCTAAGCAGTTGAATCTTCCAATCAGTGATACCAAATTGTTTCATTAGGAATGGGAATAGATATTTATTATAAACATTTTGAGCGTGTTCAACTGCACGATTGGTAACAAGAATCTGCATACCTTCGTTGTTTAAACCTCCACCCGTTGTGGTATCTCCAGTGAATACATTACTCACACCATAGAAAGAAGATATACGAGTACGCAAATCATCTTTAACATTTATGTAATCCATTTCCTTAATAGTATTTGTGAAGGAAACCCATTCAACAGTCTTACCCCCACTGTCACTTTCAATACCCATGATGGGGACATAATGAGGGTCACGCTCTAACTTTTCTTTTACCCCCTTCCAATACTTTACTAACGATTCCATGTTATTTGTTTGTACTGCTAAAATCCCCCTAGGGGTTCTAGCCTTTGTGTAGAGAGTACTGATGTAGTTTTCCATAGCAGATAAAGTAAATACATGATTAAAAAGTGTTAAAACGGGTGGGTGTCCGTACAATCTTGACGGGGAGTATTTACTAAAATGTACTACCTCACCCATAATATAGTTTTGTTCGTCTTTACCAGATTTGTTAGTAAATTCAATGGGGTGAAGCGAACAACCACAAATACCACATTTATCATATTTATCCTCACTAATATAGTCCCGGTGGGTAATACATGTGAATCTAGAATATCCCCTGTCTCCTTCATCATCAACTTCAATGTGCATTATTGTTGGGTCGCCTCTATAAATTTCATTAATTTTGGACATAACAATTTCCCCCTTCTTGTCCAAATAATAATCCTTTACTAAAATTAAATAAGCATCATCTACAATGTTTAAATCCATCTCAACTTCCTTCAACACATCAATAAATAATTGGTGGGAGGAATTAATATATCCTTCAAAAAAGTCATGTGCGTATAATTTTTGAGCCAATTCAGGTCTTCTCAAATCAGTACTTCCACAATTATTACATTCATCAACATCTCTATGGTGTTCATACCCACAAGAATTACACTTCTTATCAAAAGCCTTAATCCATTCGTATCCTCTTCTAAATATTTCTGTTTTCAATTGAACCAAAACAGTTCTCATAACTGTGGAATTTTCAGCAGTTTGAAAAAGATATTTACCTGCGTAGTGTTGAGGCATTCTTCTTTCATTGATACCCATATTATAAACATCATCTTGAACAGGAGTAGGAGTTCTCCTTCTTACTAGATTTCTTAGACTATCTCTTAATCCCACACTTAATCCCCCTTAACAATTGAGTCCACTTCGTTCATCAAGTCCCACTTACTGTTTTCCTTGTATTTGATAATATCTTCTTCTTGTATATTATACTTCTGCAATTCATCCTTATTTACTGCATCCTTCCAATTTTCCCATTTTATGAGTTTAAAAATTTCTTCAAGACGAGGTTTGGCCCATGCTTCTTTTTTGAACCGTTGCTTAATCATAATGGATTCCATTAGAAGTCTTCCCTGTTCTTTCTTCATTCTCAAATGGGGAATGGTCTTTACCAATAATTTATTAATATCACCTTGACTATAAAAATTTAACCTATGTTGGCTACGACTATTTTCTCCTACCTTTTGGTCTAAATGTAGGCGGCCAATCTTCAATTGATTTTCCATTTCCTTAAAGAAAGCCTTACCTCTATCACCCGTAGCAATCATACCTACTCTAGGTGCGTATTTTGAATCCATAGTAATATAACCATCGGAGTCAATAAATCCAGCCACATAAGAATACAAATCCTTTTTGATAGCATCACTAAAGATGTAATACTCTCCGTCTACATTTATAGCATCCACCTTTCTAAGCATTTTTGAAATAGTTTGAGGTGTAGTGGAACGGTGGTATGTACTAGGAAGTAATGAATGAATTGTGTTACTAGTAATGCCGGGATTATTACATATAGTCTTAACCAACATATCTTCAAGAACCTGTTGTCTTGGCTTGCGGATAGATTGGTGAGATATTTCCTTCAAGATAGTTTTAATGTTTTTCTTAGATTCTTTGAATTTAGCAACCTCTGAAGAATATTCTTGACCGTAGGTTAGATTAGATTTTTCTAAATTAGCCTCCCACATCTTCACTAGGTTATCAATAATCACTTGACGGGTTTCACCATCTTTAATGTAGTGGAGTTTCTTCATCATAGAAATGTTAGGGGTGAGTAGTCTAACTGACTTCTTAAAAGGTCGGAGCCAATAAACACTATCCAAACAGTTATCTAAATGTTCGGTGTAGGCTTTGATTAAGTGGTCAATAGTTGATGACATTTTATTTCTAGCATTACCCTTTAAGGTTCTTCTCATGCGTCTTAAATCCTTTACAACATCAGGTATAGTTTTATCCTCAATGAGTAGTTCTTCGGGCATCTTAGAAATATATTCCCTTGCTTGGGTGTAGTTGATTGATAGATTAGAAGAAATATCCTTTATTACCTCAGTTTCATCATGACACTGATAAGAAAGCCAAGACCTCATAACAGAATCAGTGTTGGTGGTTTGTCTGATTTTGCTTTCTACTTCTTCTTTTTCTTTTTTCTTTTCTTCTAGTTCTTGTAGTTGGGTTCTAAGTTCCTCTGTATTTATCTCTTCTTCTTTAATAATTAATTCCATAAAGACCGCCTCCTAAATTTATTGTTGGGGTGTTCCCAAATATGTCTGTTCCATCTAATTCAATGAAACTATCCGTGAATGTTTTTGTTGCGTAGTTTGCTAGTGCTAGACCAATAACTGTATCGTCGTGTGCGCCTAATCCTTCAATTCTACCATTGTTACCTATACCGAATGCTTCTAACTCTTGAATGATTATATTAGAAACCTTTCTATCTTCGTCTTTAGAATACGGTAAGAGGATTTTATTATTTTCAAAATTCATTTGTAGGTTCAAAATTATTTCTTCTTTCTTTTTCCTACTCATGGTAAATTCCTTTACAGGGAAATCCGAAATATCTCGTAGTTCCATAGCGAAAGACTTAGCAAATGTATTTGTTTCTATCATTACTACTTCGGGTGAAAACCTCTGACATAAATCCGTGATGCGAGTTATATGACTTCGGAAATCCATATTCTTTTCTCTTACCATGTGTACTACCTTCTTGTTTAATTCGGCATCAACCTCAAGCACAATCATAACAGTGTAGTCACCATTAACGCTCATTGATGGGTCATACCCTATGTAGTATTTAAAAGCCTCGTTATTTCCATAGTATTGTAGGGAAGAAGTACGGTCTTTTGCTTTATCCACATGGACTTTTCCAAACAACATTGTGTTGGAAGATATAGGAATACACAAATATTCTCTTGTAAATTTAGACGAACCTATTTCTCTTCTCCTGCGGTCTAATGAATCAATATCCCATCGGGAAGGCCATAATGCTTCTCCTGCTTGATTAATTGCAGGATAGCGTTTTACATCGTATTCAGTGTTCTCTTCTAGTTCTGAAAAAATATCAGTGTATGTAAAGGGAGTACCAATCATTCTCAAAGAAGCGGTGTGGTGAAGTGTGGGTATCATATCCCCCCAAAACCAATCTGCTACTCTTTGAATAGCGGTCATAGAAAACTCTTTCATGGGGTCATCAATAATAATTTCATCGGGGTGAAGACCACGAATTTGTGAACCAACAGACCTTTCAACAATGCGGTTACCATTAGTTAGTTCCATTCTTCCTACTGCCCAACCCGCTTTAGGTTTATATTTTTTTAATGCAGGAACCGTGGAAAACATTCTATCTATGTCTTTCATGTGAACCATTGTTTGTTTTTGGTTGGAAGAGATATAAATAATTTCGTATGGGGGTTCTTGAAAACACAGTTGAAAAACACACCAAGAATGGAAAAAAACAGATTTACCGTGGTCACGGGAACAAATAGTAACGGTGCGTTGTGTTGTTTCTACTCTCTCTAACCAATCTTTGTGAAAATCTGCTAATTCGTATCCTAGAACTCTAGTGAAGAAGTATTCAAAGTTGCCTTTGGAGGCTTTCATGTCCATTTCTGTTAGTAAGTCCATTATTCTTTCCTCTCTTTTTTACTTCTAGCCCTTCTTAGTTCATTTCGCCTTCTTCTATATTCAGGGTCTTTTTTTCTTTCCCTATCCAGCCTTCGCCGGTTTTCTCTATATTCGGGGTCATTATCATATTTCCTTTTCTTATATTCCCTGTTATACTGTAATGTTCTTTTCCTATATTCGGGGTCATTAGCATATTTTTCTTTTTTTCTTTCATAGTTTCTTTTATTAGTTTGTTCCAGATATTCTGAGTTTATATCCTCCAACCCTCTTAGAAGTGCTTCATATTGTTTTGATTCTACCAAATCTATAATTTGTTCAAATTCTCTTTCAGTAATAAATTCTGTTAATTTACCTTGACTAATTGAATGTTTTAGACTTTCAGAGGCGGTTAATTTTCTAGCCTCTGCTCTAGGAATACCAAATACCTCTACAAGAAACCTTTCAAAATCAGTCGTCTTTAAAATCGTCCAAGCCTTTTTCATAGCCATATCAATATTCTTACTAATTAACCTGCGAGGCTTGTCCCCTGCAATAGTTTCCCTAATCTCATCTTGAATACTTTCCGGCAAGGACTCAACAGGAGGGTCTACTTTCCATCCCTCCGACTGAATTAACTTAAGCCAACTATCTGAAAAATTACTAGCCATACCAATAGCAGGGGAGTTTTTAATAATTGAAGAATCTCTTTTTTCCCACAACGACCTAGACAATCCTAACCCACGATACATGTCAATTATTTTAATTCCCGTAGTCAAATATAACTTATGTTCCGGTAGATATTTCCACCCTACTCTACCCACCGCTAAAGGTTCTCCCCCTAGAGTATTTGCTCGGTCAAACATAATAAAATATCCATCAGCATTTTGTCTTGTCAGTGGGGGGAAAAAATCCATTTCTTCTCTTGTTTTCCTATTAGGGTTACTAACTTTAAAAATAGAAACCATCTCTCCCTCGGAGTAAATTTTATCATCAATATATACATCGGGTTTGACGGCGGGCTTACCTTCATCATTGGTTCTAATAGGGAGATAAGTTCCCTTAGCACCGTAACCCAATTCCTTCTTCAACGGAATAGCCCCCTAACCTTGTATATAACTTCTTGGCTAATACCTAGTCTTGTTGATAATCCTGCAATAGTGGAATTTTTTTCTTCAATAATGGTTTCCATGTCCGTAGCATAAATGTCAGTTCGGTTTTCCTTTCTAATAACATCGGCTACATAAACAACATCTTCTATATTATTAATATCTAAATATGCCTTATACACAGGTAAGCCTCCTCTTTCTCTTAAAATATCTATCGCCTTCATCAAGGCCATATCATCCGAATTAATACTATCCTTAATGTATTCTTGGTAGAAACTACCTGTCATGTTTTCTTTAATCTTTCTAACAATACTTCTTTCTTCGGAGTCTAAACTTTCATTAAATATTTGATTATTTAGGATAGGTAGGATATCTAAAACTTCTGGATTAACGGATTCGGTTTCATAAGAATCTAATCTTTTACCATCAAACTCTTTATCTAAGTACCCTCTTTCTTGTTGAACTGCGTAGCCATAAATTAACTTACCTAGTGTATTTACTATTTCCTTTCTAGATTGGGTTTTTTCTTGTCTTGTTTGTTTATTTTTTGAATTAATTATAATTAGTGGTTGAATTGCGTTTTCAGCATTTTTAACTAATGTGTTCATATTCTCAGTGGAACCCTTTCTAAAACTAATAATTAGATATAAGATACTTTTTAAATCTTCAACATCAATTGCTGTGGTATAAAAGTTTGCTATTTGTGAAGTTAATGAAGTACCCCTTGAGTTTTTAAAACGACTTAAAGCCTCCTTGAAGGTTTTGTATTGGTTAGATTTGGTAAAATTAGGTAAATCCTTTTCAAAGAAATATTTCTCATCAATCTTTTTAATAAACATCTCCTCTACTAAACTAGTTAAGGTGTTTAAACTATCCCCCACTTGAGTAAAACTAGGTAAAGTGCCTCTAATGGAGGGGTATATTGAACCCAATGCTCCCTGTTGACCACTTCCAGTAGAAGAGTTTTTTCCACCTTGGGTTTCCTTAACGGGAATGTTACGATTAAATCTACGCATCTCACCCACTACCGTAAACTTATTTAACACATCAAATAATTTTTCACATTCACTATTAATAAAATTTGTAATTTGGCTATAAGAATTTACTGTTTTAAACTCCTTACTAAGTATCATTTCGTGTGTACTAGTAATAACACCACTGAGGGTCACCAATGGGTCATGTTTAGGGTTAGTTTTTCTTTCTTCTTCTACTGTTTCATTAGTAATAATCCTTTTCAAAGAAACCTCGTAGTATGGTAATTGAAACGCACCCTTTACTGTTATGTTATTCATTTCTGTGATGTGGTTATCTAACATAGGTAAATAAAATGTATCTCGCTCTTTATCAATTAGTGTGGTGTATTCCTCTATGGCTTCCGAAACTAATTCTTCTATTTCATCTCTAAGGACAGGTGTAAAGTTTTCAAATAATGGAAGTAATTTACCCAATGTTTTTTCTTTAATATTATCAAACTCTTTAACATCGTCTTCTAATAAAATCATATTTTTTTGTGATAAATGTAAGAATGTTAGAGGGTCAATTTCTTTTTCTATGTTTTGAATTTCTTCAGAAGTTCCTCCGCTACCCGGATTATATTCACCAACAGGAGAACTACTTTCGTTTCCTGAATCATCATAAACTCTTCTACTTGACATGGTGGTAGGTTCCCCGAAAAATTCCCTTATTTCGTCAATTTCCATACGCATTGTTTGAGATAGAATATCGTTAACTATTTTTATTTCTGGTAAGAGACCACCAGCAGTTTGAGAAAATTTAGCATCTCCATGTGCTAGAACAATTGATGGTATTTTAATAGTAGAAAAAGCATTTTCCATTGTTGCGAATAATTCATTTCCCTCTTGTCCTTCGGGGATTGTGAATCTATACTCTAAGGTTTCCATACCAAAATATTGATTATAGTAGTTTTCCCAATACTCGTAAATACTTGTCCTACCTTTTAAATTTTTAATATCCCTTATAGATAAAGCCTCTTGAAGGGATTGAATTTCGTCATTACTTACAACTGTCTCATCGGGGCCATCAATAATATTTCTAATCTTATCAAAAAGATTTGCTACTAAATCGTTGGCTTCTGAAAATTCCTCTATTGCTTCTTTATTGTAATCCATATCCATAAAAATAGAATTGATTGATTGGATATCCCTTCGGTCATTAATTAAATTAAACATTATTAAACCCCTATTGTAGAAATTTTCTTCGGTGGCTTTTTGAGGGGGCAGTGTAGACTCTGTAAAGTTAACTCCCTTTAGGGCGGTTGCTAACATATTATAGTAATGTACTGTGTTTAGTTCCCCTTCCTCCACACCAAAATCATTTACATCTATCTCATTAGCCATTCGTATTAGGCTTGTCATAATCTTCGCACTTTGAGGCTTACCTCTTCTCATATATTGTAAATCATCATCGGGTTCTGGGTAATTCTCAAACATTATTTTTCACCTCTATTGCTTCTATTTCATCTAAGAAAGTTATAGCATCCATTTCTTCATTTTCAAACTTGACTTTTAGATATTGAACAGTTGAAGCAGTATTGACCATGTAATTTATTAAATCCGAAACTATTTTTTCAAAACCGACTATAATAATATTTTTATATTTTAGTAAGTCTGCTTCTAATTTTTGTTCCTCAACCGAGTAGTCTTCCATTTCTGTAAAGGGAGGTCTGTCATCTATTACAAAAGAAGGATTAAACAATTTAATAAAACCTATCAATGATGGTAAAATATATTCAGGTTCAACATCAACACTAAACGAAGGGTTATCCATATTATCCTCGGAGATATCATAGTAGGGTAGAAGGACTAAGTTTTTATTTTTTTTACCGGGAATTTTTGGTTGTTCACCTGAAGAAACGAATCTATTAAATTTTTCAGTCACTCCACCTGTTTCAAATTGAGTATCTTTCCAACGCTTATATCCTATCGGCTTATACTCCCCACCTACCACAACTTCTTCTAATTCTCCTTTTGATTTCAAGTCATCATAAAAGTCTCTTAGAAGTTTGGATTCAGGGTACATATCACTTGTACCTAATCTAAATTTACCAGAACCCCCTTTATCCCCTCTTCTACCAATCATGTTTACAAAGGCTAGCATAAATTGAGTACCGTCTTTAACACTAACTATTGTGTTTAAGAATTTAGAAAACAAATTAGCAGGTAAGGTATCTCTTATGATTTTAATTGTTGGAGACTTGTTAATTAATATACTATTAACTGAATAAATAACATTAATAAATGTTTCTAAATTTTTTAAATCACCTAATGTTACTGGGTTCTTAAGTTGTTTCATGTTAAATATAATATCATATTGGGTTGTAGTTGTTTCCCCTCCACCCAACATATTATAAACCAGTTTAAGTTTTTCATCATCTAACGAATCATTTATTAATTCATTTAGAACCTTTGGTGGTTGGCCCTCATTAGACCTAGCAGCATCTTCTATGTTTCCCTTATTACCAATAATATTTACTAAATCTTTGATGTAGGGGTTAGTGTTAACTCTTTTTATAATTTCTTTATACTTGTCTTCTAAACCCTGCTCGGCAAAAAATACATAAACTTGTAAGAGGGGGCGAATTTTACCATTTAAAAAATCTTGATAAACTTTTAATGAATTTGTCTTGAACCAAATTTCTACATTATCCGAACCCATTTCATACTCATCGGAGATTGTCTTACTTGGGTTCTCGGTAGTACCTTCTATGACTCGCTTACCCAATTCACTAACTAGAAGTGATTTATTATCATCTAACTCTTTTAGTTGAGATAATAAATTATCTATAACTTCTTTTAGTTTCCCATCAGTCATCCGGTCTGACCAAGAATAAGTTCTTATGAAATCAATGTATTCAGGAGTTTGTAGTCGCTCTATTAAGGATTTAACCTCTTGTAATAGAATGGGTGTTATTTCCCCAAATTCAATAGAATAGTCTTTATTACGGCTAGCCCTACGAATTGCTTGACGAATATTCCTACCAAGTTCGGACATATTAATCATTGAAGTAGAACAATCAATACAGGTAAGGCTACCAATAGAGCAGGGAGGGCCTTCTTAATTAGAGCCTTATATTTGGCTTCATCTTCTTCACTAATAATTCCTAAATCTTCAGCGAGTTCTACTAAGTCTTCTGCTTCTTCAGCAACTTTTTCTAAACTTTCTTCTACGGTCATAATAACACCTTATTTTATCGTAGGGGGAGTCCCCTATTTAATACTTTTGCATATTAAAATTATTAAGGGTTCTTTCTTCTTCTTAAAGCAGGAACAGTCCTACCTCTTTTAACTTTTTTAGGGATTTCTTTTTTAGGTTTAGGTGGTGTAATAGGTTTAGGTGGTAATAATTCATTAACATCTACTCCAATTTCCTCTAGTAAATACTCTAAAGAAATACCCTTTCTTCTCGCTATTCTTGTTAATTCGGAAAGATTTCTCATTTGACCCTCATACATTACTTCACCGGGATTTGCTTCGGCTAATTCTCGGTTTATCTGTTGTTGGGTTTGTCTACCCTCTTCTTCCTCTATTGAACCTATACCCAATGATTGTGTATTTAAATCACTAGCAAAGAAACCACTTATGCGGTCTACTATTTCAAGTAGTAAATCATAAGGGTCATCTACTTCATTAAAATTATTACCCATTTGTAAAGATGGGCCTAAGTTATCAGATGTAGCGGAAAGAAAATACATTCCCTCTTTTTCCTTAGTGAACCGGAAATTCATATCATACGATTGGGTATTATTCTTATCCCTAAAGGAAGCATTAACTCTTAGTGGGGATTCATTCCTATAATACTTTATGTTAATTTTTGTACCCTCTGTATCTCTTATGCTCATATCAGGTCTTTTCTCGGACATATACTCGGATAGAACATGGGGTCTTAATTGTGTTCTAAACCTTTTCATCCAGTCTTCTATATTCTTGACAATAATTTTTTCGCCTAAAGAGTTTTTGATTTTTAAAATATTAAACCAATTAGATACCATCGTTAGTCACCGCCAACATTTCAATTTCCTCAAGTGCGTCTAAAATATCCTGTTTGATTCTTATTAAATCTCGGTAGTGCATTTCAGGCTGAGTACTCCTTTGGACTATTAGAATATACTCATCTAGTTTTTCTGTAATGTTTTGATAATCCCCACCAATTATTTCTGGGTCATGAGCCATTCTTAATACTGAGTTAATTTTAGATAAAGCCCTTGATGTCTGACCTGATGTATTGAAGTAGCCATTTTTTTGAGATATTCTAAAATGACCTTTTAACTCACCTAGAGATTTATCTAAGTTGGTCATTGTTTTTAAAATATCTTTCCATGTCATAAAAATCACTTTCTAATGATTAATTGTGTAGAGTCACTTTCTACTTGAAATCCAGCAGATTCAAGTTCTCTTTTAGCGGCCTGAATCATTTGTTCCTTAGTCATGGGGGGTTGCTTATTCATTTGTCTTTCCCTATTAATTGCTTGAAAACCCAAGAGATAAACTAGGCCTCCTTCTTTTTGTAGGCGGCCTTTGGTTGGACCCGTTCCCTGTATTGCATCCCTAACCTGTAAAACGGCAATTTGTCCCTCGTAGCCGGGTTTTCCAAACGCTTGATGATTATTTAAATATCTAATAAATTGACGAGTATATCCCATTACATCACCATCTCTAGTGGGGTCGTTTCTTACTTCATCCGTTTTGTTCTTTCTACCGAAGCCAAATGGGGCCTTTTTCATTTCCGATTTTAAAATTTCTTTCCATGTCATAATAATCACTTTTTATTTCCTGTTACAAAACATTTTTCTGTTTTCTTTTCCTTAATGGATAGTTTTTCAGACTCCTCATTAAACCATTGGTCTAGTAAAGTACATCTCGTCATAATTAATCAACCTTCCCTTTACTATATAAATTATTCCATAAATTATGTCTTTCATATCTATCTTCTAGATAATCAATAACTTCATCTTTAGTGGGAGCGTTGAAATTTAATCGTGACGCTAGTTCGTTGTAGAGTTCATCAAAAAGAACATTATCCGATTGCATAACTTCATCTACAATTTCTCGCCAATCAATTTTCAAAATGGATTCCCAAGTCATTCAATAACCCTCTTTATATCTGTTACATATTTTGAAGGGTTGGTGGGTTGGGCTACAAAGTCCTTAATTTTAAATTCCATCATCCCCGAAGAACCTTCATCCTTCTTACTAACCATAATAATATACGGGAAACCTTCCTGAAGTCCTGAATTACCTTCGCCCTCCATTAAGATAGCACCCGCTTTTGTGACTAATTTTTTGTATTCTTTAATTGCTTCTCTATCGTCTTCATACTCACCGCTTTCTATTAAACGGTGTAGGAGTTCATATCTTCTTAATTCTAACTCCGATAGTAGTTGCTTATCAACTGTTCCTACTACCCTAAAACCACCTGCTTGAAGATTTACCAGAGGAGCAACCTGCATATAAATATCATTACTACCTTTAGTCCATTTACTGATAGCGTCCATTAGAGTTGTTCTCAATTCCCCTTCTTCTAGTAAATCCATTATCTCCATTATTGTATCGTAGTGGGGTCTTTCATATTGATTTAATCTATTCCTCTCACTTTTAATCATATTCCACCAATTCATTTTAATCCCTCTTTTCTTCCCGCATAGGGCAGGTTAATCTAGGGGGCAGGTCGGGAGTTGGTGCAGGTAAAGTTAATTCACATTTTTGATACTTTCTTACATCTCTCCCGCATCTTTTACAATTACCAGTTTGTTGTACTCTAGTGGCGGCATTCTTTTCATTAATTAATTCATTTTCCCAACTCATTGTAATCTCTCCTGTATCAATAATCGTCAAGCATTCCCCAAATCAAATGAAGAAATTCTCTCGGAACTGTAATTCTTTCTTTTCTTTCACCGTCAAATAATAATTCGTGAAGGCTTTGTTTTATTTCAGCCATCATTTCATTATGCTTTTTTCCCTCTTTAACTATATCTTCCCAACTCATTGTAATCTCTCCGCTACTGAATCCCGTATCTCATTCCATACTTGGGGGTATCTTTCTATAAGAACTTTTTGTATGATTTCTATTTGTTGTATAACCACGGTTTCTTCTCGCTTGTGAACTAATTGTCCCTTAAACTCTAAAGCGTACTTTAAGGATTCTCTAATTTCCTTACTTAATTTAACCAATGAATCAATAGTTCGGTGGTCTAAATCATCATTGTCAATAATAAATTCTTGAACCTTACCCTGAAGCATTTGTATATTATTACTCAACATATTTATTTCATCTATCTCAACACTAGCGAGTTCCATAGAAGCGGCCTTCTGTACTAAGGGTTTTAAATGCTTATTCATATGGATTTTAACAGAATCTAAACTCACACCCACATACTCAGCAACCTCTGATGGTTTCATAGAACCCTCCACTATTGAGGTTTCTAAATCCTTTCTGTTTGGTGCGGTACATAACCCACAAGACTCATTAGAGTTATCCAAATAATCCCCTAAGTGGTCACGCATATGTCTTCGGGTTGTTCCCGACTTCCAATCTTCTTCTCTGTCTAGTTCGTTAACATCAATAACACCATTAAGGATATCTTGTTCTAAAGAATCTCGGTGGGGGTGATTACACAACGGGCAAGTTTTTCTAATTTTTCTACCCATTTCTTTCCCCTCTCTCTAACATTTCATCTATAATAGTATTTATGGCTAGTATGGTTTCTCTTTCTAATCGGTCACCGTATCTATTAAGAAAATCAGGACTAATAACTTCGTATATAATAGAAATTTTCTTCATAAACGGGTTATCCGAAATCCAAGTTCGCTTTAGTAATTCTAGAGCCTCTTCCCATTCTAAGTCACCCTCTATCCAATAAGCGGGTAGTTCTAAAAATATATAATTATATATTTCTTTCTTTAGTATAAATATTAATAATTGTGAATATTCGGCAGCAGGTAAGTTATCCTCTAAAAGCCTAGAGGCTAGATACACATAAGAATTAGCCAATTGTTCTAAATGTTCTTTTATTTCTGGAGTAGAAAACTGTGCATAGTGGGTTAATTCGTGTTTTAAAGTTGATACTACTTGTTCAAGATTAACTTCATCTAATATGTCATCTGGTACAGGTAAGTTATTAAATGCTCTATTTCTTATTGACTCAATAGACGCTTGTAAGATACGATTAAGGTTTATAGTTGTTTTAGGAGTTTCGCTATCTAATTCAGGTGATGTTACACCCAACGCATCTATGTTGTTAGGTTCCAAAGAGTAGCCTATTTCCTTTAAGATTCTAGTAGCGTCATTGATTAAACCCACTTCATCGGAGGTTAAAATTAAACCGGCCTTAGCATTTTCATCAGCATTAGGTTTTAAAAATGATTCCATATCATCTCCTAGTACTGTTCTTATGAGTCTATTGAGGGTTTTATTATTACTTGGAAATTTCAAAGTTAAAGATTGGGTTTCTTCGTAGCCGGGAAATTCTACTAGTTTTCTTCTAATAATCCTTCCGTTGTTATTTACCTTTACGGATGCTTGTGGGGCCACAATTCTCATAACTGCATCAGTGGCGGGTATAACTTGACTAGCCATAGCAGCATTCAACCTTTCTTTAACTGGACGACTAAGCCTACCTTTTTGATAAATAGAGGTTTCTTGAAGGACATTTTTAACCGCTTGTTGTACTTGAGGTATTGTAGCCAATTCTTGAAACTTACCCGAAGAGATATTAACTTCTAAGTGGGCCACTGGAGGAGGTTCAATGTCTTGCGCTAATTTTTTAATATCCATAATTAGGCTTCGTAGGCTATTTTTTCTACCAAATATAATTCTCCACAAGGGAGGTTCAGCCGTATTTTCTTCTGCATTTAAAGCGACCCATTCCTCTTTAGGTTTATCTACATTGTAGGCGGTGTTAGTATCTTCCGCTTTATCCTTACGAAAGTTCCAATAGGGTAGGGTTAAAAAATGTCCACGAACTTCCCCTCTAGTTGTTTGACCATCATTATATTCTACTACTGTGTTGAATAAAATATTTCTAGGGTCTTTATCAGTACCTTCAATTTTTTCTAAAACTCCCAACATTCTGTCAAAGTCTTCTAATTCATCGTCAAGAATAATAGCATCTTTAACAATATCAGATAAATCATCCCATACATCACCTGCACCTTCAAAGAAATTTTCCTTTCTACTAGTGACCCCATGATTTGTCATAGTGGTAAATAAATTCCTAGCATTAGGTGTTCCAGTAGCGGCATCAGTACCACCAGTAATTCCATATTGAGTGGGATTTTGTGTCCAAAAATTTTCAAACTTAACCATTAAAGCCTTCGCTTCATCTTGTTTCCAAGAAAATTCACTCGTCTTGGTCATCTTCTTCCTCTCCGAAGGTGGGGTTTATTACAGCAGAAGCATCCGATGATGTGGTAGTCATAGTACCTACTTCCTTTAACAACGAAATAATATTTAAGGGTACACCTAATTTTTTACCTTCGTCAATGAAAGACTTGATTGCTGAATCCCAATCCTTTCTATTTGTATCGGGTCTTTTTAGAAATTCTTCCCACTTCATATTTACCTATGAGATGAATAAACTACTTAATACTTTTTATTCATCTTCATCATTAGGATTAGTTTCGGAGTATTGTATTTGCCCATCGTCATCATAATAGTAATAATAATTGCTATCCTTCCATAAAGTCTGATTATCATACTCACCTATATCTTCTACATCTGGGTGTTCAGTTAAAATATATTCATCTTGCCCATGACCTAATAATGCATCCGCTGAAAATGAAGATAAATAATCCGAAACGCTATACTGTGTAACTTCATACACATTTAGTACCATATCTTCGTCTATATAAAAACTATCATCTCCTATTTGAAAATCAAAATCAATATGCTCCCACCCTTCTGCGGGCATATTATCATGTGCTTTGATTTGGTGAACATCACATGTAGCGTCATCACCATTATAAACACTATGACCGAAGGGACACTCAAACCCTACTACTGTACCGTTAATATAAGGACCAACATCTTCTTCAGAGGCTATTTCCCCTGAATTTTGATATTCGTTTTTTAAACCACATCTTTCACAATCCCATTCTCCGTGATAGGTGTCATCCGCTGGTGTTTCACACGCCCCACATCTAATAGTAATCACACCACTAAGTGTTCGGTGTATAACATCGGGTAAATTTAATTTTTCGGAAAGGTCTTCTATATCATGGTAGTTATCTAATTTAGCAAGTTGTGAATAAATTAAATAATATGAAAGCCAATTATCCGGTGAGGCTATAACTTCTGTATCTCTCGCACGAATACACATATTAAATACCTCCCCTTCATCGTTTTCATATGAGTTATTACATGAAGCCGTTAAAGGTATTGACATAGTACCCCCTAATATCTCTATATACATAATATTATCATTAGAACTGATAACCTCCTTGGGTACAGAAGTAATAAACCAATCTAATGCCTTTAAGGAAGCAGACCACACCTCAAGGGCTTCATCAAACAGTTCGTAACGACTAGTAAGAGGTTCATCATAACGACTAGGATAAACTTTATTGTCTTTATAATTTTCAATTTCAGGGAATTTATCTTTATTATCCAATACATAGAAGTATCTA
>JACLAB010002360.1_pt1 | contig 16609 bp, 13 predicted proteins | sample 8027921 | NCBI WGS metagenome assembly JACLAB01 (sample SAMN15725117, study PRJNA655200) | protist metagenome | isolation source: fluorescence activated cell sorting (FACS) single amplified genomes of... | place: USA: West Boothbay Harbor, Gulf of Maine | collected 2000-07-19 | reverse complement strand
ATACTCGCCCGACGCGATGGAACCCGACCGCAAGAGATTGCGAAGCATACGGCGTCGGTTGGTTCAAACCCCCGAGCATCGAGAAAAGGAACGGCTGCGGTCGCAGAGGCGACGAGACGCGTTGACGCCGGAACAGAAGCGAGCGGCGGCGGACGCGAAAATCGCTCGACGCAAACGCCAGAGAATGGCGAAGCAGGCCGCCGACGCGGCGAAATTGCTGGCCGGACAGCTTGAACAATATGATACGCAGTGAGAATTTCACTCAGTTCGATCTTTACAGTTGATTACGAGAGCTACGCGCGGTGGGGCTGGCGGGACGCCGGCGACATTTTTCGAAAAATTTCGAATTTGCACCGCGCGATGGTTTCCTCTGTTACAACACGTCATCCGAGCAGGATAGGCGATACCGACCGTCAATAGAGTATATTACTATAGCTTTCTAGAGAGTTGTATAACGACTCGTATTCTGTACATCTAAGAGTCCGCTCGCGCGAATCACATTGCCACTTGCATCAAAAGCTCGTTACGCCGCGTTTTCAAGCTATATAACGGCCCGAACGTGTTTATCCGGAACGCTTTATCGTCCGCACACTTCAAACCATTCGCTTCTAACGCAGAAACGAGTTTAGATCGATAAAACTCGGCCACATCGGGCGTGGCGTTGCCTTCAAACGTCATCGCCGCCAACAACTCGCCGCCGCCGGCCACCACTTTCACCTCGCTATCTTCATACGGCGCCGCGATGCTTTCCCTGGCTCGTCGACCGAGCAACGCAAGTTCCATTGTTTTTCCACCCTCAAAGTATCTCGTCGTCAAAGGCTGCGTCGGTGGATACATCGCTCCCTCGGCGTTCCCACCCTCCAAGTACTCTAGCAGAGTCGTCAGCCCTCGCTCGCGATTCTCGTACGTGGTCGCCGCGACGTAATACGCCCCGTACACCCTCAACTCGTACGGATCACCGCTTTTTGCGTTCACCACGTCGTACGGCACGTCGTACTCTCCCCTCTTCGCGTCGTCCTCGCGTCGTCCGACACCGCGTCCTCCGTCGTCGTCACCGCTCGCGCCGACGCGTCGCCCGGCTCGCGCGCGCGCCGAGCGCGACTCGCGCGCGCACCGAGCGTGCGTCAGCATCGTCGCCGTCGCGCGCGCGCGCGAGTTCGCGCGCATCCGCGTCGGTTCTTCGCTCGGTCGCGACGCGTCGCGATGTGTCGGCACTCGCGTCGCGTCATCGCGCGGCGCATGACGTCGCCCGCGCGCTTCGCTTCGCCGCACCGCGCGAGTCGCGGTGGCGACGCTCAACGATCGAGCGCGCGTCGCGCGCGCGCGAGCGAAACGCGCGCGAGGCGAAGACTCGCGCGCGCGGGCGCGGGCAAACGCGGCGGCGACGTCTACAAGGATGGCCGACAGCAAACGTACGACGCGCGCGATCGCGAGAGCGTGCTCTCGGCGCAAAATCTCCGACAAACGTACGACGGTGAGCGGTATCAATTCTTAAACGTCGACGTCGGGCTGAGCGAAGGGCAAAAGGTGGCGATCGTCGGACCGAACGGGAGCGGGAAGTCAACCTTGCTGCAGGTTTTGGGAGGCCGAAAAGTCGGGCTGGAGGACGGGGAGGTGTGGCGCAGGAAAGGGCTGCGAGTGTGTTTCGTCGATCAAGAACCGGATTTTGATGCCGAACTCACGGTGATCGATGCGGTGTACGCGAGCGATACGCCGGTGATGCGGGCGTTGAGAAAATACGACGCGGTGATGGCGGCGGCTGCTCGAGGAACGCTCGACGAAGGGTTGATGTCGGCCGCGATCGCGGATATGGACGCGCTGGGGGCGTGGGATTTAGAAGAAAAGACGCAAGTTGCGTTGAAAAAGCTCGGGTGCGATTCGTTCATCGAGAATAGAATGGGCGAACTTTCGGGAGGGCAGCGAAAGCGCGTGGCGTTGGCGGCGGCGCTCGTGGAGACGCCGGATCTGTTAATTTTAGATGAGCCTACGAATCATTTATCCGTCGAGGGCGTGGAATGGTTGGAAGGTCAACTTCAAGATCCCAAACTCACGGTACTGTTGGTGAGTCACGACAGAATGTTCATCGATAACGTTTGTCCAGACATTATCGAGCTCGACGGAAGGGGAGGGTCATACAGACACCGCGGCGGCTACGCGACGTTTCTCGAGCAGCGTGCAGAGCGTTGGTCGACGGAAGCGCAACAGTTACAAGCGGCGAAGAACACTTTCAGAAGAGAACAAGAGTGGATGCGTCGACAACCGAAGGCTCGATCGACCAAAGAGAAGGCTCGTATTGAACGCTTCTCTGACTTGACAAATAAAGTCAACTACAAAGGTACGAAAACGAAAACAATCGAGCTTGGAGAGGTGTCGTCTTCCAGAATGGGCGATGTCATCGTCGAATTTGACGAGGCGCGTCTTTCATTCGGCAATAAGACGATATTGAATGGTTTCAGCTATGCATTCAATAAGGGTGAGAAAATTGGCCTTGTCGGACCCAACGGTGCTGGCAAGACGACGCTCATCAAAACCATCTTAGGGCAAGTCCCCCTCGATTCAGGGTGGGTTTCAGTTGGCGAGACGGTGTCTTTCGGCTATTACAGCCAAGTCGTGAACTTTCGCGACCCGACGCAACGCGTTGTCGACTACGTGAAGGAAATTGAGGGTGAGGCAAAGGACCTGATCGGTGGTTTTGCCGGACAAAGATTGAGTGTCTACACCTTGCTCGAGCGATTCAACTTCACAGATGGTAAACAAGCAGTACAAATCGGAGCTTTGAGCGGTGGTGAGCAGAGAAGGCTTCAGATGCTCACTGTCTTGGCCCTCTGTCCAAACTTTCTGATCCTCGATGAGCCGACGAATGATTTAGACTTGGATACTATCGAAGCACTCGAGGATATGCTCTCGAATTTCGATGGCTGCGTCCTCATAGTGAGTCACGATAGACAATTCGTGAACAACTTGGCAGATCACATCTTTGTCTTTGATGGTGAAGGCGGTATTTCTGACTGGTCTGGATCCTACTCCGAACTGCGCGACTATGTAAAGAAGCAGGAACAAGACGCCGAGGACAAAAAAATCGGCAAAAAAGTTAAGACATTCGAATTCGCGAGCGAAGAGGATAAAGAAGCCGCGAAAGAGGAAGAGAAGCGCAAGCGCGAGCTATTGCGTGAAGCGCACAACGCGCCTGGCCTCATAGCGAAGATTGAAAAAGCGCTCGAAGTCTTGGACAAAGAGATCACTACCTTTGATTCCGAGCTCTTCAATGCTGGCGCAGACGTCTCCAAAGCTTTGGAAATCCAAAAGAAAAAAGACGCCAAGGTGGCCAAGCAAGAGCTTTATTACGCAGAGTGGGAACGTTTGGAAGGTGTCTTGGCTGAAGCCGAAGAGATGAACGCGGAACGAATTTGATGATTCAATGATACACTGTAATATTACACAAAGCATGCTATTCATTCTATTCATCTACGCTTTTCTACCTAGCCTCCGCATCCCGTACCTTTGGCGCGTTCTTGGGACCAAACGCCGCCTTGCCCGCGTAGTGCCTCGACGCATTGAACCACTCGAGCCTCTTCTGTTCGATCAGCTCTGACGGATCGATCGTCGGGGCAAAGTGTACGTAACGTATCATGCGCGCGCGCACGAACACGCGCTCGAGCTTGGTCTTGCGCCCCTCAGGCGTGACGCGGATGGCATTCGTGAGCGTGCAGTGCATGCCCTCATCGCACTGCTCGAGGTGACCCCTGAGCGCGACGTCATCGCGGCATTCGATCACAACCGTAGTCCCTACTAGGGCTTGGATGAAACAGACCAGCGAGCGCTCGTTTCGCGGCGGTTTACCGGGCATGACGTCCGCACGAGTGCGTTTGTGACCACTTCGAGAGGTCACCGCGGAGACGTGAGGCCTGGCGCGCGCGGTTGATCGAGCGAGTGCGGGTAAGTTCGACGAAAATCAGCTGCAAAAATTCATTGTACGCATCGCAAAGCTCTACGCGCCCAGCAGCGCTATCAAGACGATCTTCGTTGCGCCGACTTCTATTCGCACCTCGTCTTGCGTGGCGCCGCGTTTGACGTGAACGTAAATCAAACTGTTCAGCACGGAGGCGATGACGCTCGGAACGGCATCAAAGACAATCTCATCATTGCCAGTTCCATCACCCGCGACGAACGGGTTCTCACAAAGCGCCACGGCGCTTAGGTTGGAGACTGATAACAAATTCGCTTTTACGGAGCGAATAGCGACGCGCGACACTCTTGAGTCGTAATCACCCGCGTCTATTTGAAAAGTTCCGATACTCACCCGATCGAGGTATTTTGCTGTAAAAACACTGCGGTTCACTCGAAGCCGCGGTTCGTTCGATACGGCACTCACAGTGATGTTCAACGTTGCCGGCTTTGATAGGTGTTGGCCGACAAAGCCCGAATACGAGATGTTCGTCGGCTTCATCTCCCAAGGTGGATATTCTGGACCTAAGAACGTATCTAGCGCGTTGAAATACTCCGGCAACGGCACGATAACGACGTTTAAGCACCATCGACGCATTTGCTGATCGACTGAATAATATTTGCATGCGGGCTGAGCCCCACACGCGTGTCCTATGATGCGCTCATAAATCGGTACGGTCGTTCCATTCTCAAAAAATAATACCCCATGCTCCATAAATGCGTTCACTATGAAGCCCATGTCTTCGGATTCGTGTCCAGTGTTCATGATCTGAAGCGTCGTGACAGCGACGCCTCCTTCATCCATATGGAGGTCGACGTCACACGCAAGCACGCCCTTGTGGACGTCAACCGTAATCTTGAACCGCGGTGACTGAGAGATACCGGCGATTTCAAACCAAAACGCATCGCGGTACACCATCGAATGTTCGCCTAAATTGCTCGGAGCATTCGTCGCAAGGTAGCACAGCTCATCCGCGGGCAGGCGCCATACGTTGCCCTCGGAGCGCGGATATCCACACGAGTAAACCGTCCCGTGAAGTGGCCATTCTAGGATGATCAATTCAGAATCAACGTACAAGTCGCAAGAACTCTCATTCTCATCACACAGCGCGTCGAGGCGATCGCCATTGAATTCAATTTGTGTCTCGACGCCGAAGGTAGCTGAAATAGCCTCGCCTTGATTCACGTCAATATCGATCGTTTCGCCCGACGTCTCGAGCGTCGCGTGAGGTAAACCGGCTGCATAAATTCCTTTGATGGCACTCGCGTTGAGCGCAAACGAGTAGAGCGCGACAGCGTAGATCGTGCCCGACCACGCAATATCTGCGCTGGTTGCCCTTCCTCCGAGGACGACGCGCGCTCGCGCATGTGGACGCGACAGCCTCCACACATCCCCCCGAGGCATTTGTATCTTTAACGCGGCGTTTACATACGTTTTCACCGCGGCATCGTCGACGATTACGACGACGTGCGTCCGATTCTTCTCATCCGCCTCGAGCGAGAACGACGTCGTCGGCGCAAAGAAATCGTCCCCGTCCATTCGCGCGTCTCCATTCGCGTTCACCCACAGCGTCATCCATCGCCAGCCATCGTCGTCGTCGCGAACGCTAAACATCGGGATTAGCACCTCCCCGACCGATCGAAAATCGTTCCTCAACCACAACTCCGTCGTCGTCGCGTTTGTCATCGCGCGCGCCAGCGCCTCGGCGTCCGCCGCGCTCGAGCGTTCCATCGCTTCAACCCGTCCCGCGGCCTCGCCCAGCGCCAGTCCTCGCGCATCGACGGCGCATCCATCACCGCCATCCCCGATCGCCGCGACGACGCGCGCGCCGCCGCCGTCCCGATCGCTCGACGACGCTTCGTCGCGCAACCGTCCTTCGACACCGCACGTCTTCGCATCGGCGACGTACGCCCGCATCGCGCGCGCGCGCGTCGTCACCGCGCTCGCGCTCGCGCGTGAAATAACGTCGACGATCGTCAGCGCGCCGAGGGCGACGCTGACGACCGCGCGTCGCATGCGTCGCGCGTCGTTCTGAAGTCGAAACGAATACAAATCGTCACTCGTTGACCGCGCGCGGTGCGGTCGTCGCGTCGCGTCGCGCGATGGCGTTCGATCGCGCGGGACGAGACGGAGACACGCGCGATGGGCGCCGCGCGTCGTCGTCGAAGGCGCCGTCGTCGAAGGCGTCGTTCACCGTGGTGATCCCAGCGCTGAACGAAGAGACGCGCGTGCGCGAAGCCATCGCGAGCGCGCGCGCGAACGCGAGCGCGCGCGTCATCGTCGTCGACGGAGGAAGCACGGATGCCACCGTACGCGTGGCGCGGAAGCACGGGGCGAGCGTGGTGAGGAGCGAGCGAGGACGAGGGAGACAGATGAACGCGGGGGCGGCGGCGGCGGCGGCGACGGGGACGCGAGACGCGAGCGATGTGTTGGTGTTTCTGCACGCCGATAGCACGCTGCCGAGTGGGTACGGGGAGATAATAACGCGCGCGTTCGCGAAACGCGTGATTGGACGATCGCGCGAGTGGGGTGCGTTCGAATTTAGGATGGGCGGCGCGCGAGAGGATGAAGGGTTCGCTCGAACGTGCACTCGGCGCGCAATCGAATTCGGGACGAATACGCGGTGTAGACTGTTTGGAATGCCTTACGGTGATCAGGCGTTCGTCATGCGACGAGAAACGTTCGACAGCGTCGGAGGGTTCGACGAGCTACCGTTTATGGAGGACTACATCATGGCGCGAAAGTTGCGGCGACGAGGCGCGCCGGCGCTATTTCGCGCCGCCGTGACGACGAGCGGTAGGCGATGGGACGAGCGAGGATTCAGTAAAGTGACTCTGATGAATCAAGTAATTATATTAGGTTATCACATCGGCGTGCCCATGGAAAAGCTCGCGGAATGGTACAAGAAAACGTAAACGAAGACGACGAAATCGTTACATCATCGGGGCTGTAAATTTTTTTCTAGATTATTTCCCTTTGACATCAGTCTTAATCGTCTTCATCTTCGCTGTCTTCCAATTCCGCGAGTTGCTTTCGCAGCGCTTCCTCTTCGGCCGTCAAAGAGGTCTTCACCGCCTCGAATTTGGCCGGATCACGCGCCTTGCTTGCCGCCGCGACGATGTGCTCCGCGGGAGCGCCCACCACCGACGCGTTGGCCGTCGCCTGTGCTTGCGCCGCCGCCGCCCCTGGTCCTTGCGTGAACGCCTGCAATTCACGAATATCCACCCTGCCCTCTTCAATCTTGAATTCATGCGGGGAAAACGTCGAGATATCCGCCCACTCGTATGACTCGTTTGGGGTATTGATTTCGTACGTCAAGCAATGCTGCTTTGTCTCCGTGTTATAATCCGTGATGATGCAATCAAACCATCCCCCTTCGCTCGGCCAGAATCTCTTCACCTTCTTGCAGATGAGCTCATTCACCCCCATCGCTTCCAACTGCGCGGGCGTGATCTTCGGCGCTCTCGTCGTCGAGTGCTGCGGCTTTCGCCTCGGCGCCGCGTGCGCCCTCGGCGGCGCCGCCGGAGCCATCGCCGCCGCCATCGCCGCCGCCTCCGTTCGCTGTCGCTTCGCATCTTGCGTATCCTTATAATCCGTCAGCCCTTGTCGCAATTTAGCGACGCGTTCGTCCGTTTCGACCGCGTCCCTCATCTTCAAGTGCTCCTCGCTCGAGACGTTTAATTCCACCCTGAGCCGTCCTAAAAACTCCTCGCGCTCCCACGTCAGCCCCGTCACCGCCATCGCTTTCAGGATCGCGCCGTACGCATCCGTCTCCAGCTTTCGCACGCTGTTCGAGATCGACATCGCTCGCGCACGATCCGTCGCGCGCGCGTCGATCTGGCGAGCATGCGCGATCCAACGAGCATTCGCGTTCGGCGTCGTCTTCTTCAACGCACGTGCGCTCAGTGCGACTTAGTTTATCACGCATCCTCGGCGGCCGCAAACATCATACAATCCCGCGCACGCGCCGGTTCGTGATCGGCCATCTGCAGACATTCGGACATTCGGACATAACAAGACTGCGCGACACACGACCCTCGACGCGCCCGTCCGCCGGCGCGTCGCGCGTCGATCGCGACCGCATCGGCCTCTTACCTCGACGCGCGAACGCGAGCATGGTGCGCGGCGAACGCGAAGCGAACGCGCGCGATGAAAGCATTCGCACTCGTCACCGCGCGCGCGCGTCGTCGATCGGCGATGCGCGCGGGATGCGCGCGACGGCGAACGCGATTCGCGCGATTCGTGACCCTAACGCGCGGCGCGCCGATGCGTCGATGGGAGGGCGATGTCGACTCGGTCGCGGATCGAGGGGGACTGGGATCGAGGGCGATCGGTGGATAGATATGTTTGCGACGAACGACGACTGACGGAGGACGCTTTCGCGCGCGCGACGTGCAGCCTTCCACCGTTCCCGAATCCGTGCTGAAGAAGCGCAAACGCGACGAGCAGTGGGCGTCGCAAAAGGCGGCGGCCGCGGCCGAGGCGAAGAAGGCGGGCGAGAAGAAGCGCGAGGAAATTTTCAAGCGCGCGGAGAAGTATGTCAAGGAGTACCGCGACCAGGTGCGTGATGCGATCGAGCGATGTGACTGGGCGCGATGGCGTCTGTTTTAGGGTTCGTAGGGACGTCGCGGGACGTCGCGCGCGTGGCGCGTCGCGCCTTGGGATGCGCGCGACGCGTGTTGGATGCGCGCGTGCGAGTGATTGGTGGAGACAACGTTGCAATGCGTCGCGTAGCGCTCGCGAATACTCGATTGGACGCGATGACTAACGACGACGGCGATGCGTCTGTTCGCGCGCGCAGGAAGCCGACCTCGTGCGTCTCAAGCGCGAGGCGCGCGCCAAGGGTGGTTTCTACGTCGAACCCGAAGACAAGCTCATGTTCGTCATGCGCTTGCGTGGTTTGAATGACATTCACCCGAAGACCAAGAAGATTCTCCAGCTCCTTCGCTTGCGTCAAATCCACAACGGGATTTTCATGAAGGCGAACAAGGCGACGCTCAACCAGCTTCGCAAGGTGGAGCCGTACATCATGTTTGGTTACCCGAACTTGAAGACGGTTAGAGAGCTCATCTACAAGCGTGGTTACGGTAAGGTGAACAAGCAGCGCATTCCGCTCACGGACAACGCCGTTGTTGAGCAAGCGCTTGGCTCCAAGGGGATCATTTGCGTCGAAGACTTGATTCACGAAATTTACACCGTCGGTCCGCACTTCAAGGAGTGCGCCAACTTTTTGTGGCCGTTCAAGCTCTCCGCCCCGAACGGCGGGATGACTGTGAAGAAGCAACACTTCATCGAAGGTGGCATGGCTGGTAACCGCGAAGATAAGATCAACGCGCTCATCCGCCGCATGAACTAAAAGCGATGCGTCGCATCGGAGCTTTTGCAAGTTGAGGAGGAGAGAGAGGAGAGATTTGGAATTTGGTGGCCCAGCTAGTGGGATTCTTATGTGTAACAACGAATACACGTTCGTAAAATCATCTTCGCTCGATCCGAAGCGCCCGCGCGTCGTGTTGCCCGCGCGCGCGTCTCGCGCGTCGGTCCCGCTCGCTTGCGTTCGGCTCGAACGCTCGCGCGCCGCCCCGCACTGCGCGTCTCGCGCGCGTCTCTCGCGCGATCGCGCGCGATGACGCGTGAAAATGACCCATCCGCTTCTCCCGAGCGCGCGTCTCGACCGACGCACGTGCCGCAATCGCCCACGCCGCGCGTGATTGTCCCCGCGGGCGACGACGGCGTCCCGCGCGGGGCCTCGGTGATGACGCCCGGCGAACGGCACGCGCCGCCCGGAACGGTGACGCGCGAGCGCGACGATCATAAGCACGCACTCACGATGCAGTACTTGGAGGATCAAGCGGTGGTGGACGACGACGGCTACGTGCCGCCGAGCGAGACGGCGAGCGACGAGGACGAGCGGGACGCGCGCGAGCGAGCGCTGACGAGAGCGTTAGATTACGACGAAGCACTGAGTCGTGGTGAAGTGGACGAGGATGATATGCTATTGGTTGGTATGGTTCGCGCGGGGGAGTGCGTGGAGGCGATCGCGCGGAGGAAGATGGGAGGATTGACGACGCTGCGGTGGCAACGCGTCGGGCCGCAGGGCGGCGTGGAGTTGATTGAAAACGCTCGAGGCGAACGATATGTGTGTCAAGACGTCGACGTGGGGTGTATTTTGCGAGCGGTAAGATACAGCGACGGCGTTTTCGACATTGCTTCGACGCGCACGCCCGTGGTGGCGATGTTGGCGGACAAACAGCAATCAGAGGGGAAGCGAAAGGAAATCGTTTTGCCCGAGGTACCGCTTGGGCCGATGAGCGAGGCGCACGCATTATTTCTTCGAGGGAAAGTCTTAGAGGCTGAATCTTACGACGTAGATGTTGACGAAGAAACGAGTGATGAGAAGGCGAAAGAGGCGCTGAAGTGCTACGTTTTAGCTGCAAAGGATCGATACGTTCCCGCGTACTCGAGAATTGGCAAGATTTATGAGCTCGGTATCGGTGTGAAATGTGATTATGATCAAGCTCGTGGATGGTACAAAGAGGGTGTGAAGGAAGGGTGTGCGATATGCAATAATAATCTTGGATCGCTCGAGTACTTGGAGCTAGGGATCGGTGCGGATAGAGAAAATGCGGCTGAATACTTCAAGGTAGCCGTGGCGAAGGGAAACGCTGCGGCCATGAACAACCTCGCTGTGTGCTACGAAGAGGGCGTCGGTGTGCCGGCAAGTTTCAACGAGGCAAGGAATTACTATGAGCAAGCCGTGAGAGGTGGAGTCATGAGCGCGTTCACCGCGTTAGGGTATGCGGAAATCGTAAACGGAGACTTGGATGACGCACTCGACGCATTTCACGCCAGCCTTGAAAGCGGGAACCCGGATGCGGCCGAGGGAGTTGCATTATTGTCAACGCTTCAGATTTCGTCGCAAGCAGTACCAAGTCCGATGGAACAAAGTATCAAGCACGCGTCCGCAGAGCTCTTGAAGATGGAGATTGACCAGTATGCGAATCTCTCGATGAAATTGTACGATGTCATCATGAAGAGCGGCTCCGAGGTACTCAAGCGCCAGGCGCGTCGCATAACGCAAGATATCTTTGGCTGAAACTATTCTAGTATGTAATTTATTCTACTGTACACGCTATGCCGTCTTAAAAGTGGAGAGAAACGATCGACCGGCGGCCAACTCTCGTCGCCGCCGAATATAACCCCAGTTGAGTTCGGCGCCAAGGAGAGCCACCACGCGTGGTAAAGCTTTTTCGGCAGCATCAACATCTAAAAACGCAAGACGTGTGCGACGAGCGAGGAAATCAATCGCAGTTTGACAATATTCCGCTCGAGCAGCATACACGACTTCTGCTTCAATGACGGGATGGTTTGGCACGAGACGCTTCGACAGGTGCGAATAAGCCGCGAGATCCGCTACAACGAGAGCTCTGTCGCCATATGAATGAGCGAGATGCTTGGCGACGGATTCATCTGGCGTACCTCCAAAGCTGCTACCACCCCTCTGAGCGACTTGGACAAACAAGTCGTTTGTGTAACCATGCGCACCGACGACGCCCAGAGCATGAGTTCGGCACTTGCCAGCTTCTCCCGACAAACCTCCGGTTTCGATGGCCTTATCGACTGCTTCTTCAGCCATTCGTCTGTAAGTCGTCCATTTACCTCCAGTGACGGTCACCATTCCATCCTTCTCGACGGCAATCACGTGATCTCTAGACATGTTTTCTGTATTCTTTGCCCCCGGATCTGCCGCGAGTGGACGAATACCACTCCACGCGCTCAAAATATCGGAACGACGCGTCTCAACTTTCAGATAAGGTGCGATTGACTCTAAAATGAAATCAACTTCGTCCTTCGTGGCCGATGGCGTCATCGTTACGTCGCACTTGGTATCTGTGGTACCTGCAATGCACGCGCCCAGCCACGGGAGTACGAAGACGACACGTCCGTCTTTTGTCTTTGGAATGATGAGACCGAGGTCGCTCGGGCAGTAGTACGCCGGAAGCGTCAAGTGCGCACCAGCAGCAGGCATCATGATTTCTTCCGCTTTGTCGTCTGACAATTTACGAAGCTCGTCCGTGAAAGGTCCGCTTGCGTTGATCACCGTCTTGGCGTAAATGTCGTATTCACTCCCAGTCAGCATATCGCGAGCTCGCACGCCGGAGACTCGATCGCCATCCTTGTGAAACTTCACAACTCTCGTGTAATTCACGACGGCAGCGCCTGCATGCGCTGCCGTACACGCTAAAGCGACGTTTAATCTAGCGTCGTCAAACTGCCCGTCATAGTACACAATCGCCCCTTTCATCGACTTCTCGCCGATATCTGTGCGCATTTGCGTCAATTGCGGAAACTGCGACTTCATGGACCCCGCTCTCGCGAAACTCGACAACGTCAAACCTTGCGATCCGGCGACTAAATCGTACGCCTTCATTCCCGCCCAGTAATACGGCACCTCCCACCACTCGTAACACGGCGTTGCTATGGGCAACGCTCGCGTCAAGTGCGGCGCGTTATTTAACAACGTCTTTCTCTCTTGCAACGCCTCAAACACAAGCTTCAACTGTCCCGGATCGAGCTGAAACACCGCCTTCTCGAGGTATCGCACGCCGCCGTGCACCAGCTTCGTGCTTCGGCCGCTCGTCCCGGCGCCAAAGTCCTCTCCCTCGACCAGCGTCACGCTCAGCCCTCTCGTCGCCGCATCTACCGCGCATCCCGCGCCCGTGGCTCCACCACCAATGATGAGCACGTCACACGGCTCTTGCGCTCGCTTCAGCGCGCGCACAGTGGCGCTTCGTGACGGTAACGGCGTGCTCGACTCGCTCCAAGGATCTTTCGGAAGTTGGCCGTCGTTTGAGTTCACAAAGCCGTGAACAGCGAGCGCCGTGGCCGTGGCCGTGGCGGTAACGCCAGTGACCGTTCGCACGGCGCGACGGAACGACATCGAGGCGTGGTCTGAGGCCGAGTCGGGTTCGATGTGTGACGTCACACGGCTGTGTTTAAAGCGTTCGCGTTCGCGAGAGAATCGACTAAGCGATGCGGCTTCAGAAGCGCGACAAATGCCGCGATGACGCGTTGGTAGGCGATTTTTGGAAGTGAAAATAATGCGCTATACGTTTTACACGGTGCTGTCTTTGGTCACGGGCCTTTTTTTAACGCGGCGAATCGCCCGGCGAGGTCATCCGCGTCCGCCTTGGCCGCGTCTTTGAGCTTGGCCGCATCTTTGAGTTCATCGACTTCCTTGTCATTGATCGGTTGGCCCACGCCCGGAGGTGGGCCTGAGGGCGCGCTGGGCTTCGCGGTGGCGTCTTCAACCGTCAAGTCTGGCATCGCGAGCACTTCATCGATGACGGCTTCGACGTCGGCGTCGCTCAATTCTTTCGTCGCATCATCGATCGGCGCGTGCAGTGATGCGCTCGCTACCATCGCTGCCGCCGCTTCTGCGCGTTGCGCTGCCGCTTCAGCCGCCGCTGCCGCCCGCGCCGCGCTCGCGTACGCCGCGTTTGATTCCGAAGCGGGCGAAGCGGGCATCGCTACCTCTTCCCCGATCGCGATCGGCGTCTCCATCGCGACGCCGTTTTTCGCCGCAATCGCCTCTAATCGCCTCTGCACCGTATCATCGTCCACAGTTTTCACCTTCAGACTCTCCAGCACCGTCGCGTTCGCTCCGCACGCACTCGCCGTGCCTTCGCCTTCGCACGCCGCAACGTATTCTCGCCCGTACTTGCGTCCAAACTGCTTCTTCAGCGTCTCCAACTCCGGAACCTCCGTCTTCGCGCGTTTACAGGCGTAAATAACCGTCGCGATTGCTTCGCGCAGTTCTTCCGGCACCGCTTTCGACGCGCTCACCGCCGGCAGACGCGCGAGCAGCGTCTCCAGCGTCAATTCCAAAATCTCATATCCCTTCAGCGTCGCATCCTCTCGGCACACCGTCTCGCATCGGACGCGCGCCGCGTCGTACCCAAACCCTCGATTCTGTTTCAGCATCTCTCCCACCTCGGTCTCGATCGCGCGTCGCGCGCTCTCGCGTTTATTACGAAGCAATTTCAATCGCCCGAGCGCCAATCGCAGGGCCGTTTTCGTCTTTGACGCGTCGTACCCGACGTGCAAGACGTCCTTGAGCGCGTCGAACACGCCGTGCATGATCGCTCGGCGCGCGCGCGGCGTTCGCGACGACGACGGGCGAGGGACGATCGGCGACGAGCGACTCGAAGTGCGGCGCGCGTCCAGACGAAACCAGCCAGGTGGTGGTTGACTAATTAATATGTTACAACGCGAACCGCTTCGCGTCTAAAACAGCGCCCTGAGCGCGTCCGCCTCCGCGCGCATCTCTTCCACGCTCCTCGGCGGACGGTCGTCGTCCAAAGCCCTGCTCCCGTCCGCGTTCCATCGCTCCAAATCGTCGTACACGTCGTCGTTTCTGGCAAAGTCGCCGACGCGACGCGGAAGCACGTGCACGTGCACGTGCGGCACCGTTTGTCCGGCCAACGGGCCGTCTTGAATCGCTAAAGTAGAGCTCGAGGTGCCGTGCTCGCGCTCGAGCGCGCGCTGAATCACCGCGACGGTTCGCCACAGGTCCGATATCTCGTCGTCGCTGAGGTCGGTAAATTTTGGCGTCGAGCGCCGCGGGCACACGAGGACGTGTCCGGGCACGACGGGCTTCAGGTTCACCAGCGCGAACGTCTGAGAGGTTTCGTAGAAGACCTGCGCGCCGGGGATGGCGATCGGGCCGAAGGCGACGCCGTCGCCGCGGGCGCGGACGTCGGAGGACATGTCGCTTCGCTTCGTCGCGGCGACGATTCGACGCGCGCTGGCGCGGTGAAGGCGCGCGACGACGACGGCGTTTCGCGCCGCGAGCGATCTCGCGAGCATCCGCGATGCGGCGCGCAGTGTGGCGGCGGCGGCGCGCGCGCCGAACTCGACTCGGCGCTCGAGCGGGACGCGCGACAACGGTCGCGCCGAGGCGACGACTGACGTGGCAAAACATGTACATCGATCACAAACAATCATTTACGGCGATCGCATCGACGAACGCGGGCTATGTGAGAGAAGCGCGCGAGCGGCGTTGATTTTGGAAATGCGCCGCCGCTCGACGCGGAGGATTCGAGTCGCTCATCGCTCAAACTGTTGCTCGAGCGCGGAAACACTCGGTCCGTTGTAGTTTGCGAACTCGTTGTTCGCTTCTTCGAAACCGGCCAAACCCTTCGTCGCGAACGCCACCGCTCCGAGCACACCAACCGTGACGATGACGCCGCCGATACCGCCCAAACCTTGCTTGGCGTACTTGTCGCTCGTCGGCGATTCCGTGTACAATTGGCGCGGCTCAATCGCGAAGATGTTACCACTGCCCGTGTTATCGCTCTCAATATAACCAGTCGTGCGATCGACGTTCGGTCCCTTGCCCGCGCGCACGCGAACCGCGCGCGTCTTGCGAACCGTCGTCCTGCGAGCGAGACGAACCATATCCGCGTCAGTCGCCCCTCTCGCGTCTCCGTCGCCTCCCGCGCGCCGTTCGGGCGTCCACGCGGGGCGGCGCGACCGCGCGATCTTCTTCGTCGCTCGCGCGTTCGCGCGCGCTCGCGCGAGTCCTCCGCGTCGCGTCGCGCGCGCGCGCGTCTCGACGGTGACGTCGTCCGCGTCGTCGTCGTCCCGCGCGCGTCCCGCGCGCGTCGTCCGTCGCGCGACGCCGCGCGACGCGCCGCGTTCGAGCGCGCGTTTTGTTTCATCGCGACGCACCTCTGCGCGACGCACGGGCGCGCGATGGTGTTCGTGGCGGCGATCATGAGAGAATTGCGTCGACGTGTGTGGGGAGGCTGGGTTTGCTGACGAGGCGCGTTGGAAACGTTGCGTTTGTTACAGGTAGTCCATCGACGACGGTTTCGGGGCCTCGGACTCGCGCGACTGAGAAAGCGCGGCGCGCGCAGGAAGGTGGTTGACGCCGGCGTCGTCTTCGTCGCGCGACGCGGAGACGGTCTCGTACTCCACGGATTCGAGCGACGCGGGCTCGACGCGCGGCTCGCGCTCCGGGAGCTCGGCGAGCGCGGCCTGAAGCTCGATCTGGGAAGCCTTCAGATCGGCGATGGCCTTGGACAAGACGTCGAACTGTTTGGAGCTCACGGTGTGGAGTCCACTCATGGTGGATTGTCCCTCCGCGAGCTCGCCCTCGAGGAGTTCGATGCGTTGCGCGACGGCGGCTAAGATTTGCGCGTTTTCCTTGGACTCGGCTTGCACTTTTCGTAGCGGTGGCGACAGCTCCCGTCTTGTCAACCGCACGCGCGTGCCCAAACGCGAAACGTCTCGCGCCGTGCGCCTCGAGACTTCCATGACGCTGTCGTTCGCCTGTTCCAAAAACGCCAGCCTCGCCTTCACCGAGCTGGGCACGCCCTGCAGCCGTCCCTCCGTTGACTCCTCCCGCGCTCGACTCAACCTTCGCAAAATCGTCCCCGCCACCACGGCCACGTACAGTGGCAAGTCACCCCAAACGCTTGTCACCGCTCTCGGGGGTAAATGCTCGACGTATCCCGCCGCCTGCGCCACTTTCGCCGTCTTATGTTCCACGTACGCCGCGCGCGCCTTCACGCCCACCGCCGCCGTCAACGCGAATATTTCCGCCCCATCCAAGAACGCATCTCGCATCGCCGCGTCGTCCTCGTCCATCGCACGCTCTGC
>JACLAB010001314.1_pt1 | contig 16612 bp, 14 predicted proteins | sample 8027921 | NCBI WGS metagenome assembly JACLAB01 (sample SAMN15725117, study PRJNA655200) | protist metagenome | isolation source: fluorescence activated cell sorting (FACS) single amplified genomes of... | place: USA: West Boothbay Harbor, Gulf of Maine | collected 2000-07-19 | reverse complement strand
TCCGTCGCTCGGCATTTGACTGGATCCGTGACGAAACGCCCAGTTGTATTCTGTCGGAGTGCGACTGGGTAGGCCCATCACCGCTGCGGCGGAAAAAGAGGGATCATCTGTTGATTTTACCGCGCCTTTTTTTTTAACGCGGTGGTGAAAGCGTTGGTGAAAACACTACGAAAGACATTTAGTTACAGCTCGTGGTAAGTTTCAAAGATCTGTTCGCTTTAGTGACCCGCATTTCACACTTAAAGAAAATTGGTATCGCCATGTCGAGTGATGACGAGGAACTGGACTTGGCCGTGTTGAATTTTGTGAACACTTTCCCGTCGGTTGGGCAGACTCATAGCATCTCAGATTTGCGGGACTGCAGCATATTATACCAGTGTTTACTGAGTATTGACAATGACTATTTCAGTGGATATATGGTCGCACAAGGATGTCCTATTCCAAATGCGAGACTGCTCTTGGACAAATTGGATGGCTATTTCAGGGAGTCTTTCAGTAAAAAGATTTCAGTGCATAGCATACGTCATGAAAGATTAGAAGATAAGGATGACTGGAGGGAGGAATTGATCAAAATCGTGGAGTTAGTGATTGGATCAGCAGTAATGTGCGAGAACAAAGCTATCTTCATTCGTAATATCTTTAGTCTTGACGCAACGTCACAGGCTATACTGAAAGTGTTTGTAGAACGATTCATGAAAGGTTTACAAGACATCGACAACGCACACGACTCCGACTCTTCGGAGGGCGAAGAGGACCACAAGGTGTCGGACGAGGAGTTCTTGCGCATGCAGGTATGTTAGGACTTCAAATTTAGATGGCTGTATCTCTATATCACCGCTATACAGTCGCATGTTTGATAGATCATTAGATAGCTCTACGTCTACTAGAGTATTATGGCCAATGAAGATAATCATCATACTCAAATCAACTCCTACATTACATGATCCACACACTGCAGGAGATGATCAGACACTTGCATGAAGAGCGTGACCGACAAGCAATGGAGATAGAAGAGCTGAGGGAGGAAAGCCAGAGCGCAAAGGACGAAAAAGATGAGCTACTGAAGACGCAAAAAGATAGAGAACAGGAGCAAGAGAAGATAAAATATGTTGAAATTCATAAAAATTTAGAAATTAGCAAGAAAGTGCAGTCTTTGGAGATAGAGCTTGAGGAAATGAAGCGTATTGCTGATCTGAAGATCGTAGAATGCGATGGCCTCTTTGAAAAATTCCATAGAAGTGAACAGTTGTTGAAACAATCAAAGGAATCCCATATGAACTTGGAAATGCAGCTGCAGCAGATGAACGATGAACTCGATGTTGCGCGGGACAAGTCCACCAAGCTGGTCAAAGCCGAAGCGACGATTGTCAAATACCAGCGAAAAGTTGAGGAAATGATTTCTCTGCGAAAAGAGAATAGAGAGCAACTAGACAAGCTAGACGAGTATTCGAACAAAATACACGAGTTAGAGAGTAGTGGTCAGAGTATGACCAACCTGCAAAAGATAGTAGAGCAATACAAAAACAAGAGTGTAGAGGTTGAACGAGAAAAGTTCGAAGCGGTGTCTGCACTACAAGTCAAAGAGAATGAAGCGAATCGTTTGCGGACGGAACTGGATGAAGTGCTAGATGCGAAGCAACATCTCGATGCGGAGCTAGCTTCTGCGAGGGACGAGTTGGAGCACCACTTGATATCGGATAGCATGGAAATAGAGACTGACGAGCAGAAAAACGAAAGCAAAGCAAGTCTTCGTGAAAAAATTAACGCGCTGGAAAGGGAGCTGTTGTCTGCGAAAACTGCGTTGAACACGGGCAAGGAAGGAGGTCCCATAAAAAAAAACTCGACTACGGACAATGAGAATGAACAGTTGGCGCTGCTGCAGGCCGAGCACTCCCTGTTGCGGCTGGACAAAAGCGCGAAGGAAGACATGCTCATGACCACGAAGCAGCAGCTAGCGGAAACGCAGGCGGAGCTGCAGCGCAAGGTCCAGGCCCTGAATGCCCTCCAAGCCCAGGCGGCAACGCACGCCGAGAACAAAGACGCAGCCCAGAAGCTCGCACAAGCCAGCATCACCATGAAGCTGCTGGAGGCCGTGCTGAAGGAGAAGGAGACCTCCATCACCGACCTGGAGCAGAAGAAGGCCCAGCTCGAGGCCTTCTCCAAGACCACCCTCGCATCCTTCAAGAACAAGTTTATGAGTACGTGCCTAGATATGAGTAACCTTCAGGGATTTGAGTTAACTTTGGGAGTCTATACCATGAGAACAATGTTCTATGTGGATGATTTAATGTTGATGATCTCATTTAGCTCTATTGCATTCCCGCATTATGAGCATACAATACAATCATACTAATAATGCCCCCCTAAACATTTCCACCACCGTAGGTACGCTGCACAGGGTGCAGGCGGAGAAGGAGGCATTGGAAGGGGCCTTAGAGAGATTAGCAGAGAGGAGTGAGAATGACCGGGACACGGCCAGGAGGGAAGAGCGGCTGGTGCTGTCGGCGGTTTATCAGATCGGCACCCGGATTATGGATAGAAATATTGCCGAGGCGACTTTGGATGGGAAGAAATAAGTAGTGGAGCACAAGTGCTGTAAGTGGATACTTTGAAGGTAGAGCTGGGGCGAGTTGTAAATTTATATTCTAATTATTCTTACAAAGGTACGCACTATATTACACCATATTCTCTTTCTTCTATTGGTCTCATTGGTTCTATTGGAACAGTCTACTTACTGCGTTGTGCTCCTGGATGCTGCCGTGATCGTTGACATGTTTCTCCCGCCTGGACTGGAACAAGAACTTGTTGTCATTGAAATGCATGAGATGACAGCGGTTTAGCAACGGCTTGTACTCGAATCCGTTGATCATATCGAATGCCACCTTGCACCTGCACCTGGGGATGTTGTTGCCAGCGTCGCGTCCCCCGTTCCTCATGCCGTCGCACGACCAGTGGTTGTAGTGGAAGGGGCACACGCTGCCGAAGTCTGCACTCTTAGGAAAGTTATCGTAGGCGGATTTACTGGACCAGCACTTAAACATAGTGCCGATATCTTTCGTAAGATATGCATTTGCCATGCAATTTTCTGTATTTTCTGTGAAATCAGCATCTGCGAGTTGTTCGTTTGTCCCGTTGAATTCCTTTATCGCCATCCCAGAATACGGTAAACGCACAAATCTCATCTCTTCTATGCCTTGGCTACTGAAATGTCTCATAATCTTTTGTTGGTAACGCCTTTGGCTTTCAATACTTGTAGCACTTTGAGGACAGTAGAATATTTCATCAGAATCTATATACAAAATCATATCTAAATGACTGTATTCAACACGACAATGGTCATAAGTCTTTGTTTTGTCTTGATCCTGGTCTGCAGTATCTGCTTGCGAATTCCCTTTAAACCCCCATCTCTTCTCCATGGAATAAAAGTACTTCCTGTCAGTGCCCTGCTGCTTCTTGAACTCCATGTTGTACTTGGTGGGATTGCTCAGTTCGAACATTGTGTAGGCATGGTAATCTACACCAGGCAGGTTGGTCAAATCCTCTAGAAACTCTCTGTGGAGCCCAAACCTGTCGTAGATGATAACCTTCCATCCCACGGAATGGTAGTACTTCGTGAACATGTACAACATGGGCCCAGTCTGATTGTTGCGGAACGTCTGCACTGTGCACACAGCGTTCGACCGCGAGTCGTGAATGGCCTGCTCTTTTAGAGACTGCAGCCTAGCTCCAGTAGGCACAGTTGTTATTTCTCCTTTAATTTCCTTCTTGGCAACTGCTTCCGCAGACTTCGTAAGTTTTGCAGCTAGTTCCGTCATGTTATCTGCTTTCGAGATGAGATTACCATCATTGTCACTCCCCTCCAACAAAGAAAAGTCACTTGGGCGCAGAAACAGATCTGCCTTCACCACGTGGTCAGCTAGCGTCCTGCAGAAGAAGCCCGGCTCCATGACCTTACGGAACTCCCACTCCCCTATCTCCTGGTCGAGGAAAACGGGGCAGTACACGGCCACGCCTAACGTCTTCGGGTTGTCGATGAACTCGCTGCCGTAGTTCTTGTTGGTCATGTAGTAGCAATGCACTTTGTTTAGCTCGTTCCCATCGTACCCATACCAAGTCTTCTTGATTCTGCCTCTCACTTCTTGAGATATCTCCAAGCCCAAGTAGCCAGTCCCGCCTTCCATATATCCTTGCAACGTCTTTTCCAACCCTAGTCCGTAGAGGCGAATGCTGCATGCATATGGGCGTGTCATCTTATCCTTCCATACCGTCCTGTTCCAGCCAGCACTATACTTATCGTGAAAGGAGGGCACGTACCAAGTGCTTTCTGAATGATGTTCCAAAGACATTGATGTGACCGATATCTTATTTTCTTCGTCCAGCAAGTTCCAGTGTGTAATAGAGCGACTCGTTGAGATGTTATTGGCGCGTGCATGCTTGTTCTTTCCTCTATTATCAGGCCGGCGCTTAGTATTCGCGTCCGCGCCGATCAAGCACACCAAGCACAGCCATATCAATACTTTAATACTCATGGTGTAGCATTAAGTATCTTCTTGTGCTATATGTTGAAGACAAATCCCTAGTATTGTAGTATATGCACGCAATAGCCAACTTTTTAAGCTACGTAAAGAAACGTGCAATTTATAACTAAATTTTGCTTCAAATATTCTTAATCATCGGTTCTACTCATTTTACATTACTCTAAATCACATACAATTTACTTCATTTCTTGCATAGCAACCTCTACTCGAAGCGTATTCGACAATCTCTATCTTCTCCTCTACCATAGCCTACATTTGCGACTTCCGCTCTAGGATCTCGTCGAACTCTCTGAACAGCTGTCGCTCGGAGACCGTGAGGTTAGACTGGTCCTCGCTCAGCTCGTCCGGGTAGAAGTCATAGTTGCTGGTGTCGCCTTCCGCGATCACCAGAGGCACGATGGGGGGCATGAGCAGCTGACGGGCCGCAGAGCGCCACTCCACGCCTGCGTAGATAAGAAATGTTAGGGGAACCTTGTTAGTAAGACGGTTGTACTACACGGCCATAATAATCAAAAATATGATAGACGTTAACCAAACCTTTTATGTGAACTAATCGGTATTGAATATAATAGTCATGGTGTAGAGCTATAGCCCTCCCAAGTTCACCCGTATCAGCACGTACCTGAGAAGAATCCGTGCCTCATGACGCCGCCAAAGCCCCCTCGGCCGGCCCCTAAGCGGGAAGTACGGCTCTGGGTGCAGAAGGCCTTGATGACGGACCGCGTGGCCTTGGGCGCCCTGCCCCCAGCGGGAAAGTTCACACTGCCGCTGAGCACCTTGCGGTACCTGTAGTGTTTGTGACAGAGTGTGAGGTGAATTGTGAGTATGAAGAATGTGGTGAGTGTTCATAACACTTAAGGGTGTAATAGAACTAGATAAGGCCTTTCATATGCACCACTCCGCATTCAAGATGATGACTGGAATAGAGATACAGCCCTCTTGAGTTCACTCCCACTAAGGCACGTACACTGTGAAGGGGTTAGGGCCGTAAAATGGAGGATAGCCGAAGGCCATCTCGTAGATGAGCACGCCCAGGGCCCACCAGTCTACACCACGGCCGTGGCCTTGTCCTTGGATGGTCTCTGGAGCGAGGTATTCGGGGGTACCGCATAAAGTGTGCGTCTTATCACTTTCCAAAAACTTCGCCAGACCGAAATCGACTAGTCGGATGTGACCTTCTTTGTCGAGCAACAAGTTCTCCGGTTTGATGTCACGGTAGGCAATATTCAATTCGTGAAGATAGTGAATGACCACAGCAATCTCAACTGCATAAAATTGATATTGTGCCAATTCGAAATACTCTTGTCTTCTCAGATGAGAGAACAACTCTCCGCCTGCGATATATTCCATCAACATGTAGATACTGCTATCATCCTGAAAGAAGGCATACAATTCTGGAATGAAATCGCAGCGCACAGTAGCCAAAATCTTCAATTCGTTTTGAATGTGAATCAGTTGTTTCAGTTTTACAATACGGACTTTCTTCATGACCTTCAATGCATAAAACTTCTTGTCCGCAATCGATTTTACCAGACGAATGCGTCCGAATGTGCCCGTGCCCACAGTTTCCAATAGGTCAAGATCGACCATGCCGAATTCTTGTGGAAGAAGCGTTTTGATGGACAAATCCTTGTTCACGTCCACCACATCCTCCTGCTGAGGCCGAGACTTGCCTGTGACCAAACTTTCCAGTGCAGCGATCATGTTAAGCCTTTATCTGAGCACTCGTATAATTAAAACTTAACAATATAACTCAGATTCTGCCTTCAAAAGTCACTCTTCTTTTTTGGAATCTCCGTGCTACCATCATCAATCGTATTGCCCACAGAGTGCAACGGTTTTTAAGACTGTGGTTGTTAGACTGTCCTATAAGTTTCATACACTATCCCTGTGAGTATTCAGCTCTGTGAAATAATCTTACTGAATCATGCCGTCGGATGCAAAGCTCTTCGTCGCAAATGAGACAGAGAACAGCGAGCTGAGGGACAAGGAAGCGGTAGTGAAGAAAACCATTGGTTGGTTCGGCTCATTGTCTCTGATAACGAACAATATATGCGGTCCGGCGATGATGGGGATTCCTGCAATTTTCCGTGCTGCAGGCATCATACCAACCTTGTTCTGTATTTTCTCAATATTCATTTGTTCGACGCTAACGGGGACCATGCTTAGTGAGTCAATTCAGCGTTTAAACAACAACAAAAATTTCGACAAGAATATTGACTTTCCCAAAGCATTCTCTGGGGTTGTTGGCCATAAGTGGCATATGCTTGTTGAGGTTTTGGTCATTATTTCGTGTGCTGTGAATGCATGTGCTGGTATTGTGGAGACCGCTCAAAGTTTAGATAGCTTTTTGGCGTCTTTCATTACAGGGAAGACGTGGGGTCTTGCTATTCCCACAATGAGCATCGTTGAATGGGACTCTTCGTACTGTGTAGCTGCGAGTGCAGCCAACGGTGGACACGACTCTAAATTAGGAGATTGCACCCCCTTTCACCACTACAAGCACGACTCCATCATTTCTCTTGGGTACATAATAACCACAATGGCTTTTTTTCCTCTTGGCAGAAATGATTTGAAGGAAACGATCTGGGTCCAGATTATCTCTTTCTTGTTTTTCTTCTTATTGTTGTTGCAGTTTTTTAGTGAGTTTTCCCAAAGAGGCTTTGATAATGCCGAATCTGTGCCCTATATTGGATCTGACATGAGTCAGCTAGCCGGCGTTATCTTGTTTAATTACGCATACCCCATCACCATCCCGTCGTGGCTGAACGAGAAGAAGTCTGACGTGCCTGTGAACCAAGTCATCTGGGCCGCCAGCTCCATGTCAACAACGCTTTATATCATATTTGGCATACTAGGGGCTTTTTCGTTCAAGAAAACGGGCGATGATATGCTCATCTTATTGGCTTCTAATCAAGTAGCTCCCTTGACGAGAATCTGTTCCGCGCTCTTCAGTGTGCTTATCATTGGCTGTGGTGTGCCCATTTTTTGTGTTATTGTCAAGAACTCGTTGGCAACGGCAAAACTTTGCGATCATGGATGGTCTCTATTTTACGGATCAACCTTGCCGTATTTGGTGTCATGGTTAATGTACCAAGGCACCCTGCTGCTCTCGGTGGTGAACTGGACTGGGCTGGTCGTGAACGGCTCTGTAGCCTTCATCCTACCTTTAGTCCTTGCCTATTATACTATGTACGACAAGAACTCGCACAGTGGTGAGATCCTTGAGGCAAGTGACATCGAACTGCTAGCAGTGGGCAGCAAAGGTAAGCAAGAGTACGTTTACGAGAGCATTGACTCGAATATCGACGACAGTATTGGGAAGGCGGAGGGAGGTGTGGCATCGTGGATCAAGCCGCTACCTCAGTTTCTCGAACCTTTTCGCAGTACCATCATCATATTTTCTGCCGCTTTTTTCACAACCGTTATTGTGGGGACTATTTTCCTTGATTTGTTTACCGGTGCTGCCCCTCCATCGTAAAAGATTTCGAATTTACGATAACAGACTTATAACGAATAACGATAATCTATCGAAGGAGAACGCTACATGACATTATTTTCAATTACACAAGAGAACAAAACATTCAATATCTATGTACCTAACTACTCTATATTTCCCGCTCGTTTCCTCAAGCATTTCATGTACTTCGGTACCTTCCTCATGTCTGCTATAAACGAGTCTATGACGCCGAACGCCTCGACGTGCGCAGCCACCTGGTTCTGGTGTGTGGTGGAGTTTAAGCCCACTCCACCGCTTGTCAGTAATGGAAAATTCGCAACATAGGTGGGTCCTCCTCCTGAGTACAGATAGGAGTCAGAGAACAGGCAATTAGCGAGTACGCAGGGCCTTACCTTGGTGCGCTCACACTTGTTTTGGTTGAAGCTATTGACTATCTTGAAGCTCAATGCGCCAGTGTTGCTATCTTCTTCAATAACATCGTCCAGAAAGCCTTTTATTACCTTTTTGTTCACTATGTAGCCAATGGCCCCCCAGTACAGAGCGTACTTTCCATTCTTCGTCGTACTAGACCATAAATTTCGTGTCCAAAAATTGCTCTTCTGAGAGGCCATGAAATCGCCCAACAACGAATATAAGGCCTCTGAGTTTGTCGTGGCGAGTTGCAATATACCAAACCCAGCAGGTGCAGTCGCAATTACTTTGCGAAAATCCACACTGACAGGAAAGTACACATCATCCTCCAATATCAAGGCGTAAGGGTTGTCATTTTTGTCATTTACTGCACGATATATTGCCGTCAAGTGAGACATTATTACGGCCAAATCCTTCTCCGTATTGCGCTTGCATGGTTTCTCCAATTTTGATATTTTATACGTAGGAAAATTAGGTTTCACAGCATCAACTTTCACATTATTACCAATCCCGAAATGCCGCGCACGTGATCCTTCTAGCATATTCTTCATATGCTCATGTCGATCCGTGTTTTCAGCCAAGCTGATCCAGTATGTCGGAAGTAAAGGTATTGTATCCGTGGCGCGGCTGTGAACAGCTTCAGAACTCAAATTGGAGGCAAGATAGTGCCAATCGCATGGAAAATGCCTTTTATCGTCATTTCCAAGCACACCGCGCATATAAAAACTTAAGATTAAGATAAGAGAAAGATAAAGCATTTTACTGACTAGTGCTGCATTTCTATAGCCATTGAAGATAAACTGATTCTCTGAGCCAAGATTTACGGCATTGCTATTTGTCGTTCGCCACCCCAACCGTTTCCGCAAGACTTGAATTTTGAGACGGGTTAAATACCACTCGCTTCGCTTGTGGTCTCCCGACACCTAGGTGACGCCCAATGTCTATGTAAAACTTTTCTTAAAACCTCAGGCTACTGGGGCGAGAAAGCGAACGCAGTTAGCGGATGTGGTTGGAGTGGAGACGACACTATTACATGTCGTGACGTGCAATAGCACTTCCCCGAGAATCGAGAAATCTCTCCCACACTCGCCCCGCCCCCCCTATATTGTTCGAGTAATTTTTGGGTATAAGATTGCAAATAAGTCTCCATTTATACCTATAGAGAGATCTCAGGGGGTTTGAAAGTTTTGTGACATCTACCTGACTGCATACAATTGAGGGCGAAACGCAGAATGCAAGATCGAACAGGGAATTCAGAGCGATTGAGGAGTCCTGACTTGATAACAAATTGTTATTACAAATTGCATTATGGTGCACACTTAAATCCATATCATAATGTTGAAAGAGATGGGCCAATTGCAATAAAAAAGAAGAAGACGGGCAAGGCGCCAAAGTTCCCTCGATGTGTGCCCGAGATAGTGATCAAACCTCCCACTAAGCCAGTGGGTTCGGCAGAAATGTACGAACGTATGCTAAGTAAGTCGTATAGAATAAGAAAAGTGAAGGCTTCTAGAGGTATATTGCGTTGGCCGGAAACAGATGTGAAACCAAGGAAATCTGAGCAGGATGAATTTCAGGATTGGGAAGATGAATCTGCCTCTCCTACACCGCTCACTTCGCCACCAAAATCGAGCAAAATTCGACGGAAGGAGAAGCCGAAGAGTGTTTTAGATGATTTTGAACTAGATTTTAGTGAGGAAGAAGCTACCCTAAAGTTGAGGGCGGCTCTTCTGGTTATGTCATTACAACGACCCCCTAGTTCGCTGCGCAGACGACCGTGCACCACACAAGAGCAAACGAGGCATTCACAAAAGTTTGAAGACGTAAAGGTGGTCAAGGAGAATTATGGCGATGATTTCACGGAGGACGTACCGGTTGAGAAGAAGCAAAAGGAGGAGGTCCTCCCCACGATCCCCGCCCGTCCCAGGACTGCAGAGCAATTATCAGTGAATATCAACAGGATACTCAAAGTGAAGCGTAAAGAAGAAGTGACGGAGTTCGTGGAGAAGGTGGAGAAGGTTCCTAAGATGGACCTCGGAGCGGGACGGCCCAATCCTTTCGGAGGGGCGGAGGGGCTGGCGGCTCTACAGGGCGCCAGGCAAGGGTTGAAGAAAGTTGAGAAGAAGGAGCCGACGGCAGAGGAGTTGCTGATGAAGAAATGCGAAGAAGAGCATGAGAAACAACAAGATATGGCTCGTCGAAACAATGAAATGGACAAATTCAGAAACATTTTGGAAGAGTTTATTCCGAGTAACCGTCAATTTTCGACCATGAATGGTGTGGTAGAGAAAGAATGGAACGAAGTTTTGGGTACTGGAAAATTCGCTACAGTATATAAAGCCAAAGCCAAGATCGCAAATAAAGGAGGAGATGTGGTGTTGAAAATAGCCGAATTTCGTGGTAACAACCCGCACAAAGCCGGCACGCTGAGGCAGCACGAACAGATGAAGTTGCGGGCGAATCCCCCTGCAAAGATCGTAGAAGAGTATGGTAGAGAAATTAGATGTCTATCACTATTACAGCACACGAACATCATTAGACTAGAAGGAGTATTTGTCCCACCGGCGCCCCTGGGCCTGGCAATCGAGTACATGTCCGGGGGGAGTTTGGGTCACGCGCTCAAGGATGATCGGTGGAACCCCTCCCAGATATCGCAGCAACAGCGGTTCGGGATCTTGAAGGACATCTTGAGGGGGCTGACCTTCATGCACAGCAAGGAGTATGTGCACAGGGACATCAAACCCTTCAACATCCTGCTGTGTCGCAGCCTCCAACATAGCGATGCCCCGGTGTCCCCACGGCCCCAGAGGGCGAAGGACCCCGCTGACGCTGACAGAGATGGATCAAGCCACTGGGTAAGCGCAAAAATCGCCGATTTCGGTACCGCTGTGCACTTGAAGAAAAACAGCACATTGCAGAGCGAGGTCGGGACCAGTGGGTACACTGCGCCTGAAGTATTTATGGGCGCTTACGACTCAAAGGTGGATGTCTTCAGTTTCTCTGTAGTCATGTGGGTACTCTTCGCAACGGATCAGAACAACCCCATGGTGGGTCAAAGCGATGAAATCGTTCGTAGCGGCAGTATCCGCCCAGTGCTGGGTCCTGAGCACCCCTCTGCAGTGTCCGTCATCTGCAAGAAGGGCTGGGCAAGTGAGCCCTCCTCGCGGCCCTCGCTACCGTCTATCTGCAACCTGCTGAACGTGAAATAACTCAATATGAAAAAGAAATGAAATTTTGTACTATATCTGTACTCTAATATAATCTTAAGGAATTTTCTTAACAGTGCTACAATTATACAGCATTACTTGCCAAACTCTCTTTCTCACTTTGAGAACCAACCGTGCTCTCAGCGTTCTTTGGCCGCCAAGATGCCTTCAGTGCGAAGTAGTTGTATATCCCCGTCCCCAGTGTTGTTATCACATACGCATACTTGCGTTCAAGACCAAAACCTCCATCCAGATAATGCATCATAAACGTAGAAATAACGATACTACTTGCGTAGGATATGTACGTTCGACCCAATGAACTCCAATATGAGCCTTCGTACTCACCAAATACCACTAACCGATGAGAAGTGTGTCTAACCACTATACTCGCTGAATAACTAAGAGTCCAGCAAATTGTGGCTTCCCTGTCAATCGTATAGAACAGAGATAATATGTAAAAAATGCAACCTTGAATAACATCACAAAGGAACCCGCTCACCATGAACAATGGGTACGTGGGAACCTTGTATCCACAAATCTTCCAATTCTTCGTCAGCATCTAGTGTGCGACTTCTCGTGATTTAATCGTATTGATATCAAGGTTAACTGTCATATAGTTGTTTCTCGTGTACATTCAAACGTTAAAGTTCTTTTTTGGAAAAGCAATTACGAGATTACAAATTTCCTAAAAAAAAGTCCTTCTCCTCTAATGCATTGCATCGTGCCAGTGAACCTCTCCAATACGATGCTCAGAAAATTTGTAATGTTCATTTTCAAAGATCTGTCTCGTGATAACATCCACGTCTGCAAACTATTTGACTTCCTTTATGGTTATGCCCACCAAATGCATAACCTGGTACCAAAATGGTATTGTACCAAAATGGTGTGTAGTACCATTGCAAGAGTCTGACTTTATATACGGTACTTGTTCACTGCAAGTTTGCTGGGCCTACCTCGTTAGCAGCAGCTGTTGCTGCGATCAAGATTTTCAGAGCTCCATTGACGTCCCAGTTCCATATCATTTTTTACATGTAATTGTCTCCTCTTTATCTCCTTAAACAGACGATTCTTCTGACTATGTCGCAAAACTGCCATTTCCCAATTATCCAAGGGTCTCTACTAACACAGTGTGTGGAAGTTAATGCGACACGCGTCCTTCCAACGCAAACAGAGGAACGATACGAAGATGCTCAACTCCTTCACGAAAATGTTTTGGCCTCCTTCTCGGACTGTAGTTGCCATAGGCGACTATGACACTAACCGTACCATGAAGTACCAGGAGCCGACTTATAAGAAATCATTGAGGGCTCTATTCCATCGAAGAGATTACACCGTCCTGCTCGTCGATGAGTATAAAACGTCGAAGATGTGCGCCGCCTGAGGATCCGAGTGCACGAAACCAGCCTCCCTACTAGCAACTCGGAGCCCTCGCCCATGGGGAAGGGCTATTGCCTATACGGCTAATAATGCTGCTGCCCATGCTCAGCGATACTCCTATATCGTACACGGGCTGCTACAGTGCACGGGATGCGCACTGTACCTGTTGAATAGTACCTCTCATTTGATTGCGAGTACCACCAAGTTTAACTTGTCTTATCTTCCGTATCAGGCCCATGACAAAGTGGTCCATAAATTGCCTGAATAAGAAAAGCTAACGACATAAAGAATTAGCAATTTTGTGCATGCATTTCTTGTAAATGTGTGTAAAGCTACGGCCTACATTTTAATGAATAGTTACGCGCGCTCTATGAAATGGCTGTACTATATATGTCATTTCATAGAGCACAAAATTTTGATTCAGATGGAATAGGTCTTGGTTTTAACCTATTAGATTCAATAAATAGATACCAATGAATTGATTTGCACGTCTAACCATGTTGCTGACACGTACGACGGCATTGTTCACGGTCTTGACGTGACAAGGATCATGGAAAACGTTTCCGAGGCGACCAGTAATAGTCCTGAACACCGACAATAACAATTGTGAGCGAAGAGGTATAGCCGCTCAGTCACTCCTATGAGTGCTATTATTAGTGAAGTACGAATACTATTGTGGATATAACATATAATTATCTACAACATCTAACAATATTTCTTTAACGATCTACTTTTCCTCCGCAGTGGCCTTCCGCTGGGTCTCCAATTTGAGCTTGGCAGCTATTTTGTGAGCTATGTTGAACACGCCTTCAGTGGGCTTGCAGCATATGGGGCACTTCTTGTTCGTCTTGGTCTTGTTCATGATGCAAGAGGCGCAGAAGTAGTGTCCACACACCGTAACGATGGGGTTCTTGAAGCCATTTCGGCAGATGTGACAAGCGAAGGGCAGCTCATCCCCCTCCTTCTTCTTCTTCTCCTCCTCCCAAATGCCTCTCTTATCAGTAGAGCTCCTTGCCTTCACTTGGTCAATCTCAGCGGCATCTGCGCCCACCTGCTTTAGCGTCAAGCTGCTAGGCTTGTCGTCGTCGTCTTCGTCTGACGCTGATAAGTCCTCCGCTCCGAAGTCACCTAACTCCTCCACTTTCTTCCTCTTCTTTGCTTGTTTCTCTTCCCATGCCTTCTCCTGCTGCCACCCAGAAGCATAATCACCACGGTCGTGAAGGTATAAGCAACTGTCACCGAACCCACAAAATCCTGTCTCTTTATAATCTTTGCACACATTCGGTTGGTAATCAAAGACAACAGTTCTCTTGACATTGGCAGATGCCCTCAATGGAACTTTCGTTGCATCTTTTGTGACCTTATCGTCTTTGCCAGTAAACTTGCGATAAGCAGTAGCGCCCTTATATGTCTTTGAAGCAGCACCATCTTCAGCTGTGGCACCTTTTCTAGCAGCAACATCCTTTTCCAAGATAGCTAGGGCATCCCTGTCTTTCTCCGTATCTCCATCCACTTCAATAAACGCACTATTTTTTCTGCTCGATGAAGTATTCAACACACCAGTCGAAGAAGATCTACGCTTCTTCAAGTCATCTGCGGCCTTCAACATGTCCTCTCTTGTGAGGCACACATCTCCGCTATTCAGGTCATCGCTTTCTGTCTGATCCGTCTGAACAGCCGCCCCACCTTCCGTAATATTATCCTCATCATCGTCCTTCTTGCGAAAACTCTTAGCCCCGACCCCAGCTCCAGTTTTTCTCTTCTTGAACAAACTCATAGTAAGAAATATGAACACTAAGAAATTACGATTCTGAAAAAAAATCCCGAAAATGAGCAAAAAATCGACTCAGATATTATATAGTGATTATATTGACTTGTCCTCGAAATGAAACCCATTTTTATTATTTCTGTCGTAGTTGCAGCAATATTTTTGACCTCGGTGCAGGGTTTTGTTCCCAGAGTACGCAAGATGGGGGCATATTCGAGCAAGATCTCCATGATGTCTAGTGATGACTCAAGCAAGAGTTGGGGACAAAAGTTGGCCACTTTGATGGTGTTCTTTGGCATGGTTGGGTTTCCTAGCTCAAGTTTGGCGGACAGGCCATTGAATGCGGCCTCTGCGGCTGCCTCCCGTGTAAACAGTGATGCTGAATCGTTGCTAAGATACGGTCTTCCGATCAACTGCAAAGAGATCCGCGAAGTTCAGGGTTCTATAGAAAGTGCTAAAATGAATTTGCGAACTAGGCGTGTTAATTTTGCCAAGGGAGATGTGAATGCCGCGAAGAGTAAATTTAAGGATAGTAAAGCGAAGATTTTGGGTGCAGTACCCGCTAGTCGTCAAGAGAAAGCACAAAAACTTTATTACCAAATGGCAGAAGAATTTTCTCCATTGGAGGCGGCAATGGAAGCAGAGCAAGGCGCGGGTTCTGGGTCTGTTCAAGAGAGACAAGCTCTAGATACAGCGTTTGATGCGCAGGACAGATTCGCCAAAGACCTGTCAGTATTAGAAGAGATGATGGTGCCCGAGGGTTTCAAGCGATCTATTCCCGAAGAATACAAGGGAATGCCAGTGCTGGACAATAGAGCCCTAGTAGAGTTCGAGTTTGATAGACCCGGAGGAGAGCCCTTCAACGTCGACGGTGTGAACTTCGATAAGATCAAGATTAAGATGGTGATCGATGGATACAACGCTCCCCTTACTGGTGGAAACTTCGTCGACCTGGTCAACAAAGGCTTCTATAACAATAAAAAGATAGACAGGAGCGATGGATTTGTGGTGCAGATGGGCGACAACGACCCCGAAGGACAGGAGGGGGCTGGGCCCCACGGCTACGTGGTGGACGGGAAGGAGCGGAAGGTGCCCGTAGAGGTGGCAATCAAGGGCGACAAGAACCTGTACTTCGGTTCAGATCTAGAAGATGAGAACAAGGGCGCGTATGCTACGGTCTTGCCTTTCCAGTCGTATGGCGCCCTGGGCATGGCCCGCGAGGAATTCGACCCAGAAAGCGCCTCCTCGCAGTTCTTCTGGCTGTTGTTCGAGTCCGATCTGTACGTGTATCGGTTGACCTTTGGGGGCTAAAGCTCTATGCTACGACTCTTCAAAAATGCCGAGATATTCATGTGGAACATATAGTGCAGCTCTATCAGACACTTGGTTGTGATGACCATTCATCACAACGTGTTTTACTTATAATTTCCCACTCTCAAATATCGATCGTACGTCATCTCATGCAGGACCCCCGCAGGAAAAAACATGCTGGACGGCCGATACACCTGCTTCGGGTACACTATCGAGGGCGCGGAGAAACTCAAGTCAGTGCGAGTGGGCGACGTCATCTTGTCGGGCAATATCCTCCAAGGGAAGGAGAACTTGCGCACCGTAAATTAGTTTGCCTAGCGTAAATAGCTGCCAAATGGTATCCCTTTTTGTGAAAACATTTTAGTTTGAGTTGGATGAGTGAGATAAACCAACGCTAGAAGCAGGACTCAATGTAATTGCTAAATAATTACATATTACTAACAACCCGGTCCATTCCCTATCGCACGAAAACCCAACAAAAATAAGCCGCGGTAAAATCAACTGATCGCCCATCTTTATCCGCCATGGCGGTGATGGGTCT
>JACLAB010008094.1_pt1 | contig 16629 bp, 19 predicted proteins | sample 8027921 | NCBI WGS metagenome assembly JACLAB01 (sample SAMN15725117, study PRJNA655200) | protist metagenome | isolation source: fluorescence activated cell sorting (FACS) single amplified genomes of... | place: USA: West Boothbay Harbor, Gulf of Maine | collected 2000-07-19 | reverse complement strand
CAATGCGACAAGAGTTTATTAATGGCGATAGGCCAGCCCAATGTCGGAACTGTTGGTTAGAAGAAGACGCTGGCAAACGGTCCAAGCGTCAGCATATGTTACAAAAGTTTAAACATATCGATGTTGATTGGAACGACATTAATGGCAAGAAACTTATGTTTTTAGATCTTAAACTAGGTAACATATGTAATCTTAAATGTCGTATATGTGGCGCTTGGAGTAGTAATAAATGGGCGCAAGAAGAAGTGGCGACATGGGGAAAGAATCATATTGCATATAAATGGTTAAAGGATGGGAAATGGCCACGACAGAATCCTCAGTTTTGGGAGAACATTGATAAGTTGCTTCCGGATATTAAGTACTTTGAATTTACTGGCGGCGAACCGTTTTTAATAAGAGAACATTTTGATTTACTAGAACGAGCAGTTGCATTAGATTATGCTAAAAATATTGATATTCACTATAACACAAATGGTACACAATTTCCAAAGGACCATATATTATGGCAAGAGTTTAAACAAGTACAAATAGCCTTTAGTGTAGATAATATTGGGGAGCGTTTTGAATACGAACGAGATGGCGCAAAATGGAACGAAGTTAATCTAAACATTGATAGAATTACAGAACTACGTTATAACGGTTATCCAATTAGTACGCAATTATGTGTAACATGGAATGTACAGAACATACTTTATCTAAGTGATGTTTTAGAATGGGCAAGTAATATGGAATTCGATAACATTCATTTTAATTTAATGCATGACCCAGTTGAGTTTAGTTTAACAAATCTCCCGTTAACAGCAAGACAAGCGACATTAGATTACTTAGAAGAATGTACAATAAAATATGATAGATATAGTAAAGAAATTTACAGTCTTACGCAAGTAATTGAATCTGGCACTGGATCTAATGGCGATCATCTGCGTGAGAGACTTCGCGATATTGACTTAATTCGTAATAAAAACTTCTTACATACACATAAAGAAATGGCAGAACTTATATATTATGACTAAGAATTTATGCATGGCACCATGGACACATACTTATTTGAGCCCACAAACAGAACGCAGATTGTGTTGTGCTAGTAGAGAACCTGCACAAAGTTTTACACAGTATATTGATAGTGCCAAAGGCAGTAATGAGTATACACCGCAGACATTAGACGAGTGGTGGAACGGAACTACGATGCGTAGTGTAAGAAAACGTATGCTAAAAGGGCAGGAACTGCCTGAATGTCAAGTTTGTAATACAGGCGAACTTAATACAAGTGTATATAGAGATTACTTTAAACATTTATTTGGTCACAAGTATACCGAGATTTTAGAAACTACCGACGATGATGGTTATACTACAATGAGACCTGTTAGTTGGGATTATCGTTTTAGTAACTTGTGTAATTTTAAATGTCGTATGTGCGGACCTATGCTTAGTAGCAGTTGGGAAACAGAAGCACGTAAAGAAGGTAAAATAGAACCATGGATGGAAACTCCAGTAAAGAAAACAATAGAGAAATTCCAAAAAGATATAGTTGAACAGGAATTTAGTGACGCTGTAGAAGAACATCGTATAGAGGAGATATATTGGGTCGGCGGCGAGCCTTTAATGTACGAACAACATTGGAAATATATGCAACGTATAATTGAACTAGGTGATGGGCCAAACCTATATGCTCGATACAACACAAATTTAAGTCGTGTGGAATTAAACGGTGTACATTTATATAAAGACATTCTTACAAATATACGTGACTGGCAGATATGTGCTAGCCTAGATGGTGTAGGAGAAGTTGGAGAGTATATACGTACAGGATTAAACTATGATCAATTTATAGATAACTTTAAACAAGGACTAGAAATTGCTACAAATAAACGGCAGATGCGATTGGACTTTACACTAACAACACCTGGTTTATATCAGATACAATCAATACAGAATTTAGCAAAAGAACTTAATTGTGAATTGCTAGTAAAAGTCTGCTTTGCATTCACGCCCGATATTGTAATGTCTCCTCTTTTCTTGCCCAAACACCTTCTACATGCTATAATTAATAACGTGTTACCCATCACTGATGGGGCCATGCGTGATGTGTTGACAAATCTGCTAGAACGCAAGACGTTTGAAGAGGAGTATCCGTCGGAAGTATATCTTGAGGCTAGACAGAGGGCCAAGACGAGAATGGAAAGTTTAGATAAAGGTAGAAATGGGATAGGATTTGTTGACACGTTACGTAATGGTAATGACACAATTAGTGAAGAATTAATTAAATGGTGGAATGAAATTGATACGAATAACCCTTAGTAACGAAACAGGTAATGATATAGATTATACTATAACACCAAACGATACACAACTTGCACATGATTGGCAAGAGGCGTTGAAGGATGTTATTAAGGCCGACTTACGACTTGAGAAAAACTTCTGCTTTTTAGGATTTCCTGATAGTGTTCGTAATATTCGTATTATATGTTGGGAATTAAATCAACATATTGATATTATCAATAAGAGTAATTTAGGTTATCGTATACCCGAGCATTTTTGTAGAGATTCGGTGATATATGATCTTAAAAAGTTTAACTTTGAACGAGATCCGGACTATATTAAACATGATATACTAAATCGGTTACACAACCATTTTGAAGTACTGCAAGGTACAGTAGAAAACATTAGTGACTATTACATAAATGCCAATGATAAGGTTAAGAATAGTATTAAGCATTTAAATTATCTATGTCATGAGTTAGAAAATCAAATACTTGCAAAGATAAAATTTGTTCGTAATCCGGAATGGGTAAGACCTAGTCAAATTACACAATTTGATAATGCACCTCGCTTACATTTAAGAGACGAGCATCGGCAGGGCTTTATAACGAATGGCTATGATCGTGTTTTTGGTGGCGTGTATATGCACTGGTGTCAAATTGGTAAGACATATTATGAGGTGTTTAGAGACGAGGGCGCACCAAAATTAACTAATACAGTATGTGAGGCTATTACAGATTTACAATACTATAGTGGTGAGTTTGATATTGAATGGGGTCGAGATGTTGTTCGTAACGGCAAAAATAAATGGCACGATGCACAGATGGATATGTATTATAAATGGTTAGCAGATAACCACAAAGATATTACAGACCCTAAACTAAGTTTAGGATATCTCCCGATTGGACAGGTGGATCTTAACGAAAGTTTTAATACTACAGATCCAAAAAGTATTTGGAAAATATTAGGGCAGTACTTAAATATCTCTAAAATAGAAATAGACAACGTAACAGCAGAATACAAATATGGGTGGTTATATAATGAAATGGATTAAAAATTTAATTAAGAGAATTAAACTTGAGATACAATATCGCAAGAGACTTAAAGAACTTAGAAAACGAGATCCGTTTATCTACAAATGAGATGGGTAGCATTTGTAGCCGCTATCAGTTGTTTGTTTTTTCTTGCAAGTGGTGTTGTAGCACTACAATGGATAGGATGGGCAATTAGTAGTGTAACTTGCCTAGCATGGGCGTATTTTGGATGGGTAGATAAAGACCAACCTAGGGCATTAATGGAAGTATGTTATTTTATTGCGGCACTAGTAGGTATGTATAATTGGATGGGACAGGGTTAAATGAAAACGTACATGGGTGTTAGTGCTGGCTTTCATGATGCTGGCGTTAGTGTAATAAACGATAATGGCGATATATTATTTGCTGGTCATAGTGAACGTTACAGTAAAGTAAAAAACGATGCTACACTAAATGAAGGTATTATAAGTGCCGCATTAGAATATGGTGATCCTGATGTTATTGCTTGGTATGAACGCCCGTGGTTAAAAAAGACCCGTCAACTTTATAGCGGAGAATGGCGTAAAGCATTTTCAGAGTTATCGCCCCGTAAACAACTTACGCCTTACTTTGACAACATGTTACTATCTAGTCCTGGTGTAGATAGTAATCCTACTAGGACCATGCAGTATCATAGTCATCATTTAAGCCACGCCGCGGCAGGATTTCAAACATCGCCTTTTGATCGTGCGATTGTTGTTGTTGTGGATGCAATAGGCGAGTGGGATACTTATAGTGTTTACGAGGCTAGTTATGAACCAATATGTGGATTTGTAAAATATAAACCTCTTATGAGACAGCGTTATCCTCATAGTCTTGGATTATTTTATAGTGCAATGACTCAACGTGCAGGACTAAAGCCCATGGAGGAAGAGTATATTCTAATGGGTATGGCGGCATATGGCACAACAGAATTTTATAGAGATATGTATGATGAATGTGTAGATAAAGATTATGCGTATAAATGGAAAAGAAATTTTCATATTGGTGTAGAGGATAATTTTTTAGAAGGCGCAACCAACGAAGACATCGCTACAGCGGCACAAATGATAACAGAAAGAGCAATGGAAACATTAATGCGTCAAATATCCGAGGCTTATCCTCATATTGATGATTGTGTGTTTATGGGAGGCGTTGCCCTCAACTGTGTAGCAAATAGTAGAATACGAGACCAGTGGAACAGGGTATGGATTATGCCTAATCCAGGAGACTGTGGATCTAGTTTAGGAGCCGCGGCATTGTCGTATGGCAAAAAATTAAATTGGGAGGGGCCTTACTTAGGAACAGATATACCAGGTGAATATCCATGTGCCAATATTGTAAGTGAATTAATCAATAATAAGATTGTAGGTGTTGCAAGTGGTCGAGCAGAGTTTGGCCCAAGAGCATTAGGCAATCGAAGTTTACTTGCTGATCCTCGTGGTCGCGACATAAAAGATATGGTTAATAATATTAAACGTAGGCAAAAATTTAGACCGTTTGCCCCAATGGTATTAAAAGAGTTTGCAAAGGATCACTTTGATATGCCGCAGTTTGATGAAAGTCCATATATGCAATTTACATACAAGTGTACATCTCCTCGAGAATATCCTGCTATTACACACGCTGATCAAACAAGTCGTGTGCAGACAGTTAGTAAACATGATAAGACAGGTGCTAGAGAATTATTAGAAATGTGGTATACTGCTACTGGGTGCCCGATGTTATTAAATACTAGCCTGAATATTAGAGGCGAGCCAATGGTTGATGATAGAACAGATGCAGATCGGTTTGAAAAGAAATATGGGGTTACGGTTTGTTCTTAATGTGGAAATATTGGTGTAAAGCAATAGGCCAAAAGGCATACGACGAAGATAGGAAAGCAGACAGGGTTGCAATAATTAGATCGGTGTGGATTATATTGCATATTGTAACATGTTTGTTTATAATAATAGGTAATGGTAGATTGTTAGGAATTTGGTAATGAAAGATAAACATAAAATAGCACATATGAAATCTGCATTTAATTACGCAGAATGTTCAACAGCAACTAGGCTACAAGTTGGGTGTGTGCTAGTTAAAGATAATCGGATTATTAGTATTGGTTATAACGGTATGCCTAGTGGTTGGACAAACGAGTGTGAAGAAACTGTTTTATGGAAAGACAAGCAACAATTATCGCAACCAATGTCAGTAACTAAACCTGAGGTGTTACATGCTGAAACAAATGCTATTGCTAAGTTAGCACGTAGCAGTGAAAGTGGAGATGGCTGTACGGCATTTATTACGCATCAACCATGTTTAGATTGTGCTAAACTTTTGTATCAAGCAGGCGTTAACGAAGTATATTATGTACACGAGTATCGTCTTGATGATGGTGTTAAGTTTCTTAAGAACTGTAAAATTAAGATAGAGAAGATAACATTAAATACAAGTACAATTTGACTGGAGAGGAGAAATATAATGCCAGCGCAAAACCATAAGTCATGGTTAAAGAAGCCAGATGTAGAATATGTTGATAGTCGTATATACTCGGATCATAAAATTTGGGAAGAAGAGATTGAACATATTTTTTCTAAAGTTTGGATACCTATGTGCCATAAGAGTGAACTAAGAGAGAAAGGCGATTTTAGAACATCACAGATTGCATTTAAAAATGTAATTGCTGTTAACCACGGTAACAGATTTAAAGTTTATCTTAATGATTACGTTCATGAACCGTCCGGTAACTTTCAAGAAATGTATACAGACGGTCTTGTAGAACTGCCGTGTGAAGTAGAGCACGGTGGTATGATTTGGACGACAATAGATCGTAACCCTACGCAAAGTCTTAAGGAATGGATTAACGGAGCATTTGATTGTATTACTGAAGCCATTGATACAGAAGAACTGGAAGTGTTTCATTATCATAAAGCAATTATACCTACAAACTATAAACTATGGCATGACACTAATAGTGAATTCTATCATGACTATATGCATTATTTTAATAGGACTACAGGTTTCAATGAAGAGTACTTTGCTCGAAAATGCACAGGGTTTGATAACGGACATGTGAACGTTGGTAGTTTTGAAGTACAGTATACACAATTTGATGGCGCACAAGATAGGGGAGATTTAAGTTTTCCAGGGTTACCACCAAACCAATGGTACATGGTAGACTTGTTTCCAGGCTTTAATTTTAATCTTCGTGGTAGTGCTTATCGTTCAGACAGTGTAACTCCTCTAGGACCTAATAGTGTACTAATTGAGTTTAGAGGTTATGGATTACTAAAAGATACACCTGAGGAAAGAAAAACTCGTATAGAGCATCACAATACAATTTGGGGACCCTTTGGTCGTAACTTACATGAAGACCTAATTGGGGTTACAGGACAAGGCGCATCTATGTCTCCGGGTTCTGAACCAAGGCGTATACTGCATGGTCGGCATGAGAATGAAACAATCCACGACGAGGTGGGGATGCGACATTATTATCAAGAGTGGGCAAAGTTTATGGATTTAGATCCTACTAATCCCGTAAGACCAGAACCAGTTGAAGAAGAAGTAACCGTATAAAAGGTTTTTAATGTTTGATATTTTCTGTATGAAAATGGGAGGAGAGACTGCCCTTCCTAACCACGCGAAATACACACGATATAACGGAACACATCTAGACACAATACGCAGGTGCGTAAATCATGCTGAAACTGAGTATGTTTGGATAGTTAGTGACCTATGCGATTACAGCAATTTTAACTTTAGGTGGCAACCTAAACCATGGGAATCAGACCAATTACACTGCTGGGCAAGTGGTAATCAAGCATTTGGTGATACATTTTTGGTGCCTGTGTCCGCTTTTAAGCGTCAACAGCAGGCGTTAGAGTTACTGGACTGGTATGAGCATATCAATTGGCACACAGACCCGTATATACCCCGTATAGAATGGCCCACAGTTAACACTTTGGATGAAGTAAACACGCTATATGCTTGGATTAAGCACACACCAATAGATGTGCAATACGATCCTTGCTTATGGAAAAACCGTGATTTACACGTCTTTACGCAGAACGGGAGTGTACTACTAGTGCCGCGGGACTGTAAACAGCAATTTAAGGACCAATTTTACGACTACCCATACATATTGCGTCATACCGACTATAATATAGAAGAAAAACCACTAGATGTTGTGTATCTTTCTAATGGCGAAAAAAACGCCGATAAAAACTGGTTTCTACTTAAATGTATGTGCCCTAGGGCGAAGAGAATTGATGGTATTACAGGACGAGCAGAGGCATATAAGGCATGTGCAGAAGTTAGTGAGACGCCATGGTTCTTTAACGTGTTCGCTAAGTGCGAAGTACTGCCAGACTTTGACTTTAACTGGCAACCTGATTGGCTACAAGGACCCAAGCATTGGATCTTTCATGCTCGTAATCCTGTTAACGGATTAGAGTACGGGCATATGGGTATTATTGCATACCATAAGCAAACGGTACTAGAGCAAACTGAGTGGGGATTAGACTTTACTCTTAGCGCCAGACACGGCGTTGTTCCTGTTGTTGGGAGTATTGCAGATTTTAATACAGACCCGTACGCTACCTGGCGTACATCGTTTAGAGAATGTATTAAACTTACTCAACAGACAGACATAGAAAGTCGTCACAGATTAAAGGTTTGGAGTACTGTGGGAGAAGGTGATAATGCTGAGTGGAGTATCCAAGGAGCAACTGATGCAGTAGAGTTTGTTGCAAGTGGACAAGACTTAGTGCAAACTTTTGAGTGGGCGTTCCTTAAAGAATTCTTTAATAGCAAGTATAACTTCTAAAACTTCCTCATCAGTCATATGAGGGTTACAAGGTATTTGTAAAAACTGCTGGCAGTTCCATGTTGCTTGCTCTACATCAGCAAGCGATTTTTCGTATGCCCGTTTAGTTTCTATTTTGCGGTATGTTAGATGCTCGGCTAGTTCTTTTCTGTACGGAGTATTAATAACAAATTTACTAACTTGCCCGGTTGTCTGTGTAATGCAGTCTACACATTCAGACAGTTGCGCCGAATAATCTCTAGCAATCTCCTGTCTCCTCTCGGTCCAAAACGGGAAATGATCTAACTTTACGCACATTTCAGCACACTCGCGTTCGCTCATTATACTATTGCCGCCCGGATGTCCATTTACAGTGTAATGCCTACGTAGTGCTTTAACATTTTCTATAACAGTTTTATCGTTACTAACAACCGCACCGCCATTCCCAAAGTTAGGCAAATTCTTAGTAGGATCAAAACTATAACTGGCTGTGTTGCCCTGTAGTGGAGCACCAAAATGTTGTGCACCATCTTCTATTAGTAGAATATCTGCAGGTAGTTCTTCTATATTACCAAACAACCCTACCCATACAGCAACATTAATATTGGGAGGTATAAGATCCCATCTTAACAAACCTCTATTACTTACGTCTATACCTACCGGAGTGCATCCTGCACGTAATATGCTGTTGGCTGTTGCGATATAAGTTTGAGCAGGCATAACAACATCACCTTGGATGTTTTCACTAACAAGTGCATAGTATAAAGCATCACTGCCACTACCTACAACCGCGGCATATCTTGCACCCGATACATTAGCAATACGTTCTTCAAATTCTGTTGTGTAAGGACCGAGTAAATGTTGACCAGATTTGTAAACATCTTTTACAACATTGTCAAGAACTGGCTGTAATTCTTGATATAATCTGTTAAGATTCTGTAACTTTATCTTCATCTTCTTTTGTAATTGGAATACGTTCTTGTAGGCTAACTATAAGTTTTTCGTTTAGGTCTGCAATATTTTCTTTGCCGTCACCAATTCTTCGTAGTGCTTCAGAAGCACTACACTTATGTTCTCTTGCTACTTCTTTTGCTAATACAATTAATTCATGTCGACCAATTTGACGATTGTCACATATTTGATCTATATTAGGCGGATCGGTTTGGATTTTGTGTTTAATCATTTTTTATCCTTTGTGATGGCCGGAGCATCCCGGACCATTTTAATGCCCAATACGTAGCATCGTTACTAGTTGAAAAAGACATATGTCCTTCTCTCTTATCATCAAACCACCAACCCCATTCATTGTGTATATTATTTTTACACCAATCTATCCATGGACCAGGTACCCCGTCTGCATATAGCGGAATGTTATACTTAAATTTTTTATTGTATCCGCATTCCTCTGTATACATTTATTCTCTTAACTGAGTCGCTAATGGAAATATCTCAGCAATTACGTCTGCACAAGCATGAGCAATTTCCATATGTTCTTTTTGTGTACCATGCCCGCCACGTAGCTCAATGTAATGTATCCAACTACGTAGTGTGCCGTTCATATATAAACGTGTCTTAGTAAGTCCTTCAGGAAGAACTACACGAGCCTGTTCTTTTGCAATGCCAGCATTGATAGCCCACTCATAAACTTCTTTAGATTTATCAATAACTTCTTGTTGTTTACTAGCCCACGCATAGTGAATATCTTCATCTGAATCAACTTCAATTGAATTTTGTCTATTCTTTGTGTCTTGTAAACGGGCTTCGCGTGTAACAAATTGATTACCAAACTCAGCAGGGTCAGCATAGCGTTGGCTGAACTCTTGAAAACTAAACGATCGATGCCGTACGATTTGGTGTGCAATATCGCGTGTTGTGTTAATTTCTAAACATGCACTAACCATTTCAAGAGGTGACCAATGTTGATGTTTAATGAGATATTTGATTAATTTCTCACTTGTTTCTGAATTAACTTGTGCAGAAGGATTACTTACTCTAGCACAATAAGCAATTAGATCTTGACAATCATCAAGCCCTTCATCTTTATAATCCGCAGTTGGCGTACTAAACGAGACTAATGTAACGGACATACATTACGCCGCCGCTGGTGTTTTGCGAGGACGACCGCGACCTTTTTTAACAGGTGCAATACTTGGATCTAATCCTTGTGCCTCTTCTGTTAATCTTGTCATTTCTGCGGTTAGTGTGTCAACTTGTGCTTTCATTTGAGCGGCTTGGTTAACTAGATCTTTTGCAATATCTACGTCAGATAATACACCGCCCGGTGTACTTGAAACAACTGGTCCAGCCATCGCGGCATTAGCATCTTCAACTGCACCCGGTGTTCCTGTTGCGGCCCTAGCCGCAATTACTGCTTCTGCATTTTTATCCGGGTCTGCTAAACCAGCATTAGCGTCTAGGCTTGCAAGTTTACCGGCTGCCTCACCACCAGCATCTAACTCTCGAATGATTTTATTAATCTCATCTAGTCGAGCTCCTTCTCCGCCTGGTTGTGGAGTTAAAATTACGTCTTGTGATCGCACCTTTTTTAACCAACCTCTGTTATGTAGGTTAACAAGGATATTTTGACCATCGCTTCCCATTTGCCGATGTAATGCATCGCCAAGATGTCTAGCAGATTGTCCTGTGTGATCCTCCAACACTCTCATAATATCATCATGAACTTGCGTTGGTAAGTTATCAGTGTAAGTAACTAATGACATATGATCCTCATTAGGTACCTCTCGAAATACTACAACCACTTTAGCGCGGTTATGCATGCCTATGTGTTTAAGCATTCTCTTCTCCTTCTTGTGTCATATCTGAACCTTCAGGCGCCGGAATAGGTGCATTTGGGTCTTGGATAATACCGTTGGCTACTAGAAAGTTAACGAGTTTGTTATATAGTGCGCCAACATTTTGCATTTCGTTGGCCCTAATAGAACCTCGTTGTGATACTACATCAATGACCATTGCCATTAAATGTAAGTCATTTACGCCTAGTGCTGGGTCTTGGTTTTGTTCCTCGGTTACAGGCGGTGCTTCTCCTTCAACTACGTCTACAATTTCTACGTCGGGAAGTTCGCCCGCATCTACTACGGTATCTGTTGTGTCTTGTGTATTCTCATCAGCCATGAAAACATTCTCCTATTAGTTTGATGAATAAGTATTAGTATAATTATATGGAATTTTAAACATGAAGTCAATATTATTTGCTATTATTTTCTCACTTTTTTTTGCTTTTCCTGCATATTCAGGGGAAGATAACACAAAAAAAGTCATTGATACATTTGATTCCATACTAAAGTGTCAAGCGTCAATTAAAATAACGTCTTATTATATAGATATTTACCAATCAGTTAGAGTCAACTTAGATAATTTGAAACCTAGCGAATCGGCAACACTTATGGTTACTAAGATGAAAAAGGATTGGGCTCGTTTAGAAAAATTAGCAAGCAAGTTAAAAGTATATCTTGCTCAAAGAAATTTTCCTGTAGAACAAATGGAAACAACTGCATATGTAAAATACCAGCAAGTTATGCTAATGGCTATGGTACAAGGTAGCGCAGAAAAGAACTTACTTTCATCGTTTACGTTTATTAATGACTGTATTAGTAATATAGATAAGACTGATCTTAAGATTGGTACTGACTCTAATGAACCATCGAATGATAGTTAGTTTGGAACTACGTTTTTACCAGGCGAACCTATTAACACCTTAAAGGTCGGAACTCCATTTAGATCTCGTAAGTACCCGTAATCTATTAATTGCGGATAACGTGCAAGCGTCATTTGTGCATCTTCAGGCCATTGGTCTTTTGGTACCTGTGTAATAGGAGTAATTTCGTATTTGCCTAAGGTTTTATCTGCTTCTTGTGGCGTACTTACATAATTTTGAAGTACTTCCCATGGTACTGTTTTCATCATTTTACCCAATGATGCTTTTGATTTTTCACCGTAACTACGGTATATTTCGTTTTTAAATATCTCATTAACAAAAGCGTTAGCGTCTGCACTACCATCACTACCCATAGCAACGCTTTTTCGTCCGCCTTTATCTTTATAAAGAATAACTGCTACAGGTTTTCCTGCTCGCATTGCAATCTTCCAAAAAGGTATTTTGGCAACCATATCATCAGGATTAGCAAAACCGCTTCCTTTAATGCCGCCAATACTAGCGTAACTTTTTTGGAGTAACTGCCATACAATGTCTTTGTATTTTTCTTTATTAGTCTGAGCAGTATCGTCAAAGCCAATAATGTTTACAAACGTTTCTGTTATAAATTCTTTAAAGCGCATAAAGTATTTATTTTAACTAGCCGCCGTATCCGCAAGGGTTATTAACAGTAAATTTACTAATTATTTCTTTACCTGATTTTAAGTCGTCAAATCTGTGACTTCCGTTAGGTAAAGCATTTACTTCGTAATGAGGTGTTAATTCTGTTATAGTTTCGTTTGCATCACAAATCTCATCACCCATTTCTACAATAATACATCCACACCCCCCAGTTAAAAAAGAGGGCCACGCATCTACTATATCTTCTCGTAGAGTATAGGTACCGCCAACAAAATCATTGTGTGTGCCTAGGTAGTTCTTAAGTGCTACGCTAGGAGTAATAGCAGGATTAATTGCTACAAATGGTATGCCTAAGTTAGTGCCAACATGTGATGCAGTATGTCCGCCTAGGCTAGTACCAACAATTAGGTCTATGTCATTGCCAAGTGCAAAATCTTTGATCTCAGCATATACCTTTTTAAATCCACTAGAATAATTTACGTCTTTACCAAGGACTGTACCTAGTTCTTCTAGCATCTTAATCTTTGGGCTAGTAGTATCGTAGTTACTACCAAACCCGTGTACATACAAAATATTCATTTTACAGGTATCTTTACAACAGGAAATTCTGCATATTTTGCTCGACGCATACCTGTCTTGCTAGGCCCATGACGCATGCCTACAGCAAACCCATTCTCAAGTTCTACCCAATAATCTACGTCACGATCTTCGCCAGGCCAGCCTCTATTGCTACCATGACGTACCGTAATATTTTGGTCACCAAACTCCCTAGCAGGAATCTCGTGCTTCTTATATTTAGGCAGATTCCACCAGTACTTAAAGTCTTCGCCTAGTGTCTTTTCGGGAATGCTATTACTGCTAGTTATTCTCATTCATCTTCTCCTCTGCTCGTTTATAAACTGTTGAAATAATATCTAATGCAAAATCAGTACGTATTAGCCTCTCGTTACGACTCTGTCCTCGATCAGTGTTTGGCGCTGGTGCATATTTTAGAGATATTTAAGTACTGCCCTAATATTTTCCAAATACTTTTTGGATCTGTAGTATTAAAACTTTCGTTAAGATCCACCTGTCCAATCGGGAGATATCCTAAACTTAGTTTAGGGTCTGTAATATCTTTGTGGTTATCTGCTAACCATTTATAATACATATCCATCTGTGCATCGTGCCATTTATTTTTGCCGTTACGAACAACATCTCGACCCCATTCAATATCAAACTCACCACTATAGTATTGTAAATCTGTAATAGCCTCACATACTGTATTAGTTAATTTTGGTGCGCCCTCGTCTCTAAACACCTCATAATATGTCTTACCAATTTGACACCAGTGCATATACACGCCACCAAAAACACGATCATAGCCATTCGTTATAAAGCCCTGCCGATGCTCGTCTCTTAAATGTAAGCGAGGTGCATTATCAAATTGTGTAATTTGACTAGGTCTTACCCATTCCGGATTACGAACAAATTTTATCTTTGCAAGTATTTGATTTTCTAACTCATGACATAGATAATTTAAATGCTTAATACTATTCTTAACCTTATCATTGGCATTTATGTAATAGTCACTAATGTTTTCTACTGTACCTTGCAGTACTTCAAAATGGTTGTGTAACCGATTTAGTATATCATGTTTAATATAGTCCGGATCTCGTTCAAAGTTAAACTTTTTAAGATCATATATCACCGAATCTCTACAAAAATGCTCGGGTATACGATAACCTAAATTACTCTTATTGATAATATCAATATGTTGATTTAATTCCCAACATATAATACGAATATTACGAACACTATCAGGAAATCCTAAAAAGCAGAAGTTTTTCTCAAGTCGTAAGTCGGCCTTAATAACATCCTTCAACGCCTCTTGCCAATCATGTGCAAGTTGTGTATCGTTTGGTGTTATAGTATAATCTATATCATTACCTGTTTCGTTACTAAGGGTTATTCGTATCAATTTCATTCCACCATTTAATTAATTCTTCACTAATTGTGTCATTACCATTACGTAACGTGTCAACAAATCCTATCCCATTTCTACCTTTATCTAAACTTTCCATTCTCGTCTTGGCCCTCTGTCTAGCCTCAAGATATACTTCCGACGGATACTCCTCTTCAAACGTCTTGCGTTCTAGCAGATTTGTCAACACATCACGCATGGCCCCATCAGTGATGGGTAACACGTTATTAATTATAGCATGTAGAAGGTGTTTGGGCAAGAAAAGAGGAGACATTACAATATCGGGCGTGAATGCAAAGCAGACTTTTACTAGCAATTCACAATTAAGTTCTTTTGCTAAATTCTGTATTGATTGTATCTGATATAAACCAGGTGTTGTTAGTGTAAAGTCCAATCGCATCTGCCGTTTATTTGTAGCAATTTCTAGTCCTTGTTTAAAGTTATCTATAAATTGATCATAGTTTAATCCTGTACGTATATACTCTCCAACTTCTCCTACACCATCTAGGCTAGCACATATCTGCCAGTCACGTATATTTGTAAGAATGTCTTTATATAAATGTACACCGTTTAATTCCACACGACTTAAATTTGTGTTGTATCGAGCATATAGGTTTGGCCCATCACCTAGTTCAATTATACGTTGCATATATTTCCAATGTTGTTCGTACATTAAAGGCTCGCCGCCGACCCAATATATCTCCTCTATACGATGTTCTTCTACAGCGTCACTAAATTCCTGTTCAACTATATCTTTTTGGAATTTCTCTATTGTTTTCTTTACTGGAGTTTCCATCCATGGTTCTATTTTACCTTCTTTACGTGCTTCTGTTTCCCAACTGCTACTAAGCATAGGTCCGCACATACGACATTTAAAATTACACAAGTTACTAAAACGATAATCCCAACTAACAGGTCTCATTGTAGTATAACCATCATCGTCGGTAGTTTCTAAAATCTCGGTATACTTGTGACCAAATAAATGTTTAAAGTAATCTCTATATACACTTGTATTAAGTTCGCCTGTATTACAAACTTGACATTCAGGCAGTTCCTGCCCTTTTAGCATACGTTTTCTTACACTACGCATCGTAGTTCCGTTCCACCACTCGTCTAATGTCTGCGGTGTATACTCATTACTGCCTTTGGCACTATCAATATACTGTGTAAAACTTTGTGCAGGTTCTCTACTAGCACAACACAATCTGCGTTCTGTTTGTGGGCTCAAATAAGTATGTGTCCATGGTGCCATGCATAAATTCTTAGTCATAATATATAAGTTCTGCCATTTCTTTATGTGTATGTAAGAAGTTTTTATTACGAATTAAGTCAATATCGCGAAGTCTCTCACGCAGATGATCGCCATTAGATCCAGTGCCAGATTCAATTACTTGCGTAAGACTGTAAATTTCTTTACTATATCTATCATATTTTATTGTACATTCTTCTAAGTAATCTAATGTCGCTTGTCTTGCTGTTAACGGGAGATTTGTTAAACTAAACTCAACTGGGTCATGCATTAAATTAAAATGAATGTTATCGAATTCCATATTACTTGCCCATTCTAAAACATCACTTAGATAAAGTATGTTCTGTACATTCCATGTTACACATAATTGCGTACTAATTGGATAACCGTTATAACGTAGTTCTGTAATTCTATCAATGTTTAGATTAACTTCGTTCCATTTTGCGCCATCTCGTTCGTATTCAAAACGCTCCCCAATATTATCTACACTAAAGGCTATTTGTACTTGTTTAAACTCTTGCCATAATATATGGTCCTTTGGAAATTGTGTACCATTTGTGTTATAGTGAATATCAATATTTTTAGCATAATCTAATGCAACTGCTCGTTCTAGTAAATCAAAATGTTCTCTTATTAAAAACGGTTCGCCGCCAGTAAATTCAAAGTACTTAATATCCGGAAGCAACTTATCAATGTTCTCCCAAAACTGAGGATTCTGTCGTGGCCATTTCCCATCCTTTAACCATTTATATGCAATATGATTCTTTCCCCATGTCGCCACTTCTTCTTGCGCCCATTTATTACTACTCCAAGCGCCACATATACGACATTTAAGATTACATATGTTACCTAGTTTAAGATCTAAAAACATAAGTTTCTTGCCATTAATGTCGTTCCAATCAACATCGATATGTTTAAACTTTTGTAACATATGCTGACGCTTGGACCGTTTGCCAGCGTCTTCTTCTAACCAACAGTTCCGACATTGGGCTGGCCTATCGCCATTAATAAACTCTTGTCGCATTG
>JACLAB010002518.1_pt1 | contig 16644 bp, 12 predicted proteins | sample 8027921 | NCBI WGS metagenome assembly JACLAB01 (sample SAMN15725117, study PRJNA655200) | protist metagenome | isolation source: fluorescence activated cell sorting (FACS) single amplified genomes of... | place: USA: West Boothbay Harbor, Gulf of Maine | collected 2000-07-19 | reverse complement strand
AAGGAAAGAAAATCACCTCAAAAACCACATCACGAGAAGAGAAGAGCTTTTAAAGCTCCTCGGAAAGAGTTCTTCGCGGCGCCGCTGCTCAGAAGAAGAAGAAGAATAAGAAGAAAAAGGGGTGTTTTTGGGTGTTCTTTTTAATCCCTTCCTCTCTGAAACTCGCTTTTCAAGAAGAAGCAGAGGCGAAAGAAATCATCATCATCGCTCCAAAGTTTGTGTTCTTTTGTGTTTTGAAAATTCAAAACGAAAACATTCTTCGCGAAGAAGAAGAGAAACACCACGCTGCTCTGCTGCTGTTGTTGTCGTGCATCGTCGTCGTCGAAAAAGGAGAGAGTCATCGGAGAGAGAGAGAGAGAAAGTGGACGAAGCGCTCTTCGATTTTAAACGGTCTTCTTCGATAGAGTGTTTGGTTTGATTGCACGAGGAGAGAGAGAGATGAGTTCGAACAACAACGACGACCCGTTCGGGGAAGAAGACGCGAATAATAATAATAACAACAACAACAACAACGACGAGGACGACCCCAACGCAGAAGAGAACGAGGAAAGAAGAGTGGAAGAGGAATTCATGATGGCACAGATCCCGAATGAAGACGAGGACGAAGAGGACGACGCAGACGACTTCGACGAGGACGACGAAAACGAAGACGGCGAAGACTTGATGGATAACATGGAACGCGATTACGAAGTCATGCCGCATTTGGATCAATACGAACAAGACGGGATGGTTGGAGAAGAGGAGGAGGAAGAGTTTGACGTGGAACAAGCGTTGGAGGCGAGGTTGAAAGCGGAGGAGGAGATGAATGAGAGAGATCAGGAGTACGCGGGAGGGAGAGGAGGGATGACAGGGAGAGCTCTCCCAAGAGCGTTGGATGACGACGACGAAGATCAACAGTGGAGGAGAAGAAAGAGGATGAAAGCAGCGCAGGCGGCGCATGAAGGCGAGGACCCCTTGGAGGAGGGTTTGTTAGATGACGAGGAGTACGACGTGAACATTGATAATTACGATTGTCCCTTGCGAGAGTGGATTACGAAAGAGAGAACCATCGTGGAAATTAAGAGACGGTTTTCGCGATTTTTGAGACGGTTTAAAGTTGGTGACGTCGAAGAGAACGACGGAAACGATAGCACGAGAGAGGATCTCTTTTACAGGAGGAAGATGCGAGAGATGTGCGTGGCGAATAGACAATCGCTGAACGTCTCGTTCATCCATCTCTCGAAAAAGGACCGGACAATCGCGACGTGGGTGGCAGACGCGCCGTCGCTCATGTTGCCGATATTGGACGAGGTGTTGAAGAAAGAAGTGTTGAAGATGTATCCCGCGTACGAAGATATCCATCCGGAAGTGTTTGTGAGAATTTCCGAATTGCCGATTGTCGATCAAATTCGAGACATTCGTCAATCGCATTTGAATTGTATGATTAAAATTACCGGCGTCGTCACGAGGCGTTCGAGCGTGTTTCCGCAGTTAAGGAACGTGACGTTTAAATGCGAAAGGTGCAAATATTTGCTCGGGCCAATTCAACAAAACGCTACCGATCCTGTGAAACCAGGGAATTGTCCTGAGTGTCAAGGAAGAGGACCGTGGACGGTGGACGTGGAGAGAACGGTGTACAGAAACTACCAGAAAATGACGTTGCAGGAATCGCCCGGGTCGGTTCCGGCTGGTCGATTACCTCGCTCGAAAGAAATTATCGTTTTAAACGATTTGATCGATTTGGCGAGACCAGGGGATGAGATTGACGTGACTGGTATTTACGTAAATTCCTTCGACGCGAGTCAAATCAAACAAAGAAACGGCTTCCCGGTGTTTAGCACGCACGTGGAGGTGAACCACATCTTGCGAAAAGGGGACGCGTTCGCCACGCAAAACTTAACCGACGACGATAAGCACGCAATAAGGGAGTTATCCCAGGACCCGAGGATTGTCCAACGCATCATCAACTCCATCGCGCCGTCCATCCACGGGCATGAAAACATCAAAACCGGCATCGCGATGGCTATTTTCGGCGGTCAAGAAAAGTTGGTGAAAGGCAAAACGAAACTGAGGGGTGATATTAACGTGCTCTTGCTAGGCGACCCGGGAGTAGCGAAATCGCAGTTTTTAAAGTACGTGGAGAAAACGGCAAACAGGTGCGTGTATACGACTGGGAAAGGCGCTTCCGCGGTTGGTTTGACCGCCGCGGTGCATAAAGATCCAATCACTCGAGAGTGGGTGTTAGAAGGTGGCGCGTTAGTCTTAGCCGATCGAGGCGTGTGTTTGATCGATGAGTTTGATAAAATGAATGACCAAGATCGAGTGTCTATCCACGAGGCTATGGAACAACAATCGATTTCCATCTCGAAAGCGGGGATCGTGACGAGTTTACAGGCGAGATGTTCGGTAATTTCCGCGGCGAACCCAATCGGCGGAAGATACGATTCTTCGCGAACCTTTAGCGATAATGTGGAACTTACGGACCCTATATTGTCTCGATTTGACGTGTTGTGCGTCGTAAAAGATGTCATCGATCCCATCACAGACAGGCGCTTGGCAGAGTTTGTGGTGAACAGTCACGTCAAGGCGCACCCGAAAAATTTTGACGACGAAGACGGCGTCGCCGCCGGCTTCGGTAATAGTACGAACAACGATGAAGATGTCGCGGAAGCGCTCGATCAAGAAATGCTGAAAAAATACATCTCTTACGCCAAGCGGTTCGTCCATCCGAAGATTAAACTCCAAGACACGCCAAAGATTGCGCGCGTGTACTCGGAACTTCGTAAAGAATCCGTAACGAGGGAAGGTATGCCCGTAGCCGTTCGTCACTTGGAAAGTACGATTCGTATGGCAGAAGCGAGAGCGCGCATGCGTTTGTCGCTAAGCGTGAGCCCGGAGGATATAGATCACGCGATTTCCGTCATGTTGGATTCTTTCATCGGCACGCAGAAGCAATCGGTTCAAAAATCTTTGAGGAAGAAATTTGCCAGGTACGCGCACTTCCACCGCGATTTCGATTCGCTCTTGATGGAGATTTTACGCGGGATTTTTCGCGAGATGAATCGACTCGATCGAGAGGAAGAACCGATTAAGTGCCACTTGTTGGAACACCGAGCGAAAGAGTATGGGGTGATGGATTTGAACCCTTTTTACAGGTCGCAAACGTTCCTCCAGGCAAAATTCACGCACGATCCGGAATTGAATGTGATCATCCCTCCCGCGCGCTAAAATTTACACGAGAGGAGGATAAAAATGAGAGAGTCGTATAACGCAAGCAAGCCAAGCAAGCAAACAGAATGAGAGTTAACTCGTAAAATAGTAAAAAGTAATTCAATCAAAAATATCAACTACTCCGTAAAATATCACCACGTCGCCTGCGCGTCTTCGAACGCCTCCTCATCCGCGGATTTTTCGCCAGTCATGGCTTCTTTCATTGCACTCTTTGGTCGTCGCCACCATCGAATAACTTGCTGTAGGAACGCCGCGAACACGACGACGGCAATCGTCAACGTCAACTTTCGATTCCGGTTCATCCAATCGATTTGCGTCTTGAATCGTCCGTAGAATTTCGTTCCAAACGCGGCAACTTTCATAAACTTTTGCATAGTCTCCGGTTTCACGTTCTTGAGCTGCTGCGCGGCTTGTTCTGCCTGTTTGTCGCTCATAGGCATCCCGGCCGCCGTACTCATTTGCTTGATTTGCTCCGGGTTTACGTTCTTCATCATCTCCGCCACAGCTTTTTGCATTTTCGGGTCGCCCATTTTCTCTTGCATTTTCTTCATCGTATCGGCGGTAGGCATGCCATCTGGACCCATACCACCTCCTTGCATATCTGCAGCCACGGACATCATCGCTTCCATCGTTTCTGGCGACATGTTCTTCATCATTTCCGCGGCTTGTTGCATCATTTCCGGCGACATGCCTCCCGGCGGCATTTGAGGAGGAAAGCCCGCGTTTGCGGAAGTCGCCGCCGCCGTCCCACTCGACGCTCGCTCCTCTCCGACATCCTCGAAGGCGCCATCTACCAAGCCTTCTCCTTCTTCTCCTTCGTCTTTCTCGAACGTGTCAAATTCAGGGCACTTAATCTCCACCACCATTCCGGCTTTTTCCATCTCCTCCTCGCACTTCTCCAACTCCCCTCGAACAATCTCATCCTCCGGCGATAACTTCACCGCCCTCTTTAAATCCTTCCACGCCAGCTCTAAGTTCTTCAACTGAAAATACCCTTGGCCTCGTCTATAATACGCCTTCAAACTCGTATTTTCAATCTTCAACACCTCCTCGCACCTCTCGATGGCTTCTTCGTGCCTCCCGACTTTATTCATGCACAACGCGCTGTTCAACAAGCACGATTTCTTCAACGTTTGCGCCTCCGGATCTCTGTACGCTTTCATATTCTCTCTCACCCGTTCGTACTTCTCGATGGCGTCCGCGTACTTCCCTTCCCCGACGAGCGCGTTCCCGGCTTTTTTCAACCGATTCGAACCTTCGTGTTTATACTTTTGCTCCGCCTGAGCCTGTTTCGAAGCGAATTCCATCTGTTGTTTCATCTGTTCCGGGGTCATGTTCTTCATCTGTTCCGCGGCTTGTTTCATCTGTTCCGGGGTCATGTTCTTCATCGCGTCCATCGCGCCCGGTGGGATGTTTGGCATCCCGCCGAGTCCTCCGCCAACTCCGCCGCCCATCTTGCTCGCCATCTGTTGCATCTGTTGCATCTGTTGCGGCGTCATGTTTTCCATCATCTTTTGCGCTTGGCTCATCATTTCCGGCGTGAACATGTTCGGGTTCATTTTGACGACTGAGAGCGATCGCACGCGGCAGATCTTCTTCGTTTGTCAGCTGGAAAGTTGTGTGGTGTAAAGAGAGGTTCGTTGTGTCGCGACGACGCGCAAGAAAATGTGTCTCCTCGGGGACTTTACTTTTAAACAAAAAACACTAAATTTACATTACGCGGCGGATGGAATAAGAGTTTTCTTTAGAGTACGAACAGATCAGAGTTTATACTTTTTCGGTGGTTACAACTGACTGGCGAACATCGGTTTCGAGCGCTCCTCCCCTTCGGAAGGTTCCTTCGGCTTTTCGTCGGACTTCTTTTTCTTCTTCTTTTTCTTTCCTCCCGTTCCGCTCCCGTAGGCGTCGGGCGCGCTTCGAGAAGGAAAGGCGGTTTCTCGCGCCTCGAGACCTTCTTCTCCGACGCGTTCTTCAGCTCCCTTCGTATCGTCGTCGTCGTCCGAGAATAGCGAGGACATTTTTCGAGGCGTTTTTGGTTGTTCTTCTTCTTCCTCTTCTTTTCCCGATGGTGCTTCTTCGCTCAACTTGCTCATCCCTTTGTTCTTCGTATTCTTCAATTTTATTTGTTGCTCTTTGAACTTGTTCATTTTTTGTTGCTGCGCTTCGGAAAGTTGGGAGAAGCCGGAAACTTCCGATTCGAGGTCTTCGTCGTCTTCGTCTTCGTCTTCGTCTTCGTCAACGTCGAGATCGTCGTCGAGATCGTCGTCGAGCTTCACGAGTTCCTCGAGCGAAATATTCTTCGGTGTGTTATTATCCTCGCCGGCGGTGGCCGAGCGAGCCGCCGTGGTCGTCGAAGTCATACCCGAAGCTGTCCCCGAAGTCATCGAAGTTCTTTTATTTTCAATCCTGATTTTCAACCCACCGAGTCCTTTACCTTTATCGTCAGGTCGATCGTGTTCTTTCCCATCTGGTTTTGGTGCTGGCGTTTTAATCGTCAAGCCGGTCAAACTGTGCGGACGAAAGGCGAGAATGTTCTCGTGCGACTCTCTTCGTTTGTGGCCGGGGATACCGCCGGTGCTGCTGCTCTTCGATTGTCCTTTTCCCGATAAGTCGCTGTCGTTATCGCCATAGAGACTATCGCGTTCATTTTCACCGGGAATGTACGGATCATCGGCTTCGTTGTATTGCGACGAAGCTACGGACGTAAGCGATCCGCTCTCTTTTGAGCGAGAAGGAGTTCCTCCGAAACCAAAGAACGAGTTCCTCTCTGGTTCATCTTGCGCGTTTACCGCTGCTTCCAAATGCTCGTCTTGCAAATACTGCGAAAACTTTGATCGTTTTACTTCGAGCGCGTTATCGCCTTTACCTAAACTCCACGCGCCTGGCGTCGTGACTGTTTGTAACAACTCTAAAATTCGCACAAACTCCGGACGATCGCAAGATTCTCGCGACCAACAATCTAAAAGCAACTCCTCCATCTCCGTCTCCACCCAACTCGGAATTTTCGGTCGGTGATGCAAGAAGGCGACTTTCCCGACGATTTGTACCGGGTCTTTCAACTCGTGCCACGGGTAGTTCAACGTGATGAGCTCCCACAAAATTATACCGAAGGAGTACACGTCCGAGAGTTCGTCCACGTTATCGTTTCTCAACGCTTCCGGGGACATCCACTCGGGAGTACCTCCAGCCGTTTCCAACTCCGGGTTGGATTTCTGCAAGTACGCTCTGTACTTGATTCGACTCATGCCGAAATCAGAAATTTTCAAATTCCATTTCGAGTCGACTAATAAATTCGCCGGTTTCAAATCGTGATGTACGATTGGAGGCGATCGAGAGTGGAGGTAAGACATTCCCCGGGCGCAATCTGTGGCCATTTGTAAACGCAAGCGACCGTTATCGGCGACAGTTTCGCGGACAACGTTATCGTAATCGTGCAAAATGGAGTGCAAATTGCCTCTTTTCATGAGTTCGGTGACGATGCACATGGAAGGTGCGTCGACGACGGCGCCTAAAAACAGAACAATGTTTGGGTGTCGCAAATCGCGCATCAATCGGATTTCCGCCGCAAATTCTTTTATCGTGTTGTGCGTGGCAACGTCGAGCGTTTTCTTTACGGCGACATTCGTGCCATGCCACTTGGCTTTGTATACTTTCCCGAACGAACCGATGCCAATTTTCTTGCCAAAGATCAAATCGTTGATCGATATCGACCACGACCCGGCGGCTTTAATCAACGCGCGCGAGGAGCGCCGCTCGAGCTGTTCGGCCCAAGCTGATGCGGATATGTTGTTTTGGAACATGTGCGATTTCTTCTTCTTCTTCCCATTCGTTGGCGTGGCGTCGTATTTTTTCACCTCTTCAAGCAGCGCGTCGTTCTGAAACGTGACGGATTTTTTCGATCCTCCAGTTGTTCGCGGGCTGTTTACGTTTTGCAAATTTTTATTATGAGGCGGTGGCGTGCTCATCCCACTTTCTCCCTCTTTTTGTTGTTGCTCCGTAATCTTATTCGCATCATCCAACACTTTTTGCTGCGCAGCCGAGAATGCCGAATGAATCGCCGATCGCTTCATCGAACTTTGCTTTGGTCGCGCGTTGGGATCAAACGGCGGCTTCGCGGCTGAATACTTCGTCGCGCCGCTCGGACTCGAAACCGGAGGTGGTTTCTTCGAACCGATCGACGGACTGCTCGATGTTCTAACCAGTTCGCTTCTCGGAGAAGATGTGAACACGCCATTTTTCTGTTTCTGTGCAGCTCTCGCACTTCGCGGGGTACTTCCTGGCGACCTTTGATCCGGCGCCGGCGAAAGACTTCGGTTTCTGAATCTCACCGACCCGGAGCCAGTTCGGACTAATCCTCGCGAAGAGGGTTGGTTTCTACTTGCGGGGCTACCTGTACTACGATCATCCGTGCTAGGAGGAATGCCATTTTGCGGATCGAGTGATAAGGAATCCTCGGAATCGTTGTGTTTAAGCATCGACGCGTGCGTCTTCAAGCCGCTACTGCTCGCTCCGCCGTGCATTCTATTTCGACCGTTCTCTACATATTCGCTATCGTCGTCGTTGTCGTTGAAAACATCGTCGTCGTCGTACTCATCCGATTCTAACTCGCTCTCTTCTGATTCTTCATCCGTCGTAATCGAAGGCGACCCAACCGTCGGGCTGAGTTGGTGCCGCTGATGTCGATCGCCATCCGTTCGCGCGAAATAGTCTCTGCTCTCTCTTTTATTTTTCCCAAATCTTTTACTTTCCTTGCTACCGTATTGATAGTCATCGCTTGAAATTCTCGGCGATGGTGGTTGAATCGCGTACCCAGTCGTTTCCGCGCTATTTTCGTTCGTAATCGCCTTCCTTTGATTCGAAGGGTTGCTACCGTTCTCTCGCTGTTTTTGCTGCTCGTGTTCTCTCTGTTCTTGGATGTGTTGCTCTTTTTCTGCTCGCTCTCGATGCATTGCCGCGGTTCTGTTCAACACTTCCAACCACAACGCTTTATCTTTCAAAGTTTCGCACCTCACAATCTTGTGCGAGTACCCTTCCGGTCGGCAGCACGCTCCCGTCAACGCCTCGACGAGATTTTGCGGCGTAGAAGTGGACGAGCTCCCGTGCCGGCTCGATTTTTTCGGGTACAACAACAAATCGATCGCAATCGCCGTTTGTCCATACTCAAACGCATCTCGCGCCGCTAAAACGGTCCCATACCCGTACATTCGTGAAAACCCTTTCCCCCAAAACAGATGGTTATCGTACAGCACGAAATGTCTCAACTTCCACGACGCGTCGTTTCTGCCGGACGAACCGAACCCTCGCATCAAATTGCTGAACCAGTTCCCTCTAATTTCCGTGTATTTCTCCAAAGTACCTTCTTTCGAAGGCACCGTCGGTAACCAAATCATAAACTTCGGCATTTGCGTGGGGATGCTGTCCAACGACGTACCTTCCGCGGTCGTCGTCGGCGTGTTTGGCGTTTCCTGTTGATTGTTTTCCACGGCGTTCAAACCGCTGCTCCCTAGGCTACTCTCGTTCGAACTGTTCGTATCCGTGTTCGACAATAAATCAGACGAACCTCTGCTCTTCGCGATAACGTTTCCGTTCACGTCCAATTCCGTCATCGTGTCGTCCTCCACGGCTTGATCCAACGATAACAAACTCTCCAACTTTTCCTTCAACTGCTCTTTCTTTGATTGATTATTCGCGGCTTCCAATCGAAGCCGCTGTCTCAACATCCTCTCCTCGTTCGCTTCGTCGTACTCGTCAGAACCGGGAGAAGAATCGCACGACCCGTTCTGCACGTCGTCGTCGTCGTCGTACGTGCCCGTATCAGCACTATCGTCGCTACTCGTACTGCGAAAGAAGTTCCTTCCGCCGCCCAAAGACGCGTTCTCGTTCATACCGCCGCCTCCGCTCGTCGTTTCTCTCCCGTCGCTTCCGAGACTCGCATTCTCTCCGTCGGCGTTGGCGTTGTTCAAAACTAACTCGTTCAACTTCTCGATCGAACTCAGCCTGAGCCTTTGCAAGTCCGATAAAGGTTCGCTCAACCGAGCGTATAAGTTTGCGTCTGTTTCTTCGTCTCTCTGGTCGTCGCGGTTCGTCGTCTTCGTATTCGCACCACCACCACCATCACCACCACCAGCAGTTGAAGAAGACGGATGATGATGAGAACCCCGGCGACGATTTTGAGGAGGCGCGGCGTTGTTTCGCGAGGAACTCATGTTATTCTCACGATGAAGTTCTTGTTCTTGTTCTCGTTGTCCTTCTTTTTCGCAGAACTACGCTCCCGAGACGAAGAAGAAGCGCGCTTTGTGTGTCTCCGATGTGATCTTTCCCCGGGGGTGTCCCTTCAGATATTTTCTTATCGCGCGGAATAGAACTCCTCTCTCTCTCTCTCTCTCTCTCTCTCTTTGTTCGGTAACGAACGCACGTATCGCGCGAAACCCTTTTCAGCGATGCAAAGAACGCGACTAAAAAAAGAGAGAAAACGAGAGACGGAGTGTTGCTCTTTTGTCGCGCAAAGAAAGAAGCGGATTATGATTTGTGGTGATGCTTTTTGCCTGGTAGGAGTGACCTTTGGAGGAGACGCGAGCGGGGTCTTTTACTACGCGTTTACTACATTTAAAACTAAAGATAGGTTTACTCTAACAAAAGAGCTACGAATGATGGTGTCGATGAGTACGGACACGCAAACGCATAGTATCGCATCGTCACGACCAAACGGTCATCGCCCATCTTCTTTTAAACGAGGGCGCGACGCCGTGCAAAATCCTGCGCGAATCGAAGAGGACGAGACGACCGGGAAGCGGTTGGATGTCGAGAAAATTTTCCTGTTGTTCTCCTCCTCGTTCTTTGTCTTCTTCTTGTTCTTCGTCTTGTTCTTGTTGTTTTGGGTTTAGAAACACGCGCAAGCACCCTTCGGCTTCGGTTTCGTATCCGAGGTTGAAGTATAAAATGGCGGTTAAGTTTCGTTCGCAAATGCGAGAGCCTTCCGGGCCTTCCGCGTTGTTCGGATCGTAATCCACGTGCGGGTCGTATCGAGCGCCTTGTTTGTCGTACTTCGCGAGTTGCGCAAACTTTGGGTACGCGGTGTTTTCGGCGCGTTCGCGAGCGGCGAGCGCGCATTTTGGAGGAGATATTGACGACGAGGAGGAAACTTCGCAAAGTTTCCGCGGCAACGACCACAGAAACGTTCCCGCTACATTCAACGGCGACGCCGTAGGATTCTCGATATCAATTTTGATGCTCGCTAAATCGTCGTCTCTTCCCTCTTGGTTGACTGGGAAAAGTTTATCCGCCAGAGACTCGCATTGTTCGTACATTTGGCGAACGGCCTGTTCCGGAACGACGTCGTCGAGAACGACGAAACCAAACGCCTCGAGCTGTTCAACATGTTCCGACGAGAATAACAACGTTTGAGCAGTCGTCGGAGTGTCAAAGCTCTTCCTATTCTTAACATCACCATCATCACGGCTCCCATCATCCTCACCGTCATCCTCGCCTCTCCCGGCCACCGTCGTCGTCGACGACGAAGCAAACCTCTCCTCGAAATACCTCTCGGCGTCTTTGAACATTTTCTTCCTCGCGCCAATCGGGAGCTGCTTATACGCAACAACGAACCTCGAGCGACTCTTTTCATCCGTATCATCATCACTCGTCGTCGTCGTTGTTCTTCTTCGCGCCTTCAACATCGTCGTCGCGCTTAAAATGTCACGTTTCAACGCTTTCGTCGACTGCACGTGCACTCTCGTCCACTCGTCTTCTTTCTTCATCCGCGTCAGTAGCGCGAACGTTCCCGGACCATCTTCTTCCTCTGCGTCTATTCTCGTCTTTGAGAGAAACGCGTCGACTTCATCGTCGTCATTGGCGGGCAGAGCGATGCACCGCACCTTCGAGTCGTCGTCGTCGTCCAAAACGCCGCACCCGTCGTCGTCTTTGCACGACGACGGCGACGACGACTTCGAGCGACGTTTACGACTTTCCCTCGTTTCCCGCGAAGAAGAATTTGAAGTAAACGAGGAAGGAAAAGGCGCGAGACGACGCGCGGGTGCGCAGAGGCGCATTTCACGCGACGACGACGACGACGATGTGTCGCGACGCCGCGCGTCAACTGTTTTCCAGACACCAAAATGTGGCCTCGACAAATGCACTCGACAAACAGCTCTCGAACGCGACGTCACGGATCGTGAAATGCACTTCTTTTTCTCGCGGAGACGTGCGCGTATCTGATCTGTCGCGTGGCAACGTTTCGTGCGGTTTCGCGCGTTTCTCGATGCGCTTTACTCGTCATCCTTTGTGCTCGAAATGAGGGCATTTTCCGTCGTTTATCCAAACGCGTTTCCTTCACTTTTCTCCGCAGGAAAGCGGCGAAAACGCAACAGAGACTCCACCACGCTAAGATGACGACGACGACGGCAACGAACGAATCCGTGGTGATTAAAACCTTAGCCCCGAACCATTTTTGCTTGGACCAAAACTTAAACCCGCGCGTGGTGCGCACCATCGCGAAATCCTTGCCGTGGTACGGACCGAAATTTTCCCCGCATAAAGTCCCGAACTTTTACGACGTTTCCGGGATCACCGAGAACCCCGAGGCGTTTAAACTGGTCGTAGACACGTTCGCGGAGAGATACGAACGCATGGAAGAGAAACCGACGAAAATTGCCGGGTTCGACGCCAGAGGGTTTTTGTTCGGACCGACGATTGCGATGCGATTAGGTAAGCATATTGGTGTTGGTGTTTGGTGTTCGATTGATATAGTCTTGACGTTTTTCGCGCTGACCACACATCTCTCGTGTATTCTTTCTTTTTACGCACAAAAACCAAACACACAGGCATACCTTTCGTTATGATTCGTAAGGCTGGGAAACTCCCCGGCGTGTTGGTTTCTTCCGGCGAATACGTCACGGAATACTCCACCGACGAAACGGTGATGCGGTTCGGCGCGATCGACGCGTCCGATCGAGTCGTGTTAATCGACGACTTAATCGCCACCGGAGGTACCGCATTAGCCGGGTTCGAGTTGTGTCATCAGTTAGGGGCGACGGTGCACGAGTTTGCAGCCATGATTGAGCTTCCGTTTTTAGACGGCGTGAAGAAGATTCACGAGTATAAAGACGGGTTGTTTAAAGACGTGCCGTGTTTTACCGTGGTGGATTGTTTGACCATCGGGGAAGATATGGGGAGAGACCCGATCGGAGAGGACGTGCCGAGAGTCGTCAAAGCCGAGGAGGTTGGGATGTACGAGGTAGATGAAGAGACTGGGAAAGTGAAAAGAAAGTTGTGATTTATAGTTTTAAAAATCGATTGTAGCGTGGTAATATTAGAGTAAATTCTTAAAAGTTCATGAGAATGCGTTCTCGCGGCACGCCGGCGTTTTCTAACATCTCGATCGTTTGTTCCGTCATCTCTTTCTGCCCGCACAGAACCGCGATCGCTTTTTTCGGATCTTTCAACTTCAACTCCCCGGAATCTATCATTCTTTTAAAATAGTCCTGCGCGTACCCGTTCCCGTCCGCGCTGTACGCGTTGACGATTTTCGCTCGACCGCCCATCGTCGTCTTCAACTCCTCCGCGAACGCCGTGTGCGCGGCATCTCTCGTGCCGTAAAAAACGTACGTCTCGCCGTTATGCGTAAACCCTTCTTCTTCTAAGAAACTTTTCACCGGACTAATCCCACTCCCGGCTGCAAAGCACAACACGTCCCCGATCTCGTCCTCCGGGAGACGAAATCCTTTCCCCATCGGCGCCGAGACGAGTACGCTCGCCTCCTCCGAATCCAAATCGCACACTTTTTGCGCCGTCGACTGTAAAACCTCCCCGGTGTCTTTATCCGCGTACCCTTCGCTCGGACGTTTCACTAAAAACTCGAACGAGTTCGTTTTCTTCGCCATTTTAGGTCCGTTCGCGACGGCGATAAACGCCGGTTTGTCCGACGGCGCGATTTTCATCTGCACGTACTGCCCCGGGGTGGAAAATTTTTCCATCATTTCATCCAAATGTCCACCACCAATCGAGAGTGCATACAAGTCGCCTTTTGCGGTTACTTTTCTTGGTTTCTTGACGAACGTACAGGGAAAGAACTGCACGTCGTCCCCCCAGGCGGATTTGATTTTCAAATCGCGAGTAGACGAGGAGGAAACCTTGAGAAAGTTTTGTCTGTTTCCCGGATGGTCGATGATATCTCCGTTCCCGCCGCGATGGAAATTCGACGAGGAAAAACGTCTGCACGTACTCGTCGTCGTACAGTCGCGAAAAGCACTCGCATGAGAGTAGGAACGAGTGCGATGCGCGACCATCGCGTTGTGGGTGAGTTTTTGCCTCCTTCCGCAACACGAGGAGGCGGTTTTAGAGGAAGAGGAGGCGAAACACATCGAGCGCATGGTGATGAGATGTCACGCGCGCTTTTATAATGGAGAAAAGGTCGTCATTTTCCGAAAGAGAAACGAAGAGAAAAAGGAGACGCGATGAAACGATGACAAAAACGACTCCGAACGACGCTTCTCTCCTTCTCAACGGTGGCGGTGGTGTTTGACTTTTAAAGCAGCAGGTGTAGTCGCGAAAGACGATGACGACATCGACGACACAATGCTTTCCGTTCTTTACTCCAATTTTAGATACGGTTTTAGATATGAAGGAGGAGGAAAGAAGAACACTACCGCGCGAGAGAAAGAGAAAGGGAAAAAAGGATGTCGAAAACGAAGCGCGCGAAACGCAGAACACCTCCTCAAACGTGTCGTTTTCGGGCTCGTGCGCACTGAACGCAGAAATCAACGGAAAGTTTATCCTCCTGCGTGATGATGATGATGACGAGAAGAGGAATACAGGAGGAGAAACCATCAAACCGGACGCGAGCAGAATCGTCGCCTTGGATGACTTGTGGAGGAAAGAAGAAGACAAAGAAGAAACAGACGAAGAGGAGGCGAAGAAGTTCTTCGTGAAATCGCTGGCGTCGGTGAATGTTACGAGTGAAGAAGAGGGAACGACGAGAGTCGTCGACGTGAGAGCGAGCGCGGAGAAGTATTGGGAGCGAGAAACGGTGGATAGGAGCGGTGGTGACGGTGAAGGGAGCGACGACGAGAAAACGCTCGGCGCGAAAAATTTCATCGTCGAGGCGGCGTCGAGAAACGGCGGCGTGGTCGGGGAGAAGTTTTTGTTCGAGCGGTTGGAGAGGGTGTTTCCGCAAACGGTGTTTGCGAGAGCGCCGGTGGAGAGTTTTGTTTTTGAAGGCGACGATGATGATTGCGAAGAAGAAGAAAAAGAAGAGCAACAACAAAAACAAAAACAAAACCGGTATAAGTACGATGCGATCGTTTACAACGCCTCGGATGAAACGTCAAAGTTTCGATACCACATCGACGGCGATCCGATGACTTTGTTGCACCCAAAATCTGCATTCGCGGAAGCGTACGGAGGTAATTACGCGAACAGAGCGCCGATGGGGTATGCGAAGAATAAGAACGAGAAAGTTCGTATTAAACCGCGTTTTATTTCCTTGCTCGTGTATTTAAACGACGAGTGGGATCCCGAGTGGGGCGGCGAGACGAAGTTTTTGGACGAAGACTCACAAATCGGCCTTCTCGTCGCGGCGAAACCGGGGCGGGTAGTCTTGTTCGACTCGGACGTGAAACACAGCGCGTGCGCGACGACGATGCCTCCTCGCGACGACGAAAGCAACAACAAAAACAAGAAAAGGTTTTCGCTGGTGATGAAACTCATCGCCTTGCCCAAAAAGGTGCTTCTGAACGAGGAGAAAAACGAAGACGACGACAAAGAAGAAGAAGTGGACTTGTTGAGAGTGAATCCGAACTTGGGATTCGGCGCCGCGACGCCCATAGGAAGCGCGAAGCGACTTCGCGACGTCGTCGACGCTTTCTCTCGAAAATTGAGCATAAAGTAGTACGTCTCGCGTTAATTCACTCATTCATTCGTTCTTTGCGCGCGCGCGTGTATTTATACATCTCATAATCACATTTTTCTCTATCTAAATCTGTCGTCAAAACTTCGCCTCAAACGATACCCCGCACCCGCACTTCTGCTCCGCGTTTGGATTCTTCACCACCTCAAACGCGCTCCGTATCATCTCCTCCGCGTAATCCACCGTGCTTCCTTTCAAATACTCAAACGACACCTCGTCGCACACCACCTTCGCTTCCTCCGGAAACCTCCGACCGATGAACACTCGATCCTCTCCCGTCACCACGTCCTTCTCGTCGATCAACGCGAACGTGTACTGAAACCCCGCGCACCCGCCGCCGTCCACGCCGATTCGCAACACCGTCTCTCTCTTTGTTTCTGAGTTCTCCTCTGCGCTCTTCTTCATCTCTCTCTGGAAAATCCTGCGGAGTTGCTCCTCGCACTTCTCCGAGAGGTGCAACGACTCAGCCTCTCCTTTCGCGCCGCTCGTCGTCGATTTTGTCTGCATCGTCCGACAAAGAACGCTCGTCGCACCGTACCAAGCGGTGCTTTTGCTCTCCTTTAATGTTGTCTTCGCAGAGCGGCGACTCGAATACCTTTCCCCCTCCCAGGACGACGACGACGCACGCGACGTCGAACTTCTCCTCCCCGAAAGATGATGATGACGACGACGACGGTGATGACGAGAGAAAGCCGTCGTCGTCGTCGTCAAACTGTCATCAACGACGCCGCCGCGCATAAAAAAACAAAAAGGGGCGTTCAAACCTCCAAGATGCGGATGAAAAGAAGAGGGAGAGAAAGAGGAGGAGGAGGAGGAGGAGGAGGAAAAACATTTCCTTTGCCGTTTTGCGAATAGGAGGAGAGATGCGAGCATTGTTGTCGCGGTTTGTTTCGTGTGGTTTGTGTTCTCTGTGGATTGAGAGCAAACGAACAAAAAGAAAAACGAAAAAAATACGCGAGCGAGCGAGCGAGCGAGAGAACACCAACCAACCAACCACCAGCGACGCGATGCTATATTTGTTCGCCAAAACGTCAAAGTTCGTTCCTTTCCTCTCTCGAGTCTCTCTCTCTCTCTCAAGTCTCTCTCTCTCAAGTCTCCCTCTCTCTCAAAAATGTGTGGCGGGAAACGTCTTTTTAAGTTTGAATTTTTTAGGGGAGGATTGTAGCGTTTTACACAAATACAACTAAAAAGAAACGCGCAGAACACGCTCGAGACGACGACGACGCTCTTCTTCTTTTTAGACCGAAACGGCGGCTTCGTCTGCGAAATGCTTTTCCTCCTTCTCGCTTTTCTTCTTTCCGGCGGCCGCGGCGCGATTAGTATTGCGAGTTCGCCAGAACGCGAGAAAGGCGAGGAAAACCGCCGAGGCCGCCGCGGAAACTTTCGTAAGCGCCGAGGCTGACGACGGAGGAGAAGGAGGTGGAGGTGGTGGTGAGGGAGAGGGTGGTGGTGAGGGAGAGGGAGGTGGTGAGGGAGGAGAAGGAGGCGGAGAAGGTGCGACCCAAGAGATTTTGATTGTATCGCACGAACTC
>JACLAB010009093.1_pt1 | contig 16646 bp, 8 predicted proteins | sample 8027921 | NCBI WGS metagenome assembly JACLAB01 (sample SAMN15725117, study PRJNA655200) | protist metagenome | isolation source: fluorescence activated cell sorting (FACS) single amplified genomes of... | place: USA: West Boothbay Harbor, Gulf of Maine | collected 2000-07-19 | reverse complement strand
GACGTTTGTCTCGCGACACCAGCTTCTCCTCTTCCTCTTCTTCTTTCTCTCGTCTTCTTAAAATGTTAGTAAACACGATGATGATTTGTTTTTCGTCAAAGAAGAAAAAATGGCGTTTTGGAGAAAAACTTTCCCGAAAAGCACACTCACGCGTCACAAAATCAATGACAACATATTCCAACGAAGAACGACCTCGCAAACTTTCATCCGCGGTAAACCTGGACCAAAACGAATCGGTCGAGACCACGAGAGTTACCATCGAAGAGAATTGCACGTGTTACGCGCACTACTCCGTGTTTTTGTTTGAAAACGACGGGGAGAAATCCCCTAGTAGGAATGCCCTACGATTTAGCACCAATGAAGAAGAAGGCGAGGAACAACTCGCGCTGGCGATATATGTGGGCCAACCGAACGCGCGACACGTCGCGTGCAAAGGCGTCGATGAGTGCTTGCGATTGATGAAAAATGTCGGCGAGAAGGCGTCTTTTGTGATACCTCCTTCGTTAGGGTACGGGGATGCTGGAAATATCTCCTTCCCTTCGATACCGCCGAAGTGCGAGTTACTCGTGGAGATTGAGCTGTTGCACGTGGAAGGGACGAAAGAGACGCCAGATACCAATCGAGCGGATTTAACGTTCGAGAAACGGATGGAGCGGTGCGAAAATTTGAAAAAGAAAGGGAACGAGAAGTTTCGAGATGGATCGAAGAAAGCGGCGGTGCGGTTGTACGAGAGCGGTTTGTCGTACATCACGGAGGATTTGATGCAACAGTTGGTGTTGCCAAAACACGTGGATTTAGCGGAAGAGTTGAGAGCGACGTTGCGATTGAATATGGGCGGGAGTTTTTTAGCGTTGAAGGAGTACGCGTTGTGCGTCAAGTATTGCGATTTGGCGAGGGGCGAAGGCGTCTGGGGCGACGCCGTGAATCGGTGTCACTTTTTTCGCGAGAAAAAGGAAGATTCGTGTTGGTTGACGAAACCACAACAGGTCAAGGCAATGTTTAGGAAAGCGCAAGCGCTGGAGAGCATGCCCGGAGAGAAATACGAGGAAGCGATGAGCGTACTACAGGAAGTGCACGATAGTTTGGACGCGGAGTTGGAAAGGCGGTATGTTAAAGCGAACGGGCGTCGCCAAGGAAACGCTCGCCAAGGAAACGCGGAAACTGTGTTTTTCAATGCCTTGGATCCTGAACAGCACGAGAACGCAAAAATGTTTGAGATGTTTCGGAGCGATTTCTTACTTTCTGTGGAGAAAATCAACAGAGTAACCAAGTTGATTGAGAAGCGAGAGAAGATGTCTATGGCTGAGTTTTGTGGAGTGTTCGAGAAGAAGACTTGAGCGAAAAAGGGGGTGTTGATTTCGAGGCGTAACTGATAAATAAAAAAAGAAGGAAAAAAAGTTTTTCTCGTCACAAACATGGCTGAAGAAAGTAACAGAGAAGAAACAATCACTGGCGCGACGGCGGTATGGAGGGTGGCGGAAAGTCACGGCGTCACGCACGTTTTCGCCAATCCTGGCACGACGGAGATGCATTTCGTCGGCGCGTTTGAGTCTGTTCGTAAAATCGAGCCAATCTTGACTTTACACGAGACCGTTGCCTCTGGAGCTGCAGACGGGTATGCTAGAGTGAAGAAAGGCTCGAATGTGAATATTCCAGGCGTAACTTTACTCCATCTCGGTCCGGGATTGATGAATGCTTCGGCAAATCTACACAACGCTCATCGCGCCGGATCGTCTGTTGTAAACGTAGTCGGCGATATGTCCACTTGGCATTCTGGCACCGATCCAGTCCTTGAGAGTTCGATCGCTGATATCGCGAAGATTAACGGCGCGGTTGTTTCGTCCAAAGTCCCCGCAGCTATTGCGGCGGATGCAAAAGAAGCATTTGTGACTGCGACGAGAAACTCGACATCTCCGGGGGCGTCGAAAGTGGTTACTTTAATTGTACCCCACGATCGAAGTTGGGAGCGCGTTTCGAAAGTATCCGTCGAAGATGTGATTCGTGGAGATGCTTCGCCATTAGAGCAACTGAACGAGGATCGTGAACAAAAGAGTCAACACCTCCAGTCACCAGAGCAAGCAACGACGAAAGGATGTGTAGCCGAGCGCATGCACGCGCAACTCACAGAACTTCTAGATGAAAAAGAAGTTCCGCCACCATTTACGACCAAGACTACCTTTCGTTCCATCGGATTAACATCGCAATCGAGCATACGCTACGCCTCAATGTTACGCGAAGAATTCAAGTTGGATATTCAACCGACGATCATGTATGACTACAGTTTAGTTTGGGACTTAGTTTTATACATCGAAGACCGCTTGGCGATTGAGAACAAAAACAGCGGGGGGGAGAATAGTTTCTCTCCTGCGTCTTCACCCACGCGAGAGAGCGCTGATGTGGGTAAGAAAAATACTTCACATTCGCATGGTCTTTCTGAACCGGTACAAAAGGCCATCAACGCGTTTGGTAAGTCGTTCGTAAAAAGTATTTTGAAATCTGAATCCGGGAAAGTGGGCGTCTACTTGGGCGGCGACGCGGGAATTAGAGAAAACTTGGAACGTGTCTGCGGAATTTTTCGCAAACTGGGCATCTCCGAAGACTCAATTTACGTCGAAAATGCGTTCTCGCGCATCGATCGTGGTGGTGATCTCATGGTGAAAAGATGTCCATACTTCCCGCGCGACGCGATGGCGACGTTGGCCAGTTTTGAAACGCTCGTTCTCGTCGACGCGAAGAAACCGGTCGCGATGTTTGGCTACAAAGACCAAAACTTCTCCTCGCTCATTCGCCAAGGCGAGGACGATGTTTGGGAAATCGAAGCACCGCCTGGTGGCAAACTGACTGACGCGTTTGAAGCGATCGAAACTGCGTTAGAAAAGAAGGCAAATGCGTGGAGAACGGATGTTGCGGACGCTAAGAACGATAAACACCGCGAAAGAGTCACGCGTGCGGCGAAGGAAAATACGTTGCGCGAGACGAGCGGAAAGTTGACACCCGCCGCAATGTGCGGAACGATCGCAAAATCGCAACCGGAAAACTGTGTTGTTGTTGATGAAAGTTTAACGTCAGGTTCGATGTATTGGGACTCGACCGATGCGTTCTCGCCTCAGTTTACGCACTTGACTCTCACCGGTGGAGCGATTGGTTTCGGTCTTTCCGCCGCAGTCGGGGCGGCGGTCGCTGATCGTTCGCGCAAAGTCATCGCGTTTCAAGCCGACGGTTCAGGTTTGTACGATTGTCAAGCGCTATGGACTATGGCCAGGTACAATTTGAACGTGTGCGTGGTCATTTGCAACAACTCGAGTTACAACATCTTAAACATTGAAAATGCGATGCAAAGAGTTGAAGATGCGAACAAGACAAACGTGTCGAAATCGTTGACGAGTCTCGGGGAACCAACCATCGATTGGGTCACCATGGCGAAATCGTTCGGCTTCCGCATGGCTACTCGATGCGACACGATTGAAAGTTTCCAAATGGTCTTCCAAGAAGCGATGGAAAAGAACGGCGATGGCCCCATACTCGTGGAGGCTGTTTTATAGTCAGCGTACTGCAAGCGTCTCTCTCGTGTTCTCTTTGTCATTCAAAGAATTCTACTAAATCCTACTAAAGCATTGCTATTTCTTCGTCACCTTCACATTCAGTGGGAGTCGCCGTCGCCGTCGTCGTCATCGCTGTTGCAAATGTTGAAAACGGCGCTCTTCGTCCTCCTCCTCCTCCTCCTCTGTCACCTCCTCTCGCCGACTTGTTCCTTCTGTCCATTTGCCTTTCATAAAACTTGGCAAAGTACTTCTCGTCTGTGATCATTGACTCGTCGAACTGTTTGATCAGACTCGTCATCTTTTCGACGTCCGCCATCGCCGTCTCCAACTTCACCTGCTTCGTCGCCGCGTCTTCGACGTGATCGTGAAACGTCACCATGTTTTGGTCGTCAATTTTCGCCGTAATGCCGCCTCGGATATTCGATCGAGCAACCATTTCGTTCACCAACATCTTCGCTTCGCTTTCGCCGTCGTCCAGATGCAACTCGCGCGCAATAGCCCCCAAACTTAACGACGAGTACGTCTCTGCCACTTTGCGGACTTGCGCGAGTTGGACAGATTTGTGCGCTAACAAGACCAAGTCTGCATTTTTGTCGTTTTCGAAAATGGCGGAGTACTTCTTCATGGTTTCCGTGAAACGTTGCAAAGGCGTTGACGATGATTTATCACCACGAACACTTTTGTTCGACAACGCTTCCACGAGAAGTTGATAGGGACTATTGTTTTGCTGTTGCTGTTTCTTTTCCTCGTCTTCTTCTGCATCTTCTTCGCCTTCCCCTCTTGGCGCCGGCGGCGGCGATGAATCGATGTCGTCGTCCAAAGCGTCTCCTTCCTCTTCAAACTTCATCTTCATCTTTTGCGGAGTCGTCTCCTCTCTAGCTCCTTTTGTTCCTTGTTGATGATGATATTCGTGTTCATCCTCGTTCTTCATCTCGTCGTCCTGCGATGAATCGTTCGATTGTTGTTTTCTGTTTGGATCTTCCGCGGCGCCAAAATCACCCGCGGCTAAAATGTCCTCCAAGTCCACATCTGCGAACTCGTTCGACTCGTTTCCAAAACTCCTTCCTCCTCGCTTACCACCATAATCACCAGCGATAAATGGCGTTTGCTGCATCAACGCTTGTCTGACCACATTCGATGTCTTCGCGGGAATCCCGCTCTTCTCGGACAAAAACGTCGACGTTTCACCCGTTCGAACGATGGACGCCAAGAGCAATTTGTTATAACTCTCCATCTGGACTCGTCCGCACTTCTCTTTCGTCGGCATCGAAATGCAGTGTGAAAAGAACGAAATAGCTCGATCGTACTTTTCCGCGCACAAGCACGACAAACCGGCGTAATAGCAATAGTTTGCAAAATCTTTCGCCTTAAATCCAGTTTCGGACGGATCTTCCACGGCGAAGAGAAGTCCTCCCTCGTACGCCTCGTTCTCTCTCTTCAGTTCCACGCACGTTTCGTAACACACCGCGTGCAAAAACGTCACCTTACCTCTCGATACCACGTTTGAATACGTTTTCAAAGCGTACTTCAGCGGCTCCAAAGCTCGTTCCAAAACTCCCATCTCGCGCAATGTCTTCACGTACGACCTCGCGACCACCGCAAACGCCTTCTTCGCGAGCGCCGAAGCGTTGGCCAGATGCGCTTCATACTCCTCCTTCTCCTTCGCGAACAACACGCACTTTTCCGCCAACTCGAGAAATTTCATCGCATCTTCTTCCGAGATCGCCTTCGTTACCAACGACGCGCTCCCGTCGTCCTCATCTTCGCCGCTCTTTTTAGCGTAAGATCCTCCTCCTCCTCCTAAAAAATCCATCGTCTTTTTCTTTCTGATTTTCGTCTGCGAAATTTTCTTCTTCGTTGCCGCTGCGGTCGTCGTCCCGGTGCGTTCGCTCTTTTTCTTCTTCTCTTCCTCTTCCTCCTCCTCTCTCTCGTTCTCTTCCTCTCCTTCCTCTTCCACGCCTCCTCTCGCGAAATCGACCACGGATTTCAACAGCATCGCGCGTTCGCTCATTCGCAATCGCGCGAAAACGGTTGACGAGGCTAAAATCAGATCCGGTCGAGATGCGAAGTGTTTTCTCACGGAAAGTTTCGAGAAGATCGCTTCGTTTTCCTCGAACGAATTCGAGACCAGGTCTTCTAGAACCGGAACGTGCAGTTCTTTCATTCTTCTTCTCCCTTTGCGGGTGCGATGAATACTCGAACGACGGTTGAGAGAGTTACGCTACGGTCGAGAGGGTATTCTTTGAAGAATTTTCTCTTGAATTTTCTTTCGCTTCACTCCCCGACGAAAAAAACGTCTTCTTTGACGTTTCGGAGAAAAAAGAACAACACTACTAAATAATGGGGAAAAAGATATCCGGCGCGCAGAAGAGGAAGAAGAGGAAGGAGAAAGAAAAAGCCGCGAAGGAGGCTGTCGCGGAAATAGAGAGGTTGAAGCTTGGACCGACCAAGTTGTGGACGGGATTGGTGTTGCATCACAAGGATGTGTTTGTCTCGCATGTGCTTTCGAAATTGAATACGACGGATCGGTATTTCTTTTCAGAGGTGAATAGAGAGAGTCAAGATGTGCTTGAGTACGCAGGGGTAGACGTATCGCAATTAGGTTGGGATCTTTGGGAATGTACATCCATTTCGACGTTGGAATGGGCGTCGAATAACATGGACTGGGGAAAGAAAGATACGGATGGAGATGTGATAGATCAAGCATACTTTTGCTGGTTAGTTGCTGAAACGAACAATCTCGAGTTGCTCAAGTGGGCGAGAGAAGTGAAACAGTGTGAGTGGGATGAAAGGACGATTACTGTGGCAACAGCTATAGGTAATCTCGAGATGCTGAAGTACTGCTTCTCGAATGGTTGCCCGTGTAATGAAGAAGAGTCGTGTGAACTAGCTACGATTGGAGGACACCTCGACTGTGTTCGATTTCTTTTCGGCAAAGTGCAACCTTCGCGAGGTACGGAAGAAGAAGCGGCACAACAGGCGGCAGCATTTGGTCACATAAACATCTTGAAATATTTCGTTGAAGAACGAAAGATATCTGATGAAGTAAAGAGTCAGTGCGTGTACAGCGCTGCAGTGTTTGGCCAACTCGATTGCCTCAAATACTTAGTCGAAGAGGCGAAAGTGCCTCTTCACGACTGGCAAGACATCGCTTGGGCTCGTTACAACGAACAACCCGACTGCGAAAACTACTTGCTTGAAAAAGGGTGCCCAGAACCAACGGACGAAGAATACGCTGCATTTGTCGAGGATCAGCAACGAGATTCCGAGGAAGAGAACAGCGATTGAGAAGAAATAGATAGATAGATCATTGAGAGAGAGAGAGAGAGAAGGAGAAAGAGAAAGAAAGAGAGAGACATTTTCCATGTGCTAATTTTTGTCGCAGAGACAACAAAAACAAGGCACGCATCACTCGACACTTTTTTGTGCACACAAAACACACACACCACACATGTCCTCCTTTTCGCTCGCATCGAGAGCCATCGCGTGTAAGAGCGGCATCTTTTCTTCTGCTTTGTCGACGACGACCACCGCGGCTGGTAGAAAATGCGCGAGCAAGAAGAGTTTCAGCGTGAAAGTCGTTCGCGCGCAAGCGGCGAGCGAGGACGGGGAAAACGACGTATCTGCCGACGTCGATGCAAAAACGAACGCGGGAGAGGAGGCTGAAACGTCGTCGACGACGAGCATTACGACCATCGAGAAGACGAAAGACATGGGAAGCAAAGACGAATACGAATTAGTCGGTCCGAAACCGGAGAGATTTAAAGTCGCGGAAGGGCAGCTGGTGAGTTTGCTCACCGCGGCGACGCCGGCGTCGACGAGATTAATCAGTGGCGTTCTGACGTCTGGGTGGAAAGTGTCGCTGGAAACCGGTCCTGTGCCGGACGGGGAGTATTCGTTTGGTTCCTTTGGCGGGCGATATCTGAAAGAAACGAGCGACACGGAATCGTTCAAACGTCCGGAGAAACCGTTAAAACTCTACGAATTTGAGGGATGTCCATTTTGTCGCAAAGTGCGCGAGGCTATCGTTTGGCTCGATTTGGATCCCATAGTATATCCGTGTCCGCAAGGCGGGAAAAGATATCGCGAGTTTGTCAAGGAAACTGGAGGGAAAGCGCAGTTCCCGTACTTGATCGACGAAAACACCGGTACGAAAATGTACGAGTCCGACGATATCATCGAGTATTTGTACGAAAACTATGGGCCGGGGAAGGATAAAGTGCCTAGTTTGATAAGTCGGTCGCCGATTGTCACCGTTGCCGCGGGTCTCGGCATGTTAGGCAGAATTGGCAAAGGGAGCAAATTGGATGCAAAGTCCACGGCGAACGAGAAGGAGTTGGAACCAATTGTGTTTTATGGCTACGAGACGTCTCCGTTTTGCAAAATCGTTCGCGAACGGTTGGTGGAATTGGAAATCCCGCACCAAATCAAAAGCACGGGAAGAGGCTCGTACAAAAGGAAGGAGTTGTTGAAAAAGCGCGGGACGTTTCAAGTCCCTTACATTGAGGACCCAAACACGAAGAAAGCGATGTTCGAAAGTAAAGATATCTTGGAGTATTTGAACAGAGAGTACGCGTCGTAAAAAACGTTCGTGTCCGCTCGCTTTTTTTGATAAACGAAAATGTACAACATCATCACAACACGTCGAACGCGTCGTCCTTCGTCTTCTCGCGAATCCGTTTTCTCAACTCCACAAATTTCTTCGCGCTCGCAAATTCGTTCAAATCTTCGTATTCTATTTCGTTCTTTATCGCGACTTTAATCGCTTCCGACCACCGTATCCGGTACTTGATCTCCTCTTTCGTTCTCCCGTCGCCAAACTTCAAATCACCTTTTTTAGGAGGTCTCCAATCGCCGATTAAATACCACGCGTCCTCGCCTTGGTCTTCGGTATAATACAAGTCGCTGATGTCGACGTTCTTCTCTTTCGCTCGCTCGATTTGTTCCTCCAGCTGTTTCGAAAGCGCCGCTTTCCCACCACCGAGCGTTATGATTCTCACGAGTAAGATAATCACCCCAGCTTCTGCTGCGCTGTCGAGATTGAAAATCGAAACGTCGTCTATCGTAGCTCTTGGAACAGCGACTCCTCGTTTCCTTTGAAAAGTCGAAGAACTCCTCTTGGTTCCCGCACGACGAGGAGACAAAGTTGTTGTTGTTTGAGACGCTCTGCTACTCACACTACTACTCGCTGATGACATCATTGTATCTGAGATATTATTGGGAACTTCGGTTGGGAAATACGTAAAATATCTCCTCATTCTAAAACAAAGATGTCTATCCCTCCAGATGTCATTCGAAAGGCCGAGATGCAAATGAAAAGGAAGGCTCCGGATGATTTGAATGGTGAACAACACAAAGCGAGGAGCAAAAATGCGAACGCGGCTGCTTCGTCGTCGACTTCCTCTTTGCAGTTTGACTACGCTTTGGAAAAGCAGTTTCGTAACAACTCGGTGGCGGGCTTTGCGCTCACATGCGTCATGCACCGAGAACGGTCGGCGATGAAAGAAGCTTTGGAGTTGTTGAGAGAGTGTCTGGACGACGATTTCACCAAAATCTCGCCCATGAAGATGCCGTGCAAAGCGTTTGCTTTTCTAAGTTTTATAGATACGAATTGCGATGGTGAAACGAATTGTAAATTATTGGAGGTGATGAAGCGAGTGATGAGAGCGAGTCGTCAAAATGTGAGGTTTTTAGAACGCATGATTGCAATACAAACAACGTGCGAATACAGCGAAGACGCGATTGAACGAGCGATCGATCGATTACGTATTGATGGTGGTTGGAGCAAGAGTAGTAGTAGTATTAGTAGTGGTCGTAGTAGTCAATTCAAGTCGTTTGCGATTTGTCATCGAGATTGCTTTTCGAAAGCGCTCTCTGAAGATGTCGAAAAATGGAAATCGAGGGCAGTCACGAACGCGGTTGCAAAAGCGGTATCGAAAATAACGCGCATCGATAAAGTTGATTTGAGAGATCCGGATGTGGTCATCTTTGTCGTCGTCTTGGCGGTGAACGACAATTTTGGCATAAAAAATACAGACAACATCCCGACGCGTCGGCTCGGTTTGTCGTACGCGACGAGAGAGTCGAAGGTGTTCACGGTGAAATCGAAAGGAATAGATGCGACGAATTTAAACCATAAAGAATGAAAAAAAAAGAATGATATTTCGTTGTCTCATCCGGCAATCGAAGCCGGGTCTCTGCCGAACTGAGTTATTACGCTCAAGAGAGTACAGTGAATTTTACACTGCGGCCTGAATGTGCCATTTATTTTTTTGGCAGGGCAATGTTCTACCTTTAATTGAAAAGAAGGACGAGTTAGAAGCTGTTCTTTTCTTTGCACCAAATTTTTTGAACTTACCACTGAACCAATGAGACTTGGCATTTATGCTTCGAAATAAGAAATAAAACTAACAACTGTAGCCCTAAATCAACATTTTTTTGGTTGCCTTCCTTACTTTCTGAAAAATTTTCTCTCGGTCTTCACATTGTTGTCTCGTGCAGAGATTATCCCCTCCCTGCTTTGTGCTCAGGGGTGGTGGTCGTCGACATGCTCTTCGCCGTCACCTCTCTCTCGCCAAACACGCCTCCGTCTTCTTCCTCGTCTTCTTCTTCCTCGGATGACGACGATGAAAATGATGACGAAGAAAACAAAGGAAAAAAGAAAACAAAATTGACTTTCATCAAGAAAAAAAATCTATCCCGTCGTATCAGTCATATAAATCTGATGCGACGAGCGCAGTCTTTGGGAGATTTATTGTTGACTACGACGACGAATAATACTAAGAAGAATAAAAAGAAGAAGAAAAAGAACGAACAAATAACGTATCAAACCCTGACAATTGTGATTCTTTCTTCTCTGCTCATCTTCTCTTTACTCGTCATCAAGCAGCAAAACAAAAACAGAAAGATTCGAGACATTGATAGAAAGTTGCACCACACGATATCCGCGCTCGCGACGAGAGCGCAATGGAGTTTAGAAGAGGTTAGTAATGGTGAGAAGACGAAGTGGTGGAAAAAATATAACCACCCTCAACAACACGACAGCAGTCAAAATCTTCCATTAGTTTTATTAGACGAGTACGGATTGCCGACGTTACAACAACAGTGCGAACGAAAGGTGGAGTGGCCAACCGTGGCGTTTATGACTTCGTCGTTTTTGTGCGAATCGTTTCTCGAAGTTCTCCCGAAAACGCTGAGAGTGCACACGTTTCCACTGAACACGAGAGCGCAGATGAAATACAACTCGCTCAGAAAGTTGCCGACGTTTAATCGAGGGTACGACGTGGAAGATTATCTCGTCAAATGGCTTTCTGATGGTCCGTTTTCAATCAATCGAAACAATCGCGTGAAAACGTTGACGGAGAAAACAGAAATCGCGTATTTGCTGCCTATCCAACCGTATTTAGATCGAGTTTCGTCGTTCCCGTTTACAGATGGACGCGAGAGTAGCGAATCGGGGTTAAAATCTGCCGTTCAGTACGCGAAAAAAGTAAACCCGAGCTTATGGAAACAGTCGAAAGGAAGACGAGTCATCGTCTCCGTGCACGATTTTGGCACCGAGTTGGCGACGAAAATCTTTCCGGACGACGACGAAAACGACATCGATGATATTTATGATACATCTGCATCTTCGTCCGCGATGTTATCTCCTGTCTCCTTCTCCTCCTCCTCCTCTTCGACTTCTTCGTCGTTGATAAACACCACGCACTTTATCGTCTCAAACTCCGAGATCGGGGTGGAGAACGCGCCGTTTGACGCGCAGAAAGACGTCGCCGTGATACCTTCTTTGTCATTTTACTTGCCGAGAGAAGCGGTATCGAGAGGGTTGGTTGATTTGTCGCACTTCCTGCGCAACGAGGAAGAATACGCGTCGGTTGGTTTAGAGTTACCAAAGCTCGAAGCCGAGCGAAACATTCGACTGATGTTCAGAGGAAACAATCGAGGTCCTTTGCGCGAAAAAGTCTTTCGATATCTCATCGAAAACGGGAGCCCGGAAGACTCCATCGAAACCACCGGGGTCGCTTCGCCGCAAGCGTACATGTCCTTAATGGAACACAGCAAATATTGCTTACACGTCCGAGGCACGAGAGTGATGTCTCCGCGGTTAATAGAGCTCATGCTTTTCGGATGCGTCCCGGTCATCGTCGCCGACGCGTACGAACTCCCCTTGGCGTGGTTTCTCGATTGGACAAAGTTTTCCATTCGCGTCCCGGAATCCGAGTACGAAAATATTCACGCCTACGTCGAAAAAGCAAACTGGCGAGAGTTGCACTCAAATTTAGGTCGCGTGATTAGTTTCTTCGTCTACCACAAGGACAAACCAATCATCGGAGACGCTTTCTACGCGACCTCGCTCGCGTTGTTGAACAAACTCGAACAACGCGCGAGTACTCCTACCACTCCTCCTACGAATAATAACAATAATAATCGAGCTAAAGGAGAAGAATAATAAAACGACGATATAGACGAGGAGAAGAAAAAGAACGAAAAACGACATCATCATCATCATCACAGTTGCGTCACATAATACTACCGCTACATAGGAGAATATAGAAATGCATTGTAAAACAGAGCAAAAAAGAGATATATAAAAACGACTGAAAAAAAGCAAAAAAGCATCTCTGCCCCAAAAATCTAAAACCGTGAAAAAAAGTGCAAAACCTCGTGCAAGAATATCTTCGGAGAACGAACCTGCGTCACTCGTTTCCTGTTCGCCGTGTGGGCTCTCGCAACTGTTTCCTCTCTCTTTTCTGCGGCATAATTATAGAAAAAGAGTTACACGTTTTAAACAAACACGTTCGTCTCTCTCTCTCTCTTTGCGCTTCTTTCGCGGAGAGGAGGAGGAGACGAAGAAGAAGAAGAAGAACAACAACAAGAGGGCAAGGAGAGTTTAGTGAGCGGAAAGATTCGTGTTCGTAATTTACAATTTTCGAAACGCCCGCGATCTCTCTTTTGGAGTCGTCGCACCACGAGAAAAAAACAAACAAAAATCGAAACGTCATCCAATTTGATATAAAGAAGAAGAAGAATAAACCAAAAGGAGCATCATCGAGCATCACATTCGATCACTGAAAATGATGACAACGGAGAAGGAAGAGGGAAGTGGCGTCGGTGCGACCGTGGATAAAATACAACAACAAAAGAATAACATTCCAAAGAACGCGAGCGAGTCGGATTTTACGTACACGACGAATTTTGAGATGCAGCAGCAAAACTCGTCGGGGGGGTCGCTCGCGCGGCGAGAAAACGCCGGGTCTTCCGAACCGAGTAGTAAGCCGAATAAACCGTCTTTGTTGAACCCGAATAAGAATAATAATACTAATAATAACAACAACGACAAAAACGCCGGGGAGAGCGCGAAACCGGCCGGCACCGACGCTACGACGATGACGACGACCGATGCGAAGCAGCGGGATACCGCGTCTCCGAGTCGACGCGAATCGGGACGACTCAAGTCATTACACGTGCAAAGAGCGACGTTGGATGCGGAAGCCAAAGCGAGAGCGTTGAAGTTCACGTGTTCGTTGTTCCCGCGCGCGAATATTCGCGTGAAATATCTCGGCATGGTGGACGAGAAAATAGCCGAGCAAATGGACGTGGAAAAGTTGGCAAAGGAACATTACAAAGAAGGAGGAAACGTTCATCCAACTTCCTCGAATACCAATAACACTTCCTCGAACGACGAAGAGAAGAACGAAATGTTGAAACCGCTCGGGTATAGGTGCGAAGGGACGTTGTTTTCCGAACCGTTTGAAGCGACCATCGATGAAAGCGGGTACCACTTTGTTCGATGGGGTGCGGAAGGCGAAGGCAGACGCGTCGTGGAGACGCCGTGCTCCACGTCTACTTCTCAAAAAGCAGAAGAGACGTCAGAGAAACAACAACAACAACAGCAACAACCAGAAACCTCGAATAACGACAGCAGCGAAACGACGACGACGACGACGACGGCGAACAAGAAAGGGTTATTAGACGTGGACGAGGCAGTAAAGTGCATCGTCGAAGAAATCGCGCGCCGGTTCGAGAATAAAATCCCGGGTATGAAACCATCCTCATCATCGTCGTTAAAATTGAACACTGGAAATAGCAACAACAACAACAACGGAAACGGTGGTCGTCTGTGTTCCAACTGCGGCGCCGGGAGCAACTCGACGCCGTTGATGCGCAGAGGTCCAGACGGCGTGCGTTCGTTATGCAACGCGTGCGGTTTGTGGTACGCTCGAAGAGGAACGCAACGTCCCATCGAAGGCGGGAGCGTCGCCGAGAGAGAAGCCAAGGCGGCGAAAGAAACTATGGCCGCTGCGGCCGCCGCCGGAGAAGAACAAGGTGGCGACGGCGAGTTCAACAAACGAACGAAAGAAGAAGAAGATGAAGCAAAACGACAACTCGAGAAAGAGATTGAAGAAAAAGAGAAGTTGGCTCGAATTGTTCCCAAGATTGAGAGTCTGAATGGCTTCGCCGTCTTTGGATACCACGAGCACATCGTTCAAGACGCGCTCCGAGCACACATCATCGCGAAGTACGCTCCATTTATGGGCATGGACGTTCTCATGGCAGCCGGGATGCATAAATACGGGCGATACGAAACATCCTTTATGTTGTCGAACGGCGGGAAGAACCAACCGGCGCAACAGAGACGCTCTTCGAAGCGCGAACGCAAAGAAATTACAAAGTTTGTCGATGTTGCGTATACGAACGCTCCACAGAAGCGAAAAACGAACGCGTCGTCAAAGACAGCTGCGAAAAGGCTCAAAGCGCAACAAGCGAGCGAAGAAAAAGCGGCGAAGAAAGCCGCCACCGCTTCTGCCGGTGCTTCTGCCGGCGGCGGAGCAGTTACGAAGAAAGTGGGCATGCGGAAGAACGCATCAGACCGATCCATGGCGGATCAGTTCTTCGGCTTGAACGATTCTTTCCACGAACCGCCGATCAGTTCAAATAACAATAACCAAAACGTTCAGCAAGAACAACGACAACCAACCGCCGCGGAGGATTTACAATCCTGGGAAAACGTCCTCTTCAGTAACGGGTTCGGAGGGGAACCATTGTACACAAATATCATCCCCGGAAACCAACAACGACATCAAGAACACCATCAAAGCAACACTATGTACATTAGTCAACAACAACAAATCATGCGAGGCGGTAGCGGAGAGCTCAGAGGTTTTTCGCCGCCGAACAATATCAGTAATATTAGTAACGCGAACATTATCAATAACAACGTTCCCAATCCGGGAAACTTTCGAATCGACGACGATTTGCTCGGCTTGGACGCGCTGATGGATAATCACGAAAGTTTCATCGATGGGAACATGTTTTAAGAAGTGAGATATACTAAAAAATTATATATATATATATAACAAGAATAAACTTTTACACGCGACCGGTATAATTGTGCGGGTCGATGACGTACTTCTTACTCGCCCCTTTGTCAAAGTCGGCGTAGCCTCTCGGCGCGTCGTCCAAGGAAATCACTTCCACGTTCACCGCTTTATCGATTTGCACTCGGTCGTACAAAATCGCGTTCATTAAATTTCTGTTATACTTCATCGTCGGACACTGACCGGTGGCAAAAGTCAACGATTTCGCCCATCCGAGGCCTAATCGCATGCTCAAGTTTCCGGTTTTCGCGGCATCTTCCACCGCTCCCGGGTCTTCCGTAACGTACAAACCGGGAATTCCAACCGCGCCGCCGGCTTTCGTCACCGTCATGCAATCGTTCAACACTTGCGCCGGCACTTCCTTCGCGTGGTTGTGTCCACAGCCCCTCGCTTCAAAGCCAACGCAATCGACCGCGGCATCCACTTCAGGAGTTCCAAGAATCTTTTCGATTTGTTCGTCGACCGACCCTTTGGTAATGTCCACGACTTCGCAACCGAAGGATTTCGCTTGGTTCAAGCGTTCTGGAATCGCGTCGCCGACAATCACGCACGCCGCGCCGAGCAGCTGAGCGGACGCTGCGCACGCCAAACCAACCGGTCCGGCACCCGCGACGTACACGGTTGATCCTGGTTTAACGCCCGCGGTGACTGCGCCGTGGTAACCGGTCGGGAAAATGTCCGACAGCAACGTTAAACTTGTAATCTTCTCCTTCGCTTGTTCCTTGTCCGGAAACTTGAGCAAGTTAAAATCGGCGTACGGAACCATCACGTATTCCGCTTGTCCACCAATCCAACCGCCCATATCGACGTACCCGTACGCCGCACCCGGTCTCGCCGGGTTCACGTTCAAACAAATCCCGGTGTGGCCTTGTCGGCAGTTATCGCACCTCCCGCACGCGATGTTAAACGGCACCGAACACACGTCTCCTTTCTTGATGAACTCGACGTCTTTCCCGAGTTCCACGACTTCGCCGGTAATCTCGTGGCCTAAAATCATGTGTCCGCCGGGTAAGGAAGTTCTCCCTCGAACCATGTGTTGATCGCTTCCGCAAATATTCGTCGTGACCACTTTCAAAATAACCCCGTGTTCGCACTTCCTCTTTTGCCGTTCGGGGACGACTGGAGAGTTGGTCGAATCGAGCTCGAGTTTCGGAAACGGAATATCCTTCACTTGCACGTCGTTCGCGCCCATGAACATGACGCCGCGGTTCCCGGTTCCGTTCGCAGCCGAGGACGAAAACGCTCGCGTCCCTTTCGAAGAGGAACGACACCCGCACGCGCAGTTTTCCCCGTGTCGTCGAAGAGAAGATACGGACGATGGATCGGCGACACCACACAACACCACACCGGCTTCACCACCGACACCACCAAAACCGTTCGTGATAAAGTTGTTGCTCTTCATCAGAGCGTTGCGACTGCGTTTCGCCACAGATACCACGGAAGACCTCATTTTTTCTCGCTTTTGATCTCTCTCTCTCTCTCTCTCGATAAGCAGCAGCCGGGATAAGGCGCGCAGAAGTGAACGATGAAACTTCCCCCAAAGATATCGTTGTTTTCTTATCGAGAAAAATGTGAAGCACGAAAATTGTTTAGGGTATTCAACCCTACCTCCAGAAAGCGCTCTCCTTTTTCCTCTCTCTCGTGTCGTTTTGTCGCCAAAGTCTCTTTTTCTTGGTCGTTGTTCGGTCGCGCGGAATACATGAGCCTCGGCCGAGCGTCGACGAGT
>JACLAB010004349.1_pt1 | contig 16656 bp, 9 predicted proteins | sample 8027921 | NCBI WGS metagenome assembly JACLAB01 (sample SAMN15725117, study PRJNA655200) | protist metagenome | isolation source: fluorescence activated cell sorting (FACS) single amplified genomes of... | place: USA: West Boothbay Harbor, Gulf of Maine | collected 2000-07-19 | reverse complement strand
AAGCTTGCCGGCGGCGGCGTCGGTAATATTCGTGGTAGTGGAGCTCTCGGAAACGCCAACGTCGTCGATAAGGCGATGTTGGCGAAACAAAAGCTCGTCAAAAGGGCGCGCGCCGAACTCCCGCCGGAAGATTTTCCGAAGTTTGTCGAGGTTATGAAAAGTGCCGTCAGCGCGGATTCGTCGGACGTCGCGCTGCACGAGTCCATGAAAACGCTCGCGAAATTGTGCAAAATCGAGAAACGAGGCGTCGGTCCTTCAACTTTGTGGGCAGCCATCGGAACCAGCTTGGCGTTGAAAGACGCGGCAAAGAAAGCCTACGACGGGTTCGAGGAGAACGCGGAACGGAAAATGGCAGAGAAAACAACGACGACGGCGGCGGCGACAGCAGCAACGATTCCACCGCTCGTACAATCATCGCAACCTCCTCCTCCTCCAAAACCGAAAATCGACGCCGGCGTCGAAAATATCTTCGGACGCCTCGCGAGACCGCCAAAAGAAGATTCCATTTCGGGAGAACTCAAATCGATTCTCACCACCAAACCTTCCTCCTCATCTCAAGCTCCGCAAAAAGCTGCAAAAAAGAAAACCTCGTGCGACCATTGCAAAGCCTCCAAGTGCGACCGGCCTTTCCAATCGATCGTCTGCGGCCACTTTGCCTGTTACAAGTGCTTCAACGCCGTCTTCGCGAAAAGCAGCGCGGAAGCCAAGAAAGCGCCAAACAACAATAAAAACAACACAATAAGCTCTTCTTCTTTGTCCGGTCCGTGTCCGACGTGTTCGGCATTGGTCACCAAGAAGAGTCTCAAGAAAATGTATTTGTAGTAAAGTAGTCGTAACAGAGAGAGCAGACGCGTGCGCATTAGAATTTAATTGAACGTTTTTTCTTAGAAGAAATGCTTCGAATTTTCCTCGATATCTTCATTAAAAACTATGCGCCGCTCCTTCTTGGGCGGCGACAACAAAAAGGACGACGACGACGACGAGAACAAAAAGTACGATGATTTGGACTCCGAAAAGTCCTCGCTGCTTGCATCCAAAACGACGAAAAGAAAGAGAAGGAATGCTCTAAAAAGCACGTTCCGGTTCCCGAAACTCCTCCTCGTCTTCCTCGCGGGATGTCTGTTCTTCTCGTCTCTTTCTCTGCACCAACACCAACGGATGATGCACGAGGAGGAAAAGGAGAACAACAACGACGAGAACTATTTGTCTTTGACGGAAAAAGTGAAGTCTGTGCACAGAGAAATGGCGAGGTACGTCCGCGTGAGAGACGAGAGAACAAAAGTGATTTGGAGGAGGAAGAGGAGGAGGACAGAGGAGAAAGACGAGAAAGAAGAGTTGGAGGAGGAGGATTTTAGCAGCGACGGAATGATAAAAGCGTTGAAGAAGAACAATAATAACGACGACGACGATGAGGACTATTTGTTGACGCATCATCGCGCGTTACTTCCGAGACCGAGATTTTTGATCGGCGGCGCGTCGAGACGAGCGATGGCGGCTTTGAGTTTGAGTAGTAGTAGTAGTAGTAGTAGTAGTGATAGTATTAGCGGCGTCGGCGGCACAGAAGACGGAGGAGGAGGGGATGGAAGAGGAGCGAGGAAGAGTTCGTTGATGTTTGAAGGTCGCCGGAAAGTGCCGAAGGACTTGCCTCTTGTGCCTGAGATCCCGGAACGGTTGAAACGAGCGGATGCGGAGTACGTGACGGAGAGAAGGGTGATTCCGGTGAAGCCGAGGATTGCGCCGGAACGGCCGCGGGGAGGGGTGCAGACGAAGAAAAGTAGTGATAGCGGTGATGATGGCGAAGAGGACGAGCGTAATAGCGCTGAAAAAAATAATAAACCTTCTCCCAAAGTATTTTCGGCGTCGTCGTCGTCGGAAAGCTCGAACGCGCCGACGCTTAAAGCAGAGAGAGAAGAGCCGCACGAACACGACGAGGACGAGCACGAGGAGGAGGCACAAGAGGCAGAGGATAGTACTAGTAATAGCAGCCACGAAAACGTAGAAGAACACTCTCCGGAACAGAAAGCGACGCCGATGCAAAAAGCGGTGCTCAAAGCGGCGACGTATCGTCTCGGAGGCACGAAACTGAAGAAACTCCTGGATACCGACGTGGACATCTTCTTGAGTAAATCGACGCTAAACGATATCGACCCGGACGACGATAAGCGAAACAAAATAACGTGCGGCGGGAAACCGGTCATGCAAGTAAAATCGTACGATCAATTGCGCGACGCCGTCCCGGAACTCTCGGAATATATTCCAGACGAGGACGACGTCCACACCCGAGGCGGTGTAAAACCAGACGCGAAAACGCTCGGTCGCCGATGCGCCGTCGTCGGTAACTCTGGTTCTCTCCTCGACCACACCTACGGAGCGGAAATCGATAGCCACGACGCCGTCATCCGCTTCAACGCGGCGCCGACGAAAGGCTACGAAAAGCACGTCGGCAAGAAAACCACCATCCGCGTTCAAAACATCGACAACCTCGGTTTCCGGGAACCGCGAGACGAAATGCTCGTCTTCACCGCCCGCGACGAGAAAACGTTCCGCCACTTTTCCGAGTACCAAAAGAAACAATTCTCGAAACACGGTAAAGAAAAGACGCACATCCAGCGCGTATTCAACCCTCAGTTTTGGTGTCACGTCTGGGATTGGGTGGACAGAAGAAAGCTCAAACCGTCCAGCGGTTTCGCTGGCGTCGTCTTGGCGTTACGCGCGTGCTCGTCAAAAGAGAAAGTTTCTTTGTACGGTTTCAGTCACAACGCGACGCAGTTCCATTATTTCAACCGTTTAAGTCAGAAAGTCACCGAGAAAGAGGTGTACACGTACCACCCGTTGGCCGAGGAAAGTGAAGCCTACAGGTTTCTTTCCTTTCACAGACGTTTGGTGAAAAAAGACTGAAAAATTTGCTTCACATTGAACACATTTAAAAAACCCTAAATTAAAAGGAGTAGTGCTAACAAAAACGAACAAAAAATTCGATTTCCCTCTACACTTTGATCCGTCCTCCTCCTCCTCCTCTTTCTTAATACTCTCTTTTAGTGCGCGCATTTATCGAGCGCTGCGTGCAGAAGAGCGTCGTAGTACTTCGTGCGTTTGTGTGTGCGTGTCAGAGAGAGAGATTTATTATACACACATAAGTATAGAAAAGGAAATCATATTGAGATCACATTCTGTTCTGAATTAGGTCAAGCGCAGACGATTTGAGCTTTTAATAAAGCGCGTAGTAAACTCGAACGCGATGGCATCTCTGGCGCAACAACGCTCCTACCGGAACCGCCCGATCGAAGTCACGCAGCAACTCTCCATCGTGCGAGATCCGAACGCGATCGCGGAGGACCAAATCGTCTCTCGAGAGGTCTCGCACGCGCACAAGCAACTGGACAAAGAGAACGAGGAAGTGTTAACGAAAGAAAACGAAAAGACGAAACAACAAGAAATTCCAATACCGGAAGTTTTGAAAGTCGGTTTAAGGTACGAGAAAGATTATAAACCGAGTTACGAACAGGACGAGAGGTATTTACGGTCTCGAGCGACGGCGGGGAGACCGGAGTTGGAAACGCCGACGACGGCGGACGGGGTGGAGTACGATTTGGATAACGACGACGAGGATTGGTTGAAGAAGTATAACAGCAGTAAGAAAGAATCCCACGTGCCGTTGGACGAGGACGATTTCGAGAGGATGTTGTGGAAATTGGAGTTGGCGTGCGGCGAGGCGAACGAGAGAGTTTTGGCGGTGACCGCGCAGCAAGCGCAGGAGAAAGGAAGCGCGTTATCGTATCAAGATCGGTGCGCGGCGTTGGCGAGCACGTCGAATTTACCGAAAGATAGCGCGGTGGAAGTTTTAGCGGAGATTGTGAATAAGCAATCCGTCATCGTCGCCGTGTACGAGTATTGGGTGGAGAAGAGAAAGAGTACGCAAAAGCCGTGTTTGAGGAGGTTGCAGCCGCCTCCGGCGCCGAACGATACCAATCCGTTCAACGTGTTTCGTCCGAGAGAGAAGATTCACAGACCGCAAACGAGAAGACGAAGAGAAAACGACGTCGCTGGTTACGAGAAACTTTTACGCGCGAGGGATAGTTTGGTCGTCGCCAGAGCGGCGTTGCAGCTGACGCAGAGAAGAGAAACTCGTAAGCACGAAATTTTCGAGGTGGAACGCGCCGCGCAAAAGTTATTGATTGATTTGAGGCACGAACCGAAATCGGAGATGGAGAGGATAGAAAAAGAGGCGAAGAAAGAAGACGAAGAGAGAGCGAAGAAAGAGTTGCCAGAGTTACCGATCAAAGGGAAGAACGTGGCGTTGTGCGACGGCAACTTGGAGATTTTCAAGGCGAACGATAACACCTGGGCGATTGTCACCGAACCGGACGAGAGCGAAATCATAGCCGCGAATAAACGAGAGAAGCAAGCGTTGTTGAATAAAAACAAGAGAAGTCGACAGCACAAAGAAGCCGAGGATGCCAAGAAACACAAAGCCGGGAAAGAGGTGGTTTTATACGAACCTCCGCCGGAGATTCCAGACATCGAGATGTTGTTCGCGAAAATCCCGTTAGGTTCCGCTTTGAGACGGTTCCAGTTACCGTTGGGGCAGTTGAAGGAGAGATGCAAAGCGAGAGTGGGTAGGTGCGGAAGAGTTATATTCGATCGAAAAGATCCAATCAGCCGAGAGGCGTATTATTGCGAAGAGGACGACGAAGGCTCGTTCGATTTGAATAATCATCATAGTAATAATGTCACCGACGATTGGCAGGCGAACTTCGATCCTTATGCCTTTCTCTATTAGAAGAAGAAACAATACAATAGGAGTGTAAAAAAATGAAAAACAAATTACTAGGTGTACCAAACAAGAACAAAGCGAATTGAATTCTTTAATAATAAGCAAAGGTACAAGTACTACTTTCACAAGTTGTGTGTGCGTCTTGTTTCTCTTCCTCAATTATTATTACTCTTCGCTTTTGAAGCTGGCAATCATAGCGCGTCTCTCTTCATCGCTCATGCCAAATCCAGCGGCTTTTTTCTCGCCTCCTCCTCTTCGATCGTCGTTATTACGATCGTCTTCGTTGTAGTCTCTCCCACCGCCTCTTCGGTCTCTCGATCTCGACCTCGATCTTCCTCGTCGTCGTTCTCTGTCGTCGTCTCTGTTGTAATAATCGTCTCTCCGTCGGTCGCCGCCGTACCCGCGATCTCGTCCTCTTCTATGATACGGATCTCTTCTCTGCCCTCCTCTGTCTCCTCTCCGTCCTCCTCCTCCTCCTCGATTTCCATAAACTCTCCTCTCCTGCCTCTTCTTCCCGTACCTCCCGAACAGCGCGTGCGCCAGCGTCTGGTTCTTAATCGGCCGCACGTGCATAAAGTTACAATACCCGCCTCTCGTGCACGTGTTCTCTTCGTATTGTCGGCACGTGCTTTCCCGAAAATCCGTCACTGGTGAAAACTCGCACTTGATTGGTCGTCCCATGTAATATCTCCCGTCTAAAGATTGCTTCGCTTTCATCGCGTCGTCTTCGTCCGCGAACTTCACGTACACGTTTCCCACCATGTGATCGGCTAAGTTGTCGCAAACATTGAGCTCTTCAATCTCCCCGTGTATCGCGAGTTCTTCGAAAATATCGTGGCAAAAGTCTTCGTAGTGTTCTTGCACGTCTTGAGGTTCGGAAGCGTGCGCGCCCTGCGCGTTTCCGCCGAGTAATCGCGCTTGTTCCGGCGACTGGTACATGTTAATCAGCAAGAGCGTTTGCGAGACGGTTGGTTTGTTGTGCAATCTCGAGCATCGTTCGCCGTGTCTACAGGCGCCGATTTTGAAGTAAAACGGGCAGTTCACGCGGTCCTTTTCCGTGCCAAAGATTGAGGCTAAGTGTTCCGCCATGATTTATTGCGTATCGTATCTCTCTTTTGCGTGTGTTCTCGCGCGTACACGTGTCGAGACCTGCGCATCGAATGGCGCAAACGTGTCCGCATTTTCCCCATTGATGCGTCAAACGCTCATCGCATCAAACGCGCGCGATGAAGCGGAAAAAGAAGACAAAGAACTCTCCCGAGACTACAAAAGCGAACAACAACACTACTCTCGAGCACAAATTGCGCGAATTAGGCGTGGAACTGAACACGGACGCAACGAAACTGAACAACCTTTCCCGTTTGCTTTCCGCGTTGATTTCATCTTCGCCGCCGCCAGGTTTACGACGGAAAGGAGGAGACGACGACGACACCTTCAAAGTCGATCGCGAAAACGAGAAAGACGAAAAGGAAAAGAAAAAGCAAACGTTGCATCAAAAAGGAAAAACAGAGTGCATTCTCGCCCTGGAGAAATTCTTCTGCAAGAGACTCGCGCGAGGCGACGTGGAACAGGCGAAACGAGATTTAATTAGTCGAAAAGGAGGAGGCAAAGGAGGCAAAGGCGAGAACGCGACGTTCGCGACGAACAAAGAGGAAGAGCTCAAGATAAAATACCGCGCGTGGTTGTTGAAAAACTACAAACTGTTCGTATCGAGAATGATTTACGTCTGCGCGAAGGACCGAGCGGCAGACGAGCGGACGAGGGTGGTGGCGTTTTCGGGGTTGATGGAAGTCGCTCGGGCGGCGGCGGCGAACGAGAAGTCTTCGAGTAAGAGCAGTGGTAGTCATTTCGAGAACGAGATTTTCGAGAGAGCTTTGGAGGAGTGCGTGAGAAGTAAGCTGTGGTCGGACGCGACGCTCGGGACGTTGAAGAAACGGTACTTGGGGAGGGTGGACGTGCAGTATTACGCGTATAAAGCGGTGGCGAGGATTGCGGGGAGGCTGGCGAGTGATAACAAAAACAGTAGTGGTCGTTCGAAGAAGACGAAAGAAGAAGAAGAAGAAGGAGGAGAAGAAGAGGAAGACGTGGAAGCGACGAGCGCGGAAGTAGCGAGAAACTTGTACGACGTCATCTCGAACGTGTCCGTCGATTTCGAGGATTACGATCCCGAGAGTAATGATAATAATACCAACAACGCGACGACGACGACGACGACGACGACTGGAACAAATTTGACGAGCAAAGAAGTTGATTTTGCCGCCATGCTCGGATTGTCGAGCGAAGATTTAGCTAAAGCTGCCGCCGCGTCGAAGGACGACGACGAGGAAGCGGAAACGACGCCGTGGTGCAGAATGCCCTCGCAAGCGCTCGATTTGGACGAACAAAACGAAGCGAAACGAAGGAAGAAAAGCAACGAGAAAGACATAAAAAAGAAGAAGAAAGAGAACGAGAAAGCGACGACGACGACGACGACGAATGTTGTTTCGAAAATAAGCTGGATGGACGGCGTGAAGCGACGAAGAGCATTTAGCGACGCCTGGATTGCGTTTTTACGTCTTCCAAATTTCCCGGAAGACGTCTACCGGAAAATTCTCGCTCGACTTCACCTCGACGTCATACCGCACCACGTCAATCCAGTTTTGTTGTGCGATTTCTGCGTCTCCTCCGTAAACGTCGGCGGTTTAATCGGCATGTTAGCGTTACACGCGTTGTTTGTCCTCGTCACGAGACACAACCTCGAATACCCAAAATTCTACGACCGATTGTACAATTTAATCAACGAAGATTCGTTTTATGCCAACGGCAGGAGGACGTTCTTCGAGTTAGCGGACGTGTTTCTGAAATCGCCGGCGTTGCCTGGATATTGTGCGGCGGCGTTTTGCAAAAAGTTTGGACGATTAAGTTTAAGCGCGCCGCCGGCTGGGGCGATGTTGTGCGTGTCGTTTATTCACAACTTGATGCGACGACATCCAAAATCGTGTTTACCGTTAATTCACAGAGACAGAGATGTGGTTGGCGGCGGCGGCGGTGTCAATATTGACAACGCAGAGGAGGATAATACTGCTGCTGAAAGAGATGAAAACGTGATGAAACGAAAGTCCTCCAATAATACTACACATCGAAGATCTTTCGACGAGGACCCGTACGATTTCTCGACCAAAGACCCGGCGAAATCTCGCGCGTTGGAATCCTCCCTGTGGGAAATGACCGCCTTGGAAAACCACTACTTTCCTCAAGTCACGAAACTGGTCCAAATGCTCCGCATGGACCTCGGCGACCGGGTGAAAACGAAAGAAATTGATATTTCCGGCGGCGGCGCCGAAGAGCAACACTCGTTGTGTTCCGCGAATTACTATTCCCTCTTGAAAGAAGAGTTGGACGTTCGCTTGAAATCGGTGGCGTTGAAACACGGCACCATCGGTGATCTCGGTTTATTTCACTCGGACGAGTTCGTCTCCGCCGCGGGGTTTGGAGAACTCATTCAGTGGAAAGAAGAAGAAGAAGAAGATTTTGGACGATGATGATGTTTTCACCGCCAGAGGAAAGTGCTTTTAGTCATCTATTATCTGCGCATGTAGGAGAACCACGCTACCACTACTACTACCATTACTACTACTCTACTACTATTGCTTGCATGCTTTTTTTTGGTTTTTTTGGTTTTTTTGTTACTACTAATAACATATCGAATCATAATCAAACTATAACTCAATCTTCGGCGAAAACGCCTCGAATACCACCGTCACCGGCTCGCCCCCGCTCCAAAAGATGTAATGCCTCGCCCAAATCGCCTCGTCCAAATCTTCGCATCCGAACGCTTTCGCCAACCTCCTGTTCTTCCCTAAATACACTCTCCTCACCTCTCTATACAGCTCCACGTTTTCCTTCCGTAAGTTCGACCACATCGTTTCCTCTCTCTTTTTCATAAACTTCTCCAGCGCGTTCGCGTTCCACCACGAGCACGCGTACACGAGAGGAGGATTCGGATTCTTATTCTTCTTCGGCTCTCCGTCGTTTCCATCGTAATCGTCGTATCTCAAATATACCTCTCGCTGTACTAAAGGCCCTTTAATCTTCACCACATCTTCCGGTTGAGACTTGTCTCGCGCGCACGGTTTCATCGACGTCACTTCCACTTTCACGTTGCTTTCACTTAATGCGCTGCTCGTTGCACCATCTTTGTCGTCGTCATCATCATTAACAAAACCTTTCCCTCCTAAAACGCTCAAGTGTCTGGTCACCGACCCGTCCGAGAGTAATAAAACGCGCCACGCGGGTGAGAGTTTTTGCCACAATAAAGAGTTTTTTCTGTCCATCGCTTCGCGTTCCGTCGCGGTGTATTCGAGTGGATTGGCGACGGTTTGGTAACTTTCAGTGTCATTTTCGTCTCGAAAAGACTTTACTCTCGTCGTCGTCTTTCTCGAAGAAACGATCGAGAAAATCCTCCTTTTCGAAGAAACGAGAGAACTTTGAGCGTTTCGAGCGTTTCTGGGAGAAGAAAGACGCGTGGTCGGATGCTGCGATGTCATCAATGTCATCATGAAATCCTCATTTTTAAAGTGCGGACATTTCCCCTAAAACGTATTCATTACAGAAAGAGCATCTCTTCTCTCTTTCTTTACGCGAGAGTTTCTTCATCGACTGCTCCGCGAAAAGAGGCAGATATACATAACACACACATTTATTAAAGCTGTTTTCGATTAAACAAAGTCCTTCGATACGACGCTTCTCTAAAGCGGCTTTGACGGCGACGGGGAAACGACAGCCCCGGGGAAAGAGATTACGATTACGAATGACGTTTACGAGCGAAAGAGAAGGAGAAAAGGAGAAGAACACGAACAACGGCGAAGAAGAGGAAGAAATTCCAAGCGTGGTAACCATTCACGTCCCGCAACAACAACAGTACGCATCCGTGAGAGAAGAAATCGAAGCGAAAGTTCCATTCGTGACGAGGAGAAGTCGGTCAATTCGAATCAACTTCAAATTCGACGGTTTGATCAAAGACAAACGCGAGTGTAATATTAATACCGATGGGGCTTTGATATCGAGTTTGTATGCAAATGTGGACGTTTTACCGATACTCGAGATGATTTATGATTCCATCGCGAGGGAGGAAGCGACGTGCGCGAAAGACGCGATTGTGGTGTTGAGAGATTCGCCGTATTGGGACGGCGAGAGGAGAGATGATGATGATGATGATGATGATGATGATATTTCTGGTGCAAAAAGAGGAGAAGAGAAAACGCAGAGAAATGCTTTTACAAAACGATTCGACAACGTTTGCGTCGGCGGCACGTTCGACCACGCGCACGCCGGTCACCGATGGCTCTTAGCCGCCGCGGTCGCGGTGACCGAGAAACGCTTAGACGTCGGCATCACCGGCGAAGCGTTGCTGGAGAACAAAAAATACAAAGAGTATCTCCAACCGTACGAACGGCGAGAACAGTTTTGTAAAGACTTCGTCAAAGCCGCCGCGCCGGTTGGTTTACAAGTAAACTTTGGCCCTCTGGATGAAAATTGGCCTATAGCCGCCACTCGAGAGGACGTAAACGCTTTAGTCGTCTCCGAGGAAACCGTCCAAGGCGCGGAAAAGATCAACGAAGAAAGGAAAAAGCGAGGGTTTAAACCGTTGGAATTGATCGTACTCGACGTGCTCGGGAAGGAAACATCATCGGAAAATGGAGATTTTGAGAGTAAACTGAGCAGCACGCGCTTGAGAGAACTCGAACATATCGAGAAGAGGACGAGAGAGAAAGAGGAGTAAACATTTAGCAGCACGTAATACGAATAAAAACTAGTTTTATTAGAGAAGGCTTTATTCTCCGGACGTCGTCATCGAGTCCCTTTGCTCTCTTTTGACGAGGACGATAAGCGACGAATACTCCGCTCGATGCCTCACTTTTAGGTGTTGTCCCACCCCACAAAATAATTCCTTTTCCCTGTTCCTCTTGTTCTCACCTTCCTCAAAGTCTCCTCAAAGTTATTTTCATCATCGATCGTTCGTGCGGCATTGTTATCATCATCGTACTGCTATGCTCGCATCGTCGTCTGAATCGTCCCTCTCGCGCAGTTGTGGCAGCCTCAGACGTAGGGGGAAACACCAACACAAACGCAAGTTCGCCGTCAAAAGCGAACACCAACGCGCAGCTTCATCATCATCAAACAATTCTCACGTACTCCCTCGCGGGGACACGGCCGGCGCAGTTATGAGCATAAAAAACATCCGCTTATCGCGCGGCGCGGAGGATTTATTGCACATGACTTCCTCGGATGAAACCATCAGATGTGAACCTGGGGACTGTTGTGGATTAATTGGTCCAAATGGCTGCGGGAAAAGCTCCTTGTTAAAAGCTCTCGGAGGATTGATGGAACACGATTCCGGCGAGTGTGCGATTGCGCCGAACGTACAGCTCGGGTACTTAGAACAAACCGGGACGAGTGGATCGACGCTGACGATATACGAGGAGGCGACGTCGAAGATGGAGACTTTGAATCGATTGAAGAAGACGTTGTTTGGCGGCGGCGGCGAGGACGAAGAATACGCGTTACACGCGAGCGCGGCGGAGGAAGCGGAGGCACGAGCCGAGTGGGAAAGAGTCGACGGAGATAACGCGGAGAAAAGAATCAGTAGCGTTTTGTCCGGTTTGGGTTTCGATAAGAAGACGTGGGCGACGCAATCGTGCGCGTCGTTATCGGGAGGGTGGCAGATGCGCGTGAGTTTGGCCAAGTTGTTGTTGAGCGAGGCGGGGGAGTGCGAGAAGACGGGCGTGAACGGAGGTTTTTTGTTGCTGGACGAACCTACGAATCATTTGGATTCAAACGCGAAGAAATGGTTGCAAAATTGGATAAAAAAGTACAAAGGTACGATCCTTTTGGTCTCGCACGACGAGGAGGTGTTGCGAGACGTGTGCACGAGGATCGTCGAGGTGAAGAATAAAAAATTGGTCTCGTATCCCGGTTCGTACGCGCAGTATTTGCGAGCGAAATCCGCGAAAGCGAAAGAGGCAACGAAGATCCTCGAAAGAACTGGGAGGGAGACGAAAAAGTTAGAGACGTTTATAAACACGTACGGCGCGAAAGCGACGAAAGCAAAGCAGGCAAAGGATAAGGAGAAAAAGTTGGAAAAAGCGCTGGAGATTTTGAAAGACGCGAAAATCGACGCCGAGACGGCTGGGGCGATGAACGTGGACGAAGCCGAAGAAATGAATAGTAATAGTAGCACTAGTAGTAGCAGCAGTAGCGGCAGTAGTGGTAGCAAGAACAACAACAACAACAACATTTCGTTGAGATTGGCGGATCCGCCAAACACGACGAGGATGTACATTCAGACGAAAGGTTTGTGCGTGGGATACGAAGGTAAAGACGAACCAATCGCGACCAACGCGACGTTTGAAATCGAAAGAGAGAGCCGGATCTTAATTTGTGGACGGAACGGCGCCGGGAAATCTACGCTTTTGAAAACGTTAGCCAAAGTCATACCGCCGAAATCGGGCGAGTTGCGAGTGTCTGAAGACTGCGAATTGGGATACTTTGATCAAGATTTGGCGCAGAAATTGCCTTTGGATAAAACGGGATTAGAGTACGTTCTCGATGTTGCCAGAGTTGGGTCTGGCATCGGGTCTAAGAGAGCGACGATCACTGATCAAATGGCTCGGTCTGCGCTAGGCTCTTTAGGCATAACCGGTACCGCGGCCATTGACCGATCCATTGGTGAGCTCTCTGGAGGTGAAAAAGCGCGCGTCGCGTTGGCTGGATTCATGTTGAAACCAGTCGATTGCTTATTATTGGACGAACCGACGAATCACTTGGATGTGAACAGCATCGACGCCATCACGAGCGCTTTGAGAGATTGGAAAGGTGGCGTGATTTGCGTCACGCATAACCCGCGATTCGCATCTCGATTAAAGCCGACGACCGTGGTAAGGTGCAAAGGCGGCGAAGACATGCGAGAGGACGAAACGAGAGCGATTGAGGTCGAGTTGTGGCCGGAAGGAAAGTCAATCACGGCTCAAGATTTATACGCTCGCGATTGCGAGGTGGAAGAGTGCTCGCTCGACGACGATAAAAATGAAAACGACGAAGCCGCCCAAGCTGTCGCACAAGCGAAAGAACTCGAAGCTGCGGAAAGAAAAGCGAAAGAGAAACGAAGAAAAGAAGCCGCGAACGCTCCAAAAATTATCGACAAGATTGAAAGAGCTATGGAAGTTTTGGACAAAGACATCGAAGCGCTTTCCGAGAAAACGCTCGCGTGCGGCTCGGACGTCGGCGAAGCGATGAAATTGCAAAAGCAGATTGACGAGAAGACAGAGAAGCGAGACGCGTATTTTGCCGAATGGGAAAGGTTGGAGGAGTTGATGATGGAAGTCGAGGAAGAAACGGCGGGGGCTGCTGCGGCGTGAGAGAGTTTTTGTTTATTTTATAGCAGTACAGTGTATTCATTATTTCCCAAATAGTAGTGTTCTCGTCCATCGCTTTCACGAGGAGGAGGAGGAGGAGGAGGAGGAGTTCAATCCTCTTTTAAGTGTATCGTTTTCTAAGTTATTGTAGTAGCTTTTGTTTTAGGGCGCGTCGACGACGCTCTCAAAATCAAAATCTTCTTTTATTTGCACCGCGCAATCTTCCGCGCAACTGATGGCGTCGCGGAAATTTTCCGAAGAGCAGACGATGATCATCTGCAAATCACCTTTTTTGCACGAATTTTGGCGAATGGAGATTGCACACCGTCCGTTTGAGCGATTTAAAGGATTAGATTGGAAGCTCTCTGGATCAGTGCCCGCGCGTTTCATTCTTTGCTTGGCGATTTTTTCGCGCGCGTTCGATGCGATGCGTTTCAATCCGGCGACCAATTTGTCCCGAGAGATGGAAACATTCGGGCCCCTCAGTTGAATTGGTCCGTCGCAAGCGGCTTTGGTCGTCAGCGAGGCGACTTCTAAAGAAGTGTTTCTAGATCGGGCGGCGTTGATGCATCGATTGGTATCCAACGGCCACTCCGTGACTTCGATAAAATCTTCAATCGCGGTGCGTTTTTTGGGCGCCGCTCTTGGTCCGGCGTGCGGTTGCTCTCGCTTGGCCGGGGTGACGACGGTCGTTCCTTTTTGCTCTTTGTTTTCAATCGAACTTAATTGTGGGTCAACTGTCGTCATTTCAGTCGTCGTTGCTGCTATTGTTGTCGCCTCGCCTTGCGCTGCGTACGGCGTAGTGACGTCGTTGTTGGATTTTTCCGCCGCAGCGGCGGTGACGACGGTAGTAGTCGCCGACGTTGTCGGCAACGCAAGTACTTCGGTCGTCGCCGGCGGCGTCACCGATTCCGGCTCATCAATATCGTCCAGTCGTAAAGAAACCGACGACGCCAATAAACTTAGCGGGTTTCGCACGGTACCGCCAGATTTTTGCATGACATCCATGTACTCTGGAACGTCTTCGCCGGAGACGGTGTCAATCGCGGTTAACGTGCCGTTCTCGTTCATCCGAGCGTCTCTGCGCTTTTTGATCGGAAGATAGAAGAGATAGTTGTTGCTCTGATCGGCACGCGTACCTCGCTGCTGTTGTAGTTGAAGCATTGCGGCCGCCTCCGCAACGTCGTCGTCGTCGTTGTTTACAATCTCGTCGAGCGTAATAACGCGCTTCCTGTAGTTGATCATCGTGCGCTTCTTCGTCGGCACTCTCGATGCAATCGGCGCTTGGAAGTTTTTTCGCGGTTGCGCTTTCACTTTGTGAACCTTCATTTTCGCCGGCAAGTCGATCCCGATCGTTTCTAGATTAGTCGTTAGCACCAATTGTAACTTCGGATACTTGCTCAAAGCAAATCTCTCGAGGTCTTGCTGATCGGTCTTACACCTCCCCGGGAGTCTCCTGTTCACCGTGCGGACAGCTTCTTGCTTGCTTTTTGCAGCACCTAAGCCTTGTGCAAGTTCCAAGAGCGCGGTAGCTTCCTCCTTCTCTACCGCGTAATCGCGGTAAATGCGAATACCGCACGCGTTGCACAACTTTAAATTTCCGACGCTTCTCCAGCACGGCGTGAGTCTCGTACCGCAAAGCATGCACGGTCCTTGATATTCTGCGTTGGTCACTTTGAACTTTTTCTCGGAACCAGGACCCGGTTTTTTGACCCCCTCACCCTTTCTCGTATACTTTCTCTTCTGTTTCAGTTGTTGGTCTCCGACAAAATCCTGTTGAAACGCAGCCGCTTCGGCGGGCGCTAACTTTGTTCTCTTGGCATCGCCAAAGATCTGTTGTTCGAGCCATTTCGCTCGACGCCGCTCGAGCACGACGGGATCAGTTTCCTCGTCAATTTCTGGCTCCTCGTAGTCGAGATCCGCTTCCCTCGTGAACTCTTCTTCCGATGTTTCCATGCTCGCTCCTCCATCCATCTCTTCCGCGGCGGCTAAAATCAAATCGAGTTCTTGTTCGTGTCTTCTCATGTCCTCGGCGTCTTCAAACGATGCCTCCGGTTTAAACGATGCCTTCGGTTTATCGTGCGTGTGCTCCGCGTAGGTGTACACAGTCATGCCCCTTTCAATGGTTTTCTTCGCAGGACAGTCGAGACGCGCGCACCTATAATATGATTTGGTGCTGGAGCCCGATTTGAGTTCTTTTTCTCCGTATTTGCGCCAAGAGTATCCATCCGAATCGGATTCTTTAATCGTACCTTTCTTCATCTTCTCCTCCTTCCTCTTCTTTTCGTTGTCTTTATACTTTTGAGCCCTCCGTCCTTTTGACTTGGGATTCAAAGAAGACGGCTCCGGTTGTTTCCACGTCGATTTGATGTATCCGCCAATTTTCGGCAACGGGAGTTCCGGAACTTTCACTTTCGGCAACGGGAGTTCCTGAACTTTCACTTTCGGCATCTGAGGGGCTGGGCCTAGCGCCATCATTACCGGGGAAATACTCTTTGCCGCGTGTTCTTCTTCATTCTCGTCGTCGGGCGCGTTGCCGGGAAGGCCTTTGAGAAGGCCTTCCGCCGCCTCCGTCGCCACCGCTTGGCTGTCCAATTCGCTCTTTACCGCGTTCACCAACGCGTTCGTTTCCATTTTGGCGTCCACTTCTTTTATCGCACCTGAAAGAGACTTGGCTTTGCGAGAATTAGCTCTGGTTTTCTTCGGCATCAGTTTGCGTTGTTGTTCGACCAAGAGCTTCTGGCGCTCTTGTTTTTCGCGCTTTTCTTTTTCTTGATGCTCCTTGAGCAGTTTCGCCAGTCTTTTCTTCTCCCTGAGCGCCTCCGCCTCCGATGAATCTAATTTTTCGTCCTCTACCTCTTCTTCTTCTTCTTCCTCCTCCTCGGTGTCGTCGTCTACCGGGTCGTAGTCTCTCACTTGCTTCTTCGACGCCAACTTCGCCAACCTTTTTTCGAACGTCTTTTGTTCAGTCTCGTTCTCGAAAGATTCCTTCGGTGTTTCGACCGGTCCGTCTGGCGGATACTCATCGCCGAGCTTCTCTTTCGCCTCTTTCAAACTCTCCTCTGAGGGTGGTTCAATTATCGTTTTCAATTCCATCAACTGGTATCGATACAGCGGTCGCAACAACGCTTTCGCTTCAAATTTCGTCCTTCTGCACGCGTGCCAGTGATTTTTCACCGCGTTTTCCGGTCTCCCGGGCACAACCTTTGCTAGCGCGGCCCATCTCGTCCCTAACACGCGATGACCTTGGACCACCATGTACTCTTCCTCCACGGTCCATTCACCTCTTTTGATGCTCGGCGCGAGGTGATTAATATACCGATCGCGACACTGTTTCCCTTTGCGATCCACCATAAGTTGCGCGAGAAACGACCACTTCTTCGACCCGAATCGCTCGACCAAAGCGCATAAGCGCTCATCTTCCTCCGTCGTCCACGTTTGGTGCCTAGAATTACCTACTCCGGCTGCGAGCGAATCTTCTCTCGCTTG
>JACLAB010006963.1_pt1 | contig 16662 bp, 7 predicted proteins | sample 8027921 | NCBI WGS metagenome assembly JACLAB01 (sample SAMN15725117, study PRJNA655200) | protist metagenome | isolation source: fluorescence activated cell sorting (FACS) single amplified genomes of... | place: USA: West Boothbay Harbor, Gulf of Maine | collected 2000-07-19 | reverse complement strand
TTACTGGAATTCATGAATAATGAAACGCAGAAAGGACTGTACGTGCACGCTAAAGTGAACGAGTCTACCGGCTCGATTTGGTTTTGTTCGGTGGAGTATTACGAAACGTGTAAACATGACGGGTGGTGGCGGTGTCACGAGTGCGGCGCGTTTGCGAGCGACGAGAGAGCTTTGTGGTGGCATCAGAAAACGAAACACGATTTGACGCACAGTGACGCGATGAAGGAAGTAGAGGCGGAGAGGAACGCGTTGAGCGTGATTTTGAACGGTAGTTTAGTTAGGATAGCACCGGGTGTTGGTGGTGATTGTAGCAGTAGCGGCGGTAAACTTCAACAAAAGAAGAGGAAAGATCCCGACGATTTGCAGAAAGCGATACGAGCGGCGAAGGGTGGAGATTTAGGTGAAGAGTTTGAGAAATGTATCATAGAGAAAAAGATTGTGCGATTACCGTTTCAGTCGCTGGAGTATTCAAGAAGAGGTGATATAGACGCGCTGCGAAAGTGTACGGAGGATGTGAAGAACTGCTTGGACTCAAACGGCGCCTCGTGTTTGCACTGGGCGTGCGGTTCGGATAGTTTGCAGGTTGTTCAATATCTCATCGAAGAGCTCAATTTCGACCCGAATCAGCCGCAAAAAGGCAAGCGGAGTTACGAAGGACGAACGCCTTTGCATTGGGCCGCGAGGAATGGTAACATACGCGTGTGCAAATATCTGCTCGAAACGTGTAAAGTTGACGTAAATTGCAAAACAAACGACGGAACGTCGGCGTTTGCGTGGGCAACTTGGAAAGGTGAGATAGATGTCATGAAACTACTGATTAGGTTTGGTGCAAACGCGAGAGAATCGGCGAATCAGTTTGGGTGTAACGCGGCCATGTGGGCGTGTCAAAGCGACGGTGATAACGTGGACGTGTGTGAATATTTACGTTCGTTGAATGTGACTTTTCGATTGGTTAACGCCAATGGGCATTCGGCGTTGCACAAAGCGGCGCAGCGAGGGAACGAGAGAGTTGTAGATTGGATTATTGAGAACTCAAGAAGGCTTGGACTTTCCTATTCCTTACATTGCAGAAAGGATCTAGAAGGCTTTCGACCGTCGGATTTAGCAAAGATGGAAGACAAAGAGTTTTTGTGCACGAAAATTGAACGATTTCAACGGCGGTTGCAATTCGAGGAAGAAGAAGAAGAAGAAGAAGAAGAGCGCGTAGAACACGAAAAAAGAAACGAAAAAGATGATGATGCTATTAAACGCCATCGAGTCCGATATCCTCCTACAACCTTCTACGCCGCGGTATCGACCGGGCGCTTGGATTTATTTCGCAATATTATTGACGTAGACCCGTACTACGCATCGCAAGACAACGGGGCAGGCTCGCCGCTGCACTTTGCCGCTTCTTACGGAGAGCCAGACATGATTTCAGAATTACTCGAATACGGTGGTTTGGTCAATCAAAGAGATCTATTCGGAATGACACCGTTGCATCGAGCGGCGACGTTGATGCAAAAATACGTCGTCGGTGCCGCGATACAGGAGGAATACGATGATTTGGTGAAAAAATTAGCCGAGATTAAAGAGTTTCGACCGAGTGCTGATGAGGAGAGGAACGAGAATAAGAGCGAACTGAAACGACTAAACAAAGCGGCGTGGAAACGTGACTCGCAGCGCGCAAAGGATATCGAAACGATGTTCGAGAAACCATCGCAGCTTTTGGGCACCAAAAACGCTTTGCAAACGTATCGCACTTTGCTCGCGCTCGGCGCCGACCCAAGCTCGAGAGATGATATTTTGAAACTGACACCTCGCGAGTTGGCAAAAAGAGACATCAATACGAATTTTGCGAGTGAGATTACGGATGCGGAAGTCAACCGTCGAATTGAAGCGCTCATTAATCAGTTGGAACACGAAACGAAGGAAGCGCCGACGAGCAGTAAAACTGGTGGCTATGGCAACACTAACAGGGGGGCGTTCAAAAATTGGCACGCGCTGAGAAAACGCACGAAAAGAGTAGCAGCACAAAACGCAGAAGATATTCGTGATAGTTTTTGGCACGCGTATTACGCCGAACGCAATCGCGCGATTGAAGTGAGGTGCTTGAATGACCATAAATCGTTCTCCGTTGGGAAAGAGATCCCCGTCGCTCGCTACGATGTGGAGGAAGAGGATCGTGTGATCGAAGAATCGGAGGCGGTATCAGCGCTTCGAAGTTTTGATGATACCGAGGCAGTGCGAAAAGAAGCAATAGATGGCGTCCCGGGCGCGTTTCTTCTACGAAACGTCTTCACAAAATCGAATGCACAGATTCTCGCGAAATATGTTAATCAAATCCAACCGAACAAGTACAATCAAACAAACGCGAGGAGAGAATCCATGGCGGAGAAAATCATGCGCACCAACTTGGAAATATTGAACAGCGCCGATGAATATTTCACGGCGAACGAAGAATCCGTAAAATCTGTTTTGAAAGGTTTCAAAATTCTCGCCGTGGACCCGATAATAGCGCTTTCCTCGACGGATACGTTTTATGGCGAATCTCGACTTCCCGTGGAGCCGGTTTCGTGGTTGCCGATGAACAACGAAAACAACAAAAACACTGCCGTTCTCGAAGCTATGGCTAAAAGGATACGCGAATATTTACCGCTTCGATCAGGTATGGATGGGAAAAGCGGCAGATACCTCGTCGACGACGATAATCTCCTCCTCGACGAACGCTTGCGATGCTACCGATACAGCGAAAAGACGTGTTCCATCCCGCACTACGACAAGTCCACCACCGCGAAAGAAAAAGAGATGTGCAGCGCGTACTCGCTCATAGTCTACTTAAACGGTACCGCGCACCTCGGCGGCGAAACCGGATTCTTCCTCGACTCTCAACCGAACTCTCGCAAATCCAACTCTGGTCTCACCAAAAACTGCGGCGACGGCAACTTCCCTCTCGTCGAATACGTCGCGAGCGTAAAAGGCGAAACCGGCGATATCCTACTCTTCCCGCACGGGAACAAAGAAGTCGACAAGGATTACGAGCACTTGCTCCACGACGGTCGCGAAGTCTTGGCGGGAGAGAGTAAGTTTCTCATTCGAACGGACGTTATGTATTACCGCTGAAGAAGCGGCTTTGAGTATGTAATAAAAAGAGTTGAACTTTATCGTCAAAGCAAAAGAGAAGAGAGATTTTGGATAAAGTGGAACTACTATTGCATGTCAAACACTACGAATCTACTACGACGACTACCTACTACGGATATATATTCTCACGGCTGCTGTTGCTGCTGCTGATTCGCCCCGAGCAATTGCCCGACAATCCCCACGCTTTGCCAATACTTCGAGCTGCACCTGTCCACGCACGCGGTTTCCCCGACGTTCAAATCGCCGTCTTTAAACCTCTTATCGATGCACTTCTCGTAACACGAGTGCACCAATTTGTTGAATAAATCCACTCGGTATTCCATCTCTTGGTTCGCCATCGCGAACGCTTGTTCGCGCTGTTCCGGGGTCATTGTTTGCATGTTGTTTTGTCCTCCTCCTCCTCCTTGGTCGGTCATTTTTGTTGCGTCGTCGCGTGTTGCCCCTTTTGCGCGCGTTTAAAGTGTGAAGAGATGTGTGTGTGAGAGAGTGAGAAGCCGCCACCTCTAAACCCTACACCCTAAACAATTTTCTTCCCCTTTTCTTTTCTTTCCAAAGAGCGTCGTCATCATAAAAGTGCGCTGACGACGACGACGACGAAGAAGAAGAAGACGAGAGAGAGATGATCTTCGCCTCCTCTTCACGTTCTTTTTCGTTTTGCCTCTTTTCCTCTTCTTCTGCTTCGTGTGGTGCTGATGAGAGACGAAGAAGAAACATTAAAAACGAATTATGTCGTCCTTGTTTTAACAAGACTAATGTCGAATCATCGTCGATGCGGAGGACGAGAGCGAAGGCGACGAGAGACGAAAACGAGGAGGATTTCGAGGACGTGCCGTCATCTTTCTCGTTTATGGTTTCGAGCGGTGATAATAATAACAATAATAACAACAACAACAACAGACGAATGAATAGGAAAGAGCGAAGGAGATTGTTGGGAGAGAGAAAGAAACAGACGAGCGAGAACGAGGAGGAGGAGGACGACAAAGACGACGAAAGCAACAAAGTGAAAGAGAGGATGATTGAGATGACGAGGAGCAGTAGTGAAGAGAATAATAGTAAACTCGAACCGAGAGGAGCAGCGGCGGAAAAAACGATGTTGTCGAGAAGCGACGACGCGACGGCGGAACCGGAAGTTGTTTTAGTAACCACGGATGACATGCAACAAGAAGGATGGGCGTTCACCTTTCCGAAATCCGTAAACGAGTTATCGGACACGTACCAGTCCGCGCCGGCGAGGTATAAGTTGATGGTCTGTTGCGCGTGTGCGTTTGTAGTGTGTAACATGGACAAAATTAACATGTCGGTGGCGGTGATTCCTATGAGTCGGGAGTTTTCGTGGGACACCGCGCAGTCGGGGATTTTGCAATCGTCGTTTTTTTACGGCTTTGCGCTGTCGCAAATTCCAGGCGGGTTTTTAAACACGAAGTTTGGCGGGGCGAGAGTTCTGCCGTTAGGTTTGACGTTTATTTCGTTGGCGACGTTAGCGATTCCTTTAGCCGGGGATAATTTACCCGCGTTGTTTTTCGCGAGAGCTTTAGTTGGTTTGGGTGAAGGCGTCGTGCCATCGGCGGTGACGGATATCATCGCCAGAGCTATGCCGGTTGGTGAGCGGTCGCGAGCGGTGGCGTTTACCTTTAGCGGGTTTAACGTCGGGTCGATTTTAGGTTTGTCCGTGGCGCCGTTTATTATGGAAAAGACGGGGTGGAGGGGTATGTTTGATATTTTCGGTAGTTTTGGCGCTTTGTGGATCGTGTTAGCGTTAGGTTTGTTTGCCGCAGGTGGGGTCACAACGAAAGCGATAGACGAAGGGAAGACACCGGTGACGAACTTGTTCGGGAGCAGACAAGAGGCAGACCAAGAACCAGGAAAGCCGAAGGAAGAGATTACGTTTGAGAACGTGCCGTGGGGGCAATTCGCGAACTCAGACCCAATCAAAGCTTTGGCGTTTGTTCATTTCGTCGGTAACTGGGGTACATACGTCGTCTTGGCGTGGTTACCAACGTATTTCACGCAAGAAGTTGGTTTATCGTTAACGAACGCGTCTTTGTTGACTTTATTGCCGCCCATAGCGAACATCGCGGTTGGAACGTTAGCCGGACCTACCGCAGATGGACTCATCCAAAGAGGTACGGATTTGACGATAGTACGTAAAGGATGTCAATCCGTCGCGTTTGCCGCACCGGCGTTCGCGATGTTATTGTCGACGTATTTTGAAGATCCAGTGGCGACGGTTATTTTATTGACCATAGGCATTTCGTTCCAATCGTTTAGTTACGCCGGTTTGTATTCCAATCACCAAGATTTGAGTCCAAAATACGCGTCGATTTTGTTAGGTATCACGAATACGTGTGGGGCGTTACCGGGCGTCATTGGCGTTCCATTGACTGGATATTTAATTAAAGAAACGCAAGAATGGGAACTGTCCATGTTTGGACCGGCGATTATTCTTTACTCGTTGGGTATCGCCGCGTACTGGAAATGGGGCAGCGGTGAACGTCTCGTGTTCGAAACCAAAGTCAACGTAGAATGAAAATAGCATGTTTTGTAATATTATTATCATTAGGAAGCTAGCCGCAATAGCAGCACAGTTACGTAATTTCTTTCCTAGTTCCAATACGGATCGGAAGCAGAAGGTTTCCCGGATTCTAATATCGCCGTTTCGATTGCAATCAAACATTTACATCCGGGCGGAACGCCAAAATCCAATAACGTCGTGTCTTCGGGTATAATCTCGCACGAGTACAATAGCGTCAACTCTCGCCAATCTTCAACAGTCCTCCTTCGACCAGTTGACATCGGTTCGCCTTTGCCGCATCCTTTCTCCCAGAGTCTCTTTTTGATATCTTGGCATTTTTCTGTCACGTCCGCTAAGATGCGATATCGACACCCGTCGAAGAAAAACGCCAAATGTGCATAATCCGTCCTCGGTTGCACGCACGGAATGCCTTCGAAGACGAAATCTCCCTCGTTCGCCGTCGCGATCTCCTCGAACACTCTCGCTTCGTCTTCTGGTAATATCTCGCAATACTTTTCGCTTTTAAAAAATAATCAGATCCAACTCACAACAAAGAATAAAAATGGAACGACGTACCAGTCCCACGCGCCTTTTCCTCTCGCCGCCTCTTGCTGCGCTCGCGTCTTCGCCGCGTCGTTCGCGGCGTCGTAGCCGGATTTACCTCCTCCAGCCGCGGTCATTTTTATTACGAGTAGAGTTTTGTTTGACCTCTGATCTGAGAGAAAAAAATAAAACGAAAAAAGAAGCGTTTTCGTCGTTATTAAAAATGCGTTAAAACGACGCGAAGAAGATACGAGCGCGCGCTAAACATGACACCACGCGACGAAGAAATATCTCCTCTCGCGCCGCAGTCTCACTCCTCTGGTTTTATTCGAGAAGAAGCTAAAGAAGAAGACGCGTCGTCGTCGTCGTCTAAATCGTCGATGAAATCGACGCTCATTCATCTCGGCCTGAACAGATATTTCTTCTTCGAAACCGTTGCAAACGCATTCATCACGCTCTTCACGTCCTCGAAGCAACCGCGCGGAGTACCAACCTTACCGCGGATATCGAAACTCTCCAAAAACGTCGTTCGAATTCTCGGCGGGAATCCGTCGCCGCTGACCTTGCAAGGCACGAACACGTATTTAGTCGGCAGTGGGGAAATTCGATGGCTGATCGATGCGGGAGATGGGAGGAAAAGGTGCCAGTACGGAAACGCGTTGCGCCTGGCGATGCGGGAACATAAAGTGAAACGGTTGCACGGAATTTTGCTCACGCATTGGCATCCAGATCACGCGTTTGGGGTGGACGTCGTGAGGAAGGCGTGCGGAGATGCAAGGCTTCAGGCGTTTAAGATGGTGAGGAAAGAGAAGGGCGAGATGGCGGTGGCGAGGAGGACGGAAGAGGAGGACGAGAACGAGGACGGCCAAGGGAAGGAGAAACGGAGGCATTATGTGGACATACGAGATGGGGACGTGTTTAAATGCGTTGGGGCAACGTTGGTAGCGATGCACACGCCCGGACACGCGGAGGATCACGTGTGTTTTCGGCTGTTAGGGGACGAGGAGGACGGCGGCGACGCCGTGTTCGCCGGAGATTGTTTGATGAATGGGAGCACGGCAGAGTTTGAGGATTTGAGCGCGTATTCGATGAGTTTGGGGAGGTTGTTAGAAGCGTTCACGAGGTCAAACGAGAAGTTGAGCAGTATGAAAAGTAATAATAAGAGTGGTAGTAACGGCGAAAGGGAGGATACGACGACGACGACGACAATACAACGAGCGAGATGTTATCCTTCGCACGGCGACGTGATTTCTGACGGCGAGCGGTTAACCCAGGCGTACTTGATACACCGAATATCGAGAGAGAAACAGTTTTTGAGAGAGTTGACAAAGTTTGGTCAGAGAGGTGCGACGCTTTGGGAACTCACGCGGAGAGTGTACGGAGATATTGTCGGCATCGTCGTGTTGTTGATGAGCTGTTTGAAAATCACAAAACAGCACTTGGAAAAAATGTCCAAAGATGGGACGGTATCGGTGAAGAGGAAGGAAAGTGGGAACGTGTTTACGACTGCTCTTTCGTATTTGCTGGCAATATTATCCTTCGGTTTCTTTGGCGCGTCGACGAAAACGAGGTACGTGGCTGTCATTAGTAACAAACACGATTGATGATATCCGGGTAGTACAAATTATTTATTATTATCAGATAACATCGCCTCGCGCGAAAGAACTAAACTAAACTACTACTAAATACACTATTCAAAAACTACAGAATCTCGTACGTCTCTTTCAACGCGAATGGGTCAATCTTCAAGCCGTCAGCGTTCTCGTACACCGTCCTATTCGACTCGCTATCGTAAATCGTGCGTTCCCAGCATCCTCTCGGCAACGCCCGAAACATCGCGTCCTTCCCGCCTTCCAGAAACAATTGTCCGTCTCTTTTCGTCCACATCAAACTCGTTTTCGGTCGAACGTAAAACTTTCTATTCGCCTCGCACACCCACTCTTCGTCACACTCGATCGCTTTGCACGCTTTCTGCCACTTCCAGCCGTGATCTTCTAACGGCCCGCACATGGCGTGCGCCAACTCGTGCCTTAAAACGCCGATGAAGGTTGAAAAATCGTCGTCTAATAGCGCGTATTTAGATACGTAAATCTCACCTCTCGCTGGACCCATCTCGTCTTCTTCGTTTAAATACGTTTTGCCCACGTAGCTTTTCTTTTCGTGCCATCCTAGAAACCATCGGTCCTCGTCTAATCCTACTCTCGCGCGTTCGTACCTAAATATCTCTAAAGCAACTCTCCATCTGTTGCTTAAAAAAGAAACCGCGCTAGAGGCGTCTGTTGCGCTCCAATCGCTCTGGAATCTTAACATGATGCTCTCGTCGATGGCTTTTATCGCGCCAGAACCTCCTCCTGACCACAAGACGTCTCGTTCCAGCAGTCGATGATTAGTATTCGAGCGGACTTTTACGTCTCGGTGGGAACGAAAAGTCGTTTGTGGGTTGGGTGTTCGAGACTGAGCGAAAGGAAAACGACAGCTCACGCAAAACGAGAATGACATCAGGAGATGACTGCGATGATGCACCCCGTGCTCTCACGTTTTCTCTCTCTCGTTTTCTCTCTCTGTCTGTGTGTGTGTGTGTGTGTGTGTGTGTGTGTGTGTGTGTGTTGCTGGTGCTTTGTTGTAAGTGAACCAAAACAAAATTTGTGTGGTTATTTTCTCGCACTGACAAAAGACGCTCTCTCTAAATAAGAAACTAACGACGAACGAATTCCTCTTCTATATGTATTTGAGCAGCTATGAAACACGTTTTCGGCAACGCTTAGTTGTCCACGATGGTCACCTCAACCTCGACTCCCGGTTCGATGGAGATGCTCGTGATTTGCTTCACCAAATCCGCCGGCGAGTGCAAATCGATCAACCGCTTGTGGATTCTCATGGTGAACTTATCCCACGTGTTCGTACCTTCCCCGCACGGGGCTTTGCGAACCGTCACTTGCAACTTCTTCGTCGGCATGCGAACCGGGCCTTTGACCTTTAATCGCTTCTCCTTGGCGCCTCGAATCAAATCCGAGCACACTTTTTCCAAGTTTTTCACGTTTCTGGAGGACAGGGTGATGCGGATGCGGTGGATGCGTTGCGCTTCGGCATCGCCGGCTTTCGCCGCCGCTGGTTTTCCTTCAACTGCTGCTGACATTGTTTAATAAATCTGTTCTCGATTAAATGATGGTAGTTTGACGAAGGGGAGAAGAAGAAGAGAGAAGAAAAACGTCAGCAAACGCACACAAATTCGTAATCTTCAGGCCCTAATAAAAGGACGAGAACGAAGCGCGTTGTGCTAAAAAAGAGGATGATGATTTCGGAAATCGGACGCAAAAGTATGCGCGCGAACGCGAGATATCCCGATAAAGAATAAATACGCGTTCACACGTATATAATCGCGAGTATAATCGTACCTCTTTGAACGACTGCGACTCGGAATTACTCTTTCTGTGAGAGTGTCTATTCGCGGTGAAGTGACAGAAGTGAGGAGAGAAAGACATTCGAGCAAAAACTCGTCAACGCAAATTTAGGGTAACATAAGACCCTAAACAAGCCTAACGCTTTTGGATAAACTCTTCTCGAGGCCTCGCGAATGGAAACGCAACTTCACAAAACGCGGCGGCCGAGAGCATTGAAACGACGACTTTGTTTCATCACAAAAAACGCGGAAGAAGAACAAGGAGAAGAAGTTTTATTTTTGTTTGTTTTTGAGCAGTTGATAAAAGCGTGTTTGTGTATTTAAAACGATAACATATAATACTAATAATACTGATGGCATCTTTATTAACCGCGAAGAATGTTGGGTCAGCTTTTTTGAATGGATCGACGCAAAAGCTGACGCAAAAGCGAACGAATCAAAAACAAAGCAGAAAGACGAACACCTCTTCGGTGGTGGTGCGAGCGGAAGTGAAGGAGATTTTCATGCCCGCGCTCTCGTCGACGATGACGGAAGGGAAGATCGTCTCGTGGGTGAAAGAGGAAGGGGATGCGATTTCCAAAGGCGAAGCCGTGGTGGTGGTGGAATCAGATAAAGCGGATATGGACGTGGAATCGTTTTACGATGGGTTTTTGGCGCACATTTGCGTGGAAGATGGGGAGATGGCGACGGTAGGGGCTCCAATTGCGTACGTGGCGGAAACAGAGGCGGAGATTCCGGAGGCGCAGGCGAAGGCGGCGGCGGCGTCTGGCGGCGCGGCGCCGGCGCCGGCCGCTGCGCCGGCGGAAGCGGCGCCTGCTCCCGCCCCTGCTCCGGCAGCGGCGGCACCGGCAGCTGCGGCACCGGCGCCGGCTGCGGCGGCACCAGCACCGGCACCAGTTGTGAACACTGGACGAATCGTTGCCACGCCATACGCGAAGAAGCTCGCGAAGAAGTCGAAAATTAAGCTCGAAACAATCAAGGGTACTGGATTGAACGGTAGAATCACCGGCGAGGACGTCGAGAAGGCGGCTGGCATCGCGCCGGCGGCGAAGCCTGCTGCCGCGGCGGCAGCGGCTCCAGCTGCTGCGGCGCCGTCTGCCAAGCCGGCACCGGCGCCGTTACCGGCTCCGGCGGGTACTGCGACCCCGTTACCGCCGATGCAAAAAGCCGTGGCGAAGAACATGCTCCCGTCGTTATCGGTTCCGGTGTCTCGCGTGGCCATGCCAATCTGCACGGATAAATTAGACCAGCTCTACCAAAAATTGAAACCAAAAGGCGTGACGATGACGGCGCTGTTGTCCAAAGCCATGGGTAACGCGTTAGCGAAGCACCCGATTATGTTTGCTTCTTACCACGATGAGTCCCAATCCATCGTGTACAACGACGAGGTCAACATTGCCTGCGCGGTTGCTTTAGACGGTGGTTTGATCACGCCGGTGTTGCGAAATGTTGCCAACACGGACGTGTACGAAGTTGGGCGCCAGTGGAAGGAGTTGGTTGGCAAGGCCAAGTCTGGGAAGTTGGGGCCGGCGGATTACGCCGGCGGTAACTTTACCATCAGTAACATGGGTATGTTTGGCGTTTCCGCGTTTGACGCCATCTTGCCGCCGGGGCAAGGTGCGATCATCGCGATCGGTGCGGGTATTAAGACTGTTGTTCCGATCGATGGTATGATTGGGGTGAAGACGATGATGACTGTGAACGTCACCGCGGATCACAGACACATCAATGGGGACGTCGCGGCTGGGTTCTTGAAGACTTTGAAGGAAGTCATCGAAAACCCAGACGATTTGACCTTCTAAAGTAAAATGTTCTACTGACGAGAAAAAAGAAAGAGGGAGAGAGAGAAGGGATAGCATACGATTTAATATGACACGTTACTAAACTATAACTAAATTTATTGCATGCTTTCTATTATTCAACTATCGCTAAAAAGAAATATATCTAATGGGTTGACCCCCACGAGCATTGACACATGGGACACGTTGACTTGGAGGAAGTCGTGAACCACTTCATCAAACAATCGCCGTGATAACTATTCGAACACTGTCTGCACGTCGCTTCTGGTTTACGACCGTTACTTTTTGCAAGAACTTGGTAACAGATCGGGCACGGTTCCGCACCTTCAAAGAACTTATCCACAAACTTGGACCATTTCAAGATGGCAATCAAAATAGAACCGCGCGTCGTCGATGTCGCCGTCGTAGAAGAATCGTCCTCGATTTCGTAATTCTCTTCTTCGGCGTCGTTCAGCAAGCCACTCCCAGAGCTCAACATAGTTTTTAAACTCAAAAGCCAAAAGCGGCTTCGACGTTCGCTCACGCCAACGCGTTTGCTCTCGCGAGGTTCCGCCGGTTTCAACGGGAACGTCGCCGGGATATCGATTGAAATTTCCATGAAACTCTCGTCGATGTCGTATCGAGCTACGATTGCGGACATTTTTTCGGAATATCTCACAGATAGCGCATCCGATACATTCTCCGAGGCAAACGAGCTTCGCAAGTTTTGAAACCTTTCGGTGTCGGCAATTTCACGATCGAGAAATGCTTTGCGGAAAATGTTTTCGCAGATGAAATCGAGGTCGTTTACGAAATCTTTCTTTGCCTTCTTCCCGTCGAGTTCGCGATAGGCTGAACGCGAGATGGAAGGAAAGTGTTCGATGAAAGATCCAACGAGTGCGAGGAATACTCTGGGAGGAATATTATCCGTTATGCTTGCTTTTGAAAGCGCACCGTAACGATGTCGCAGCGGCGCAAACGCTCGAACAGTTTCGGCGTGACTCCCGTAATCGCACACAGTTATGGCTAGCTCCGATGATTCGCCTTCGTCGACGTTTTCATCTTCTGTCAAGAGCGATGCAAGCTCGTAAAACGGTGCAGAGTTTAAAACGCGGTTGAACGCGTTGGATACGATGGAACTTTTCGAGTTTATCTTCGCGATGTATTGAATTAAACGCAATTTTGCGCGTCTCGGTACTTCTACGCGACTCGACGATAACGCTCGGAAAACGAGAGACCACGCGTAATCTACGTTCGTAACACCTGAGACTTGAGATTTGACCATTTTTTCTTCGTCGTCATCGTCGTAATCATTGGCACGTGGTTTGCGCCCCTCTTTTTTGAGTATTGCGACGAGATTTTCACGCAGACCATATTTTGTGAGGAACTGTTGTTCCGCCATTTCCTCCAATTCCGAGTCCATTTCGGGTTCCTCCTTCTCGCCGTAGTCGTCGTCGTCGTTATCACTCGCGGCGGCTTTTTGTAACTTTGCATCTCTGTAAAGTTTCTCAACTATTGCGTCGATTTTGTTTACATCGTTGAATGAACAATCAATGCCAAAACAGGCGGCGCGAACGACATCATCCGAGGAGAGCACGGAGAACGCGACGTACGCCGCCTCTCTTGGAGTAAAACGAATGTTGTCATCCAACAACGCGTACATTGCATTCAACGACGACGACGAGACTTCACTTTCAGGAAGCATCGTTCCTGCAAAATATTCAAAACGACGCATCGCCAACGAGCAACACATCGAGCTTGCAAAAATAGCCTCCGTACCGTCGCCCAAGATGGACGCGAGCGCCGCCGAAACTTCTCTCAAAATCGGTTCCATGATTTCTGCGCGGTCTTCGCTCTCTTCCGAATGAATGTGCTCGAAAAGCGCGGCACTGAAATTTATCAAGGGTTCTAAAGCTGTCGCGAGCAGTACTCGACGAATTCTTGGCCATTTTGCTCGCGCGAGCGATTTGGCCAAAGTTTGGCCAAATTCTCCGGATTTACTCGCAAAAGCGACCACGTCTCCGCCACTTTTTAAGGTGGCAAGATCCACATCCGTGGAAATATCCTCCATAGGATTCATTTCGTCCATGTCTGTATTGTAATACAAACCGTATTCTTCCACATCCTCGTCATCTGAAATACGAGGCGTTGCGACTGCGATTGGGAATCTCTCGATTGAAGCTAGGCAAGACGTCGCGAGTTCAAAAAGATGAAACTTTCGGTCGACGACGCGACCACCGTGAACTTCCAATTTCACTTCGTCTTCGACGACGTGCGATATTTTCCCGAGATATATCCGACTGATTCGCGCAAACGAGTCAATCCAACCAATCATGGATTCAAAAACACCCACCCAGGTCTTTTCGTCCAGCTCCGAAGATGTTTTCGCGCTCGAGAGTATCGCGAGATGAATCCTCGCGGAATCGATTTCATTCTCAATGGCGAGGTCATCGTCGGTAGATGCGTCGTGAAACTCATCCTCTTCATTTGAACCTCCGCCGAGCGTTTTAAGTCGAGCTGCTGTCGCTTTGTCGCTTTGTGCGCGCGTTTCGATGGCGATCCACACGGCGAGAGCAAACGCTCCGATTTCGTCCGCTCGCGCTCCGGTTCCGTCCGCATTTCGGACGTTGAATTCGCTGTGTTTCTGCATCGCGTTCGAAATATACGAATCGGAAACAAAATACGCAAACAATCGCGACGCTGGAAGAAACGGTTGGCTCGTAATGTTCACTGAACGATCTTTGTAGTACCTCTCGATTCTTTCGACGAGGCATCGAAGAAAGGCATCCATCCATTCTCCTCTGTGCAAAAGTTTTGGAACAACGTGTACGAGTATTCTCGTCTTTTTCGAGCACGAGTCGAACGAAAGAGCGTATTTTAGCACTGAATCATCGTGAGGATACTCACACACAGTCTCGTCGTTCTTCCAAATGAACCCGTAAGAAATGAGAATTTTCTTGCCAAGCATGAAGTCAGCCGGAGATTTCGTCGGCAAAGACACGAGTTCCCACGCGAGTTGGTCGTTCTGAGTTGCAACGAGTGCGTCGAGTACGGCATCGCGCAAATTCTCACGCTTCGCGACGGCCGAAAGAAGTCCACCATGCTTTGGCGCCAACTCCGACATCGTCGCGATGACTGTATGCGCGCTCGCGACTAAACCGTCGCTACTACCGGCGTACTTCTTCGCGTAGGCATCGACAAGTTCGTGCCAGCTGCCCAGCGCAGACGCAATAGCGTGCGCAAGCTCTGCAGAATCGCTCATTTTCTCTGACATTTCCAAAAACGTGTTTGCAAAAACATCGTTCGTAACTTCAAAACATCCGCATAACACCGCGTGCGCAAACTTTGTTTGAATACTTAAGGACGTGACGTCGTCGTCTCTTGCGATTGCCTCCGCGATGTACGCTGTTAGCGGGTTTTTCAAAGCAGCGCAAGACTCAACAGTACTGTTCGCTCTCCTTACGTCGCTGTGCGAAGAGCGGAGGAAGGCATACCAGGACGAATCACCGCGAGCGAGTTCGCACAATCTCGAAAAGTCACGCGCGACACCGTCTTCTTCGTCTCCATCTTCGTCTTCGTCATCTTCATCGACGTCACTGTCTGCTTCTTCTAAAGCTACATAGTTGTCGAACACGTCTTCGTTGTTTGCGATGATGTCTTTACACCTATTCATAAACGTTACTGCGACAACTTTTTCGGCCCAAAAGTTGAGAAGCGCTTCTTCTTTCGCAATCTCTGGTGGCGGCGGCCACGAAAAGTCGCACAAAATATTTCGCGGTATAGACTGAGATGATGTTTTCTCAACAGCCAGCGACAGCGAGTTCAGCCCTTTCTTATACGCATCGACACTCAGAGCAACGCGAACGAGCGCGGTGTTACTTGCAAACGCTTTCACAAAGTCCACTTCTGCTTTAAACGCTTGGCTCGACGGCGTCGTCGACCCTCCGTTTTCACTCTCAACGACAATATTCTCACACGCTCTTACAAAAGCATCATCGATGACGGCGCATTTTAAATCTTGCTTTTTGTTATCTGCGACGAATCTTTTGAGCAAGGCGAGTATGTGAGGAAGCGCGACTTCGAGCTTTTGCGTCTTCAAAATATGTTCGCAATGTTTCGACCACGTCTCCACGCTCGCAAATTTCAATGCTGCGAAGAGCGATTCAATCGACGACGTGGTATCCACTACAGCGGTAGCACCATCTCCTCGTGCAATAGTATCTTCGCGCTTTTGTTTTCTATTTATGGTCACGCGACCGATAAAACTGGCAACTTCGTCGGCACCGCCGAACGAATCTGGACTGAGCGTCTCAATCGCGAGCGCCAAAAATGTATCGTCTGTACCTCCATGTTTCTCTTCGTGTCCTTGTATCGCGTTCGCAAAGCTCATCTTAAGTTCGAGCATTTTCTCGTGAACTTCTTTAGGAACGAGCGCTCCTTTATTCGAAAGTTCGAGAACGATTGCTTTGAATTGCTCGCATATACTCGTACCTCGCGACGGATTCTCGTCGTAGGAAACGACCAAAAATTCGCCGAGACTTTCCAACGCTTTCATGACTACGCCTTGCGGAAACGCCGTCGGTTTGGAGGCGAGAGAGGCTAAAGTTTTTGCAGCAACGTCTAACCATCTCGACGTAATGCTATCGGTGCCATTTCGAGCTTCGAGGGCACGCGGTATCCATTTCTCGACGAGGAGTGTCTTTAGAAGTGTTTCTTTTTTCTCATCCGCGCGTAACCATCTCAACAACGCGAACAAAGAGCACTCCATGGAAGCTTTTGCGATAGCATCTGCCTCTGCGTTTTTAGATTGAAACTGTTCGCAATCTTCCGCACCTCGCAGTGCGGCGTTGACGATATTTATCGTGTTTTTAAGACATTCTTCATCTTCTCCTTCGCCGCCAGTCGATTGCGGAAACGAAAGAGACGCGAAGAGCGGCAACACGCACGGCGCGCACCCAACCGCCGCACCTTCAAAAGCATTTGCAAAGCCTCTCACGATGGCTCCATCGATAACCGTTCGACTCAGCTCTGGTAGCAAATCCCACACCGAGAGATTTTTTGCGCACCATTGTGCGTGGGATAGTCCCGCGGCCAACTCCCACGCTCTGGTTAAACACAACGAATCGTCTTCTTTTTCTATTCGGCTGAAGACGTTTTCGAGCACTTGTTTAGCCGTTCGCTCGTCGCAAAACGTGGCGAACGTAATCACAGCAGTACTATTATCTTCGTTTTCCGTTTCGCCCCCGCTAATAATATCACTACTCTCGCCGCTTCTACTACTATCGCTACTCCCACCCCCTCCACTA
>JACLAB010014928.1_pt1 | contig 16667 bp, 31 predicted proteins | sample 8027921 | NCBI WGS metagenome assembly JACLAB01 (sample SAMN15725117, study PRJNA655200) | protist metagenome | isolation source: fluorescence activated cell sorting (FACS) single amplified genomes of... | place: USA: West Boothbay Harbor, Gulf of Maine | collected 2000-07-19 | reverse complement strand
AATTCATGCTGGTCTATATTGCGATAACCAAAAATGTATGGGTTATAAGCAAAAAGTAGTTGCTTGTTGTGAAGGTGGCGCGTGTTAATATCTAAAAAAACATTTAGTTTAAATCATATAGACATTTAGAAAGAATGATATACTATATATATGAGAGAATTATATTTCTACAACGCTGAAGTAACAAGAGTTGTTGATGGAGACACTATAGACGTAACTATTGACTTAGGCTTTAACATATGGATTAAGGAAAGATTAAGACTGTATGGACTGAACACTCCCGAAACTCGCACAAAAGATGCTGAGGAAAAGGAACGTGGATTAAAAGCCAAAAAATATGTAGAGAACCAAATAAATTCCAACTCTGGAATGGTTCAAATACAATCCTTCGGTAAAGGTAAATACGGTCGTGTTTTAGCAGAAGTATGGGTAGGTAAGAATAATCTGAATGAAGCTCTTATCGCCAATGGCCATGCTGAAATATACATGACTGATTAAAACTGGGACAGCTCCCCAAAGTCCTTATACTGTCTCAACGGTATAAATACCGCACTCCAAATATTTTCTATTCAGAAGACTCATCACTTTTCCCGACTACTAAACCGCATACTAACGACAGTGGTGATATACACGAATTCTGCCTTGCCTCTCGACTTGAGGATTCTATCCCCGCAGTGTAGCTTACCGAAGTGAATCTCGTAAAAGGTGAAAAAAGGAACTGCCCCACGAACTTAGACTTCTCGTTCTTGAAGCACCATTGATGCTACTGTAATTCTCCTACTACCTAATCGTGTTTGTTCCTTAGCAATGTCTATAAAAGCTGAAAGCTCTCCAGTTCTAAATTTATATATAGGAGATTGCTTATCAATCAAACCTTTGTTTTCCATTTCTTTGATACTCAATTCAAGTTCTTTGGCCCTACTGTAATACGCTACAGCAACTTCGTATAAGGTATTGATACCAATATCTATAGGCATTGAAACTCTACCAAAGAATACATCAATATATCCTTTAATCTCAGTTCTCATCGTGTCTATGTCGTTCATACCAGCAGGCACTGGCACTGCAATATTTTCTAATCTAGCTATGTCTATTTCTTTCATTTGTTCTCCGTATCTATAATTATTCGTCAGTGAATAAGGAGTAAAAGTAATTTAAGTATTGGTTTCTTTTTTCTTTAGGAATCCAACACATAATCATTGCCGCCGCATATTCTAAATTTCTTTTTATTTTCTTATCCGCTGCTTTTTCGTTCATGGATTAATACTACTACAAGACTTTTTATATTTCAAGTTTTAACAAAATAGAAACAATTTTTCAAAATCGGTTTTTCAATATGCTATAGTTAATCTTTATGTATGATTTACAAAGTTACTTAGGAAAGATGTCAGCAGGCATGGTTAGCTCTAGTAAGTTAAATCAAGCCAAGTATGGCAAACCTAAGAAGAAAAGAAGAAATAAAGTTTCATCACAAGCAAACTTTCATCAGCAGTATCACATTAGCTGGGAACTAACAGAAGACGACTTACCTTAATTCCTAAATAATATTTCCTATATATATAAAGAGAGACATCTTATAGTTAATGAGTATAGTTCCTGGGTATAGTTAGTACGACAGCTGTGACGCCAGGTCACGACAGGGCTGTCGCCTGGTTACGTCTGGTTTGTCGTGTACTAAGTAAAAACCACACGTCTGATTTGGCGGGTACACCCCAACATATGGTATACGACAGTTCTGACGCTACTACATATGGTATGTTTGGCCTAGTTTGAGCTTAAAAAACCTCTATTTACTGCTTCTATACTAGTTTCCTAAACCTTTTTCTCTATATGAAACACGTTATGTTGCGTTCAGCCTAGAAACAAGCACTCCCCTACCCCATGAAAAGGCCTAAAGCCCCGCTATATATCCTCATAAAACTCCTTATTGACAACTACAACCTAATAGGGGAGAGGAGTAACAAAGCAATAACTATACACAAGGAAGAAAGGTTATGCATTCCTATGCACAAGTACCTAAGATTGTGAAATTCGAACATATGTTCTATGTTTTTTGAGATAACATGCTATTAATGTGTGGGCGGGCGGACTGGATAAAAACCAGACTTTTTACTTCCCGTCTGAGTACTTTACATTCACCTCAACTGGAGCATCTGAGTCTCCAGAGATTTTGATATCGTTCTGTTTGGACCATTTCTGGAAACTTCGTTCCATCCACCAAGCTGCAGCCTGCCACACTCCACGTGTTGCAGCGTTCCTAATTGAACCTAAAAAGATACCCTCAGCTTGCGCTCTAGCTACCTCTATGGAGTCCAAGAACTCAGTGTAGATGGACTCTTCTCCAGCCTCTCTGTCAGCCTTCGCTTTCTCTACCCAATTGTAGAACGTTGACTTCGGAACTTTGGCCATTCGAGCAGCATCTTCAACGAAATACCCCGCATGGAGCCATGTACAGATGTTGTCTATTTTGTCTTGATTTAGTCCTGTTGGTCTTGCCATATATCCTTAATTATAACATCTTTAATTGGACGACTTTGTTATGTCATATAACTCCAAAAATTTATTAAAAAAAATTTTCAGAGGGCAGAAAATCAGTAAAAAGAGCTCCGCTCTGCCCGAAAGGTACCCCCCATATCATGTACACCTTGGCAATAAAAAAGGCCCCCGAAGAGGCCCCTTTTACTTTACATTGGAGATACAACAACCGAGTAATCGATGATGTATAACCTTATGCTACTAGATGTAGTGGTAAAAGCAACTAACACCGCTAAATATACTACTGCTTCACTATAGTGTTGCATTCCTGCACAAGGGATTCGATTTTTATAAAAAACGTGCGCGGTGCATAGGAAGCCCATTTTTATTTTTTTTAGCGATTTTTAAAGGTACCCCACCCACTGAAAGGTGGGGCATTCTTTAAGTATCTTTAGGCGTTCATTAAGTCGGCGAGTGCCTCACGTGACGTAATGCCTTGAATTATTCCATCCAAGAAAAAATACATCTCCCTAGAAGTTTTTGAATAATAACCAACATCGCGCACGCCGTAGCCCTCATTAACTATTAAATGAAGCTGATAACCTTGATGGTCTTTATATAATTTATAAGAACCTTTCCCAAACTCGGGAGCGTCCAATTTATAATTTATATATTCAACTTTTTTCTCTAGTTCCTTAATTGTTACTCTATGCATTTCTACACTTCCTTTTCAATAACGTCGGTTCAGTATTTCTAAACCACAAAGCCCACGCGTTGGCATGGGCTCAAGCTTTAGAACGTTAGCCTCTAATATCCCAGTCTTTGGTTATTAAGTTAGAAGATACCATCGAATCCTTGATTTCATCTTCTAGGTTGTCTAAGCATTCATTAAAGAAAGTTTTAATCTCGGGTAGCTCTTCAAGATATACGCCAAAATCTAAAAAACTTTCCACAAATGTTTCGATTTTATTTTCTAGTTCTTTTTTCATAATTTCCTTTACTTATTAAATAGGATGGAATCTTCAACAGATTTAATGAACCCTTTGAATTCTCCATCTTTACAATTGCCACTTGTTTGTAAATAGCTTGTTGCCTTGTCTTCTGTAAAATAGTCAACAGTAACATTATCTCGCGTGCTTGTGTCCATTACTACAACCTTAGAGGGTGTTAGTTCAATGTACCATTGCGCTCCGTTGAAGTGGTGGAGCCTTGCGCCCATCTCTTCAAAATATTTTAATGTCTCTATTCCTGCTATGCTTTTCATAATTTCCTTTTCCGATTTAGATATTTTCTAAACCATAAAGCGCACCCAGTGGATGCGCTCAAGCTTTAGAAAGTTAACGCCAATTCCTCGGCAGTTAATGTTTTAGTAGTGACGGGGTGCTTCTTCCCGTCTGTGGTGCGCCATTGTGAGGCGGTAGTATTTTTTTTATAAGTAGGAACGGCGAGCCCTAGGGCTTCCGTTTCCACTTGTTGCGAATGAATCAAATTGATTCCTTTCCTTAACGGCTTAGGCTTTCTAAACCACAAAGCCCACCGAGTCGATGGGCTCTAGCTTTAGATAGTGATAGCTTCTTGAATTTCCTTTTGTGCTTTAATGCCTTGTTGCATTGCTTGAAGCACACAATAGGCCTCGCGTGCAGTCATTTCTGACCAACTGCCAACGATTTGGGCTTTAAGATTTTCATCTCTTTTATAAAGGTCGTAACCTTTATCTGAACGGTCTAAGAAATATTGACCCTCAAAGAATGGGTTAAATCTACCATCTTTGAAATAAGCGCCGTCAATCTCGCTATAGAGGTTATAGTTTATATATTCTATAATCTCTTGAAGCCATTTCTCAGTTACTCTTAAGTTTTTCATTTTTTCTTCTTTCTTTAATTTGGTCTAGCCTTTCTAAACCACAAGGCGCACCCGTGAAGATGCGCCTAAGCTTTAGACGGTAGGCACTAGCTTAAAGGTTCTTAGAGTGTCGTTATATTTGAACTCTGACCTTAAAGCGTAGTAATAAATTCGCTTGCCGTCGTCGTCTCTCTCGCCAGTATCCATCGAGTGAAACATACGATTAATTTTTTTAGCTTTTGACTTTTCGCTTTTGCTCAAAAGTCTAAGCTCTATGTTAGTGGTGTAGGTGTATTCCTTAACATCGTTTGGAATCTCTACGACCTCGAACGTTTCGACAAGCTCCCCGCATGTATGGGCGAATGAATGGTCATCGTTATTCTTAAGATGACGCCTTGACTCGGCACATTCTTTCTTGAGACTGTCATCTCTCAAGCATTTTGGGGTAGTCATTGTTTTAGTATTCATTTATTTTCTCCTATATATTTCTACTTTTCAAACTCCCGATTTGAGAATTTGAAACCTAGAAATATTTTAATTTTATTTTTACAGTTTTTTATTATGTGTTGATAACGCGCATGGCTTACGCGGTCGTAACATGGGTTGTAGCCCCCGCTGACTTACAGCTTGCAGAGGATTTGGAAATTTAGGCGGGAATCCCCGAACTGCCTTTATGAAATATTTAACTCATATAAAAAGAATACCCCATGGCCGTTACTAAACAAGGTATTATATTTTTCAAATAAGCCCGTAATCATTGGGGTTTTAGGGTATTCCTTGGATTGGTTTTTCTTATATGGTCAAATCTTGTCACGTGTTTTGAAAAACCCTTATTTTATAGGCTTTTAGGGGTAAAGTTCGAGGGCATTTTTGAAGTTCAAAACCCGATTTATTTTAAGAAATATTATTTTTTTTATTTGGCTTAATCTTGGTCATACCATAGTGTTAATGGGTGGGCATTTTTAGAATGCCATTATGAAATGTGAACCTATACTTTAGGTTTAGATTTGTACCTCTAGAACATTTGTTCTAATTTTTCCGAGGGTGGTAAGTAAGTAAGCTATTAGGGACCCTTAAAAACCAGGGTGACTTTTTCAAAAAAGTGGCGATGAAGAGGTAAGGAAAAAAGTAAAAAACCCTCATATCGCCATGGTCTTAATACTTTATATTCTTTCCTTACGCTCTTCGTTCCATATTGCAAAGGATTCCATTACATCTTGTCTTACTGCATTGAAGAAAACTCCAATCAAATAACACATGTAAATCAATCCAATTACTAGGACAGCGCCTTGCCAACTCATCATATGGTTGACTCCTTTCTGTCTTGTCTTATTTCCACCTGTAATTATGTTGAGATGATTTTCTGTATTTACCCCAGAAATCAGCTGAACTTTTACTGATGTACTGTTTAACAAAAGCGTCTCTATCTTTCATAGGAACGTTGTTGTTAACAGCTCTACCAAGTTTTTTAACAAACCTGTAAGTGTTGTACTTCATTGAGATGTTTCCACCGTCAGTTTTAGTACCCCACCTATCGAGTTGTAGTTTTAATTTACTAGGAAATGAATCCCAGTATGCGTCTAAATTAGTCATCGTATCTCCTTTTTTCTTTTCTTTTCTTTCCTTATATTATTAATACTATGGCAAGGGTACCCCCTTGTCAAGTAATTAACAAAAATATATAGACAGCTTGAAACACACAATACACACACACTCTTAACTTTTGACTTTAAGAGCTACTACCTATCCCACCTCATAAGCTATTGCCTATCCTCTTATGTGCTTCAAGCTACCTACTAGACTTGGGTTTACTCTTTGCAGAGGCAAGGTTCAGTAAGTCTAAATTTCCCCTCGCTAACCCTTATAGATAGCTTGTAACACACAACAATACTTACAACAAGCTTTGTTAAGATTCCGTCGCGACACGCTACTTGTTCTGTGCTACAAGCTACTTACTTTGCTTGTATTAAAAGCCTTACGAATACTACGTGACTATCACTGAGACACTCTTGAAAGCTGATGAATTCTTTCTCAGTCTCTTAACTTACGACCTAGTTCCTTGTGGAATTTATCGTTTAACACAATCCTTTTCGGCAAACTCGCACCTTAGACTTATCAAGCCCTCACTTTCCCTCTTATAAGCGCTAAGTTTCAAGCGCGACAGTCGTCGCCGACTGCGGAGTTTCTTCCTCTTTACTAAGTGAGTGGTATCAATCAAGTGGCTCATCATCTACTATTTCTTTCAGTAGCATCTGTCATGTCTCTTATTGCGTCTCTACCCGCAAAGGTAAAGTAAGAGAATATTTCTGAGTATCTTGCCTAGTTAAACAACTACGTCAACAACAGTCTATAGAGGTGCACCCTCGTCTCTGCGGTAAGCGTAATAGTCTCGTAGTATTCATAAGAGCTTTAAGCAAACTACTTTGGGTTTTGGTTGCAACTTCGACTTTCGCCGACTGACCTGCCAAGGAAGTTTCTTTTCCGATACTGTTGCGCGTTTCTTTTTAGTTTCGCCTAGGCTTCACTAAAAGATAGAGGCTGTAGTTTCGATAAGCGACACTATTCAAGCGTTACGGCCACCCTAATAATCTGCTTAAAACTCTTATTATTATTCAATTGTCAAAAAGCCAAACTGGGTTATTCCCCCAGTACTTATAATACTATGGCAAGTTTAAAACCTTGTCAAGCATTTCCAAAAAAAAACTTTAGAGAGCTAAAAAGCTTTAACTCTCTGAAGTCTAGTTCCGTTTGGATAAGTGTACATCTTTTGTACCTTTTCCCCATAACCCTCTTTCCATTCAAGAAAGCCTATTTTGGTAGCGTGTATGTCTTTCTTGACATAGTTCACGGCACCAAGCTTATGAACGTTTTTACGGTCATAGTATAAAGTCATGTTCACTCTAACGTCTTTAACGTCGATTGAACTTTGATTCATATTCATTTCTTTCCTCATTTCCTTATTACTATTAATAATATGGTAATTAAGATATGTTGTCAAATCTTATTTAACAAATATATCTAAACCGTTATGAGTCATAGTTCCGATAGAATCAACGGCCTTTAACTCAAAGAAGTTACCCTCTTCGTTAAACACTCTTATAAAGAGCGTATCAGTGGCCTTAACGTCTCCATCAAGCAACATCTCTACTATTTCTTTAACTGTCATTGTTTTCCTTTCCTAATGGTGTCAAAGTATCGTATTCAGTAACTTCAAAGTTTTCGTTCATATAATCACTATTAAAATTATATAACTTACCTTTTTCATCTTGTACAATTACTTGATATAAATCATATTCTTTCATTATTTAACTCCCATTTCTTTTTCTCTTATACATGCCCAAGCAATCTCGCAGACTTGTCCATATGTAATGTACTCGCCGTTAGAATCCTTGCTTGAGTATTCGCCAAGCCAACTAGGGTTCTCGTCAAAGAACCTTAGTAGCTTTTTGAAATCTCTATTTTTTAATTGTATCTTCACGCTAACTCTTCCATAGTTAATAGAAAAGTAAGAGCGCTCATATACCCCTCGTCATAGTAGATGTCTTCAATAGACATTTTTTCTCTATCACGGTCTAGGTCTTCTTGAGTCTCTTTAATCAACTCTTCAATGTAAATTTTTAATTTGTCGTTCATACTAAATGCTCCATATTCTCTTGAACATACCCTAAAGTACACCAAGCAGTTCGGCTTTTATCTGTATAAACTGGAAACTCACTAGCGGGAATACTATTAGTAATACAGTCTTCCTTTTGTGTGGGCTTCTCGTGTATCTCGTCCATAGACATTGCAAATACATAATTTCCGTACGCGTCTTCTATGTCGATACTTCGTCCAATAAATTGTTTCATATATTTCCTTTCCTTAACTCTCTTAAGCATATGGTAAGTTCAAACAGTATGCAAGTTATTAGTCAAAATAAAAAGGACTTTTAATACTTGACAACTTTAGCAAGATACCCTATTATAAGAGTATACAAGTTAATAGATGGGATTGAGTAGGGCTTAGCTTCAAAAAGAGCAGAACACCCCCTGCCCAAAAATGCTAGAAATTTAAAACAAAAAGGCTAGAACATTTCTGTCCTAACCTTTTTAAATCAATCGTATGAGTTGTAAGTTTTAGGGGTTCCGTCCCATAACCTAGCCCACGCGTAATCATTAATCTTAATCGAGCCGTCTTGTATTCTATGAGTGCTAATTTTATCAGTAGCAAAATCATCTTTAGTACAAGATTGCATGCCCGATTGTCCATATGGGTCGGAAGCAGTCATAAACTTTTTAAGCTTTCTAACTTTCACACTCTTACGGCTTTTGGTAATCTCTACCACTTGATAGAAATCATTTAAGGTCATAGAGTAACCCCACCCACAATGGAAGATGTCTCCAACCTTGAGCGTCTTAGCGAACTCTACGGCCTCGGCCTCGGCTCTCTCTTTACGCTCATTAAGAGCTTTTCTATTGCTCTCAAGTCTTTCTATCCATTGGTTAATGTGCTCTTGTCTTTTCTCTTCTGTAGTAAAAGCATAAGCAAATTTTCTTTTCTTAGACGTCCCTAGAAAGCCCATAGCGAATAAATTACCCTTATCAGTGGTTCCACTGTATATGGTCGCATTCGCGTCCTTATAGTCTTTTCTTTCTAAGTCGGCCACGTCTGGAACCGTACGGCTCCCGTCTGTTTTAGTTTGCATTAGCAACCTCTCTCTTTCTAACTGTTTTTACTTTTTCTATTATCGGCATAATGTCAGTGCCACCCATACGCTTAGCGTAAAAGTGAAACCAGTCATTACACGGTTTACATTCTCCTTGAAGTGACCACGGTAATTTGAAATTGCTTTCATTACACCATGAGCAATCATGAAGATAACTAGTGTTTATTTTTTTTTCTTTCATACTCTATATAATATGGTAAACCTTTTCTAAATGCAAATCATAAATGATTATTTCTATATGATTATTTCTATATTAATACTTGACATTGTTTTAGTTATGCCATATGCTTATAAGTACAACAGAATAGGAAAAAGGTAAAGCTAATAGGAAAAGAGAGAAAGCTTTACACTCGAAAGAGTGTAGCCCCCAGCATCGAAACGGGGAGAACTGCCCATGCCCAAAAAAGCAAGAAGGGTATATATAAGCTATTAGGAAGGCCTAAAAACCAGGGCGACTTTTCCAATATGTATGCCCAGAAACCAGGCGACTTTTTAGATTTTACCTTCAAGCATTTTGCTTACCATTGTCTCCAAAAGTTCTGAGTCTATAGTTTGCAACTTCTTGTTGGTCAGTAAATTCAATAGTTTCAACAGTTAGAAACAAAATATCTTCTGTAGTTATTTGGGTTAGAAGGTCTTTGCGGTCATACTTGCTTCTGTCATAGTAGTTATATAAAGCTCTGCTCTTGTGTTGAACAGTTACTGCCTTATCAATCAAATCAAAGAGTCTTGTATGTAACCAATCTCTCCTTACAATTTTAAAATGGTCATCCCATTCAAAAGCAATATGGTCCATATCACCAAAAAGCCAACCATCTTCACCTTGAACATTTTTAAGCTCTATCCAAATCTTACCTTCGTTAAAAGATTCTTTCTTTGCTTTGACATCTATACCACCTAGTTTTTCACATTTAAAGTCAATGTGGCCATCTATGTTTTCTTTTTTAGTTGCGGGTATCAAATCTGGATACTTCAGTAAAGCAGAAGCTGCAAATAAATCTTCAGCTCTATAGGCCACCCTAGCCATGTCACCATTTTTATCCCATTTATTACGATAAACGTCTCTACCGAACTCTTTAAAAAGTTCTTTATCTATATCTGTCATATTTTCTCCAAACTAAAAGGCAAACAGTACACTAAATACACCATTATTTAAATAATACTTTCCGTCTGCCTTAGTGGACGTGGAGGGAATCGAACCCTCGTTACTTTTCGTAATTACTGTCCCGCAACCACAATAAGTCTATCCATTCACGCCCATGAGTGATTGTAGCATCACTGTACTACTTTAATCACTCTTCCTCTGCAGTAAGGGTATCAAAACCCATACGTGCAGAAAATTCAACACCTCTTTGTGTGATTAATCCCTCTTCAGTTATTAATCCATAATCTATTGATATCTCAAGGTTTTCCCAAAACAAATCATCGTTAAGGAACTCTTCAACCTTCTTTCTATTTTTTTGAACATGTCCCATCAGCATAAGAACTGCATCTACATGCATATTCTCGTCGTTCCATATTTTTACAGACTTAGTAATATAGTTTTTTAAATCTGTTCGTTTACTTTTATAAGCTGATTCAAGAACATAACTTTGAAATGCTACTATATCATTCATTCTTTAGTCCACCATTCTTGTAATAGTTGAGTAAGAGTAAATCTCTTTCTGTAAGTCATGCAATCTTCGTATGTACCCGTGTAAATTACATTAGCTACTTGATAGAAGTCTGACCTAGATGGATTGTTTTCATCAATTTTTGAAACAACTTTATCTATCCAATCAAGAGTTCTTTCACTAACTTTACCGTGAACGTTATTTCTATCGTTCAAGTAATTGTCTAAGTCTTTGTACATATCTTTACCAGTACCAAAAGATATACGACAATCTGCAAATTTAGCACCCTCTTCTCTAAGGTTATCTAAGCTAGCAGTTGACCATATCTTTACAGTCTTCTTAGCTGAAGCTTTAGTTGAATCTCGTTCTATCTTGAAGTTAATCCAAATATCTGCACCATTTTTAGAACGACCTAGATATCTACGTCCTTCCCATTTAGTTGCATTCTGTGCATTTTCTCTTGCAAATGGTACATGCGTTACCGCATAAGATGGTCTTTCATCACCACCATAAGATTTAGTATTACTAATAAGCTTATCTTTCGTGTTCATCATTGTTATCCCCTCTGTTATTTTTAATGATATGGTATTACGATTTGTCTGTCAAATCGCCATAGTTTTTAAGTAAATGAATTACAGCAGGCTGTAACTCGTGTTCTGTTAGTATTTCGTCAAACTCATGCACTGGGAAAGCAACATATTGAAATCCAGTTGCGAGTTCTATAAGAGCCATATTTTTATACTTAGCGTTCTCACTTTGCCATAGTTCTATAATTTTAGACCTAATAGCAGAAGGCTCACCAGTTAGTAACTTGCTTGTATGTTTTTTAAAATAAAAAAGATAGTCAGCTTGTGAATCTAAGAAGCGATGTCTCAGTCCTTCTTTATTCAATACTGGTAAATATAACCAATCGTCTGGTTCTGTCTCAATCATTTCTGCTACATAGTAAGGCATCATATCTTTGTTCAAAACAAGTGAATCTATACCTTTGTCATACCATTGTTTGTCTTGGTATTTGTAATAGGTGTACTCTAATTGCTTGTCAAAATATTGCTCAAATATGTCCATAAAGTCATCATATGGTAACTGAGTTTTTATTGCAAGTCTTTGTCTTCTAAAACTCTTTCTTTAAATATGAGGAACATTTCATCTCCAGCAGAAGGGTATCCCAGTTCTAGCCAGAAATTGTAAAGCTTGTCAAAGGTGTTTGGATTCCTTATATAATCTATGACATCGTCTACTGTATCAAAAGCACCAGCGTCTTTTAATGACTCTGAGAAGTCTGCATAGTATTGAAAGTTTGAAATAACATCTGACATTCTATTCATATAAGATTTTTGTTCCCATTCTTTTTGGGCTTTTAATACAGCATCAGCTATAAGCATTAAGTGATTTCCTAATTGATTGGTAAGCTCATTATTAAGAATGTCATTGTCTATTACGTAATCTTTAAATAGATTAGCTATAGGTTTAATTTCCTCTGTATCATTATCTATTAAGAATTCTGGACAATCTGATAAACAAGGATTGGAATCACAAAACTCACAATTTTTCTCATATCTGTCTTTAAATATATCGGCCATACTCTATTGTAGTACATAGTGATTTAGAAAATATTATTTAATAAATATTTTTTCTATAAAATCATTTGCACACGTGAGGAAAATACCTTATAGTTAATAATATACAGTGGGAGGTATAACAATGGCAATAACGCCATACGAAGTTAACGAAATACCAGTTTCGAGTAGGAAAGGTTCGGGCAGAACTTCTTCCATCTTTACTGAAGAGGTCATTAACAAATTACTGAACAACAGGGGTAAAAAATTTGTCATACACTATGAAGACTTTATAGGTGACGAATTAAATACAATAGAAAAACGAAGAGTTGCTTTATCAGCTCAAGCTAATTATGCGAAAACAAAATTTCCTAATTTAGATGCGGCCATAAGAACTCAAGATGAAGGTGATGGTAAAAGAATTTACCTTTATGCTTTTTTTATTTAAAAGAGAAAATGTCAGACATGCTTGTTATAATAAACGGGCAATAACAATTGGAGAACAATGAGTAACGAAAATACAAACTTAGTTCCAACGGAACTACTTAGACTTAGCAGACAATTTACTGGTAAGTTTATTAAAGAACGTCAGATGGGTGGAGGCAGAACAGAAAGTTATGTTCCTCACTCAACTGTATCCGAAAGACTGCTTCAAGTAGTTGGTCCTTATGATTGGGATTTTGACATCATCAAGTCAGAAGATGTTCCAGTTGCAATCAAGGGTAAATTAACAGTAACAATTGATGGCAAGACTGTCACGGTTACTGGTGCAGGTACGCCTCAAAATACTGGGGAATCTGTAGGAGAGCAAGTCAAGAAAATGGAATCAGATGCTTTTAAAAGAGCAGCATCCAAAGTAGGCGTAGCTCTACACTTATGGTCACAAGAAAATTACTTTCTTGATACAGTTTTGTCTAAAGAACATAACGTAGACCTAAAGGAGCTAGGTTAATGTCAGATAACTTTCTAGTTAAATGGGAAGTTAATTTTACAAGGATGCCTAATTGGCTTTTAACATTCAAAGATAAAGAGGGTAAATCTTTATCAGATAAAGCCATAAGAACATATTTCGCTTTAGCTAGCTTTGCGGACAACAATACGATGGAAGCATTTCCATCGCAGGCATTGCTAGCAGAGCGAGCAGATATGAGTACTAGAAGTGTGCAGAGATACTTGAAAGAATTGACTGACTTTGAAATAATTAAAGTGTTCAAAAAAAGTAACGGCAAGGATAAGTGGGTAAGTAATATTTATCAACTAAGTGTCAATGCACCTACAACTATGGCTGTTGAGGAAGAGGTAACAAAAGTTGTAGAAGCTACAGAATCTACTGGAGATATCTATGATACTGTTGACCTTGGAATGACAGCTAATAACAGGAGAAAAAGAACTCTTAACGACGAAATCTTTGATGGTTTTTCAGAGTTTACTGGTGGTAAGCCAGTAGATGATAAAGTTATTGGTGACTGGTTACAAAACATACCAAGACTTGTGAAAATTTTCAAAGCACAGAACGTTGACCCAACGCAGTTCAAGTTAGTCACACAAACTGCTTGCGCTTTATATGTCAACAAGTATGGAGATAAGATAGCTTTGAATCCAAGAACACTTGCAGATAATTGGGAAAACATCAAGCCTAAAAAGTATACTAAGATTGCTTTACAGCAGATGGAAGCTCATAACAAGTACTCCGACACATTACCCGAAGGGCTTAGTGAGGAGGATGGGAGAATTGTACTAGATGGCTAGAAGAGGTTGGGAACCCGAAAATGAGTCTTGGGACGAGTATAAGGCAAATAGATTTGCGGGACAATCTGGCATTGGACAGCCAAATAGTAAAAAAAATGCTGCGGGCAAGTGCAAAAACACAGACGAAGAAAAGCGTAAGTGTAAATGTCGTACTTGTATAAACCGTAGAAATCGTAGCAAAGGCAAGCGTAAGCAAGTTGCTGCTATGAAAGCGCTAAAAATTCCTTCTAATAGATTCAGAGGAGCTGACTCCGATGAAGAAAATTGGAAAGGTAACGCTCGGTACGAAGTTAAAGCAGGTAAGCAACACGAACAGTTTGCTCGCCCGTTTTATAAAGCTAAGGAGCAATCAGACGAGAATCATAAAGCTATTGGTTCTTTGTCTAAACCATTCGTTTATGTCAACATGCCAGACGGCAGGTCAGACGGAATCGTAGCATTCCAACTGAGCGATGTAGAGAATGCGTGCATGGCTCTACTCGAAAATTTCGGGTATGAGTTTACGCCAATTAAGGATATAGACTAAGTTAGGAGATAGATAAAATGGCAACAAATAATGCATTTACAGCGGTGGGTAATTTAACCAACGTTGAATTAAAAGAAGCAAAAAACGGTTCTAGTTACGCTAAAGCTAGACTCTCAGTAAGTATGGGACAGGAAAAAGAATCTTCATGGTTCTCCGTCATATGCTTTCAAGAGCAAGCACAGAACCTTTATAATTCATGGATGACATCCGTGGCTAATGAAGGTAGAAAATCTGTAAGAGCTATGATTACTGGTAAACTTGAAGTTTCTCAATATGGAGATAACAACGAGAAAACATCCGTAACAATCGTTGCAGACGAAATAGGTATATCAACAAAGTATGCTGTCTGTACTGGTATTGCACAACAACAAAATAGTGTCAATACTAACAACGTTCAAACACAGACTGCGCCCGCACAGACTAATGTGCCCGCGCCAGTAGCTAAAACTGAACAACAAGTGGCACCAAACGATGCCCCTTTCTAACGGGGAAAAACCGAGCATTGTAGGCGTAAGTGAGATTGCTGAAATCTTGCAAGTGCCTACAACGCACGTTTCAATGATGGTTCAGAGAAAAACCATACCAGAAGCTGACTGGGTCATTGGAGGTGGCAGGACTAAAGTTTGGTTGAAAGAAACAATCATGGACTGGGCAAAGAATACAGGTAAATTGCCTTTTACTGATATGTTAAAGGTTGATATCAAGAAAGGATTATAGTGTACAGTTACTACAAAAAGTATGCAGAATTACCAGTTTATGGCGACACAATTCAACTGTATTCGTTAAAAAACACACAAAAAGGTTTAAACAATATCTTTGAAAACCATGATATAACTGATTGGGACTTGGACGCAGAGTCTGGCCTATCTAGATATCATATTTACAAACTTAATGAAGGTAAAGCTGGACCAAGACCGAGAGTGTGGGATGTTTATGTGGCATCTAAAATTATTGACAATCCTAAATATAAAAGTCATATGATAAAGATGAAGAAAATTACTTTAGTCCACCCGCTACATCTTAAAAGAGTCTGCAGAGAAGTAGGAATGACTATTCCTAGTATTCATGACTTTACGCAAGGAATGTTTTCAGAATCACAGATTACTAGAGCGATGAATCATAAAGAGAAGACAGGTCTTAAATTTGATTTAGCAATAGGAATTACAGCAATGTATTTTCATTTAAAGAACATTGAACCTAAAATAGAGGACATAGTATCAAGTATTATGAACCCTAACACAAGAAAGAGAATAATTTATAATGACAGAGTTGAGCGGTATCGAAGTGGGTATTTGCCACCAGTACAACAGAAGACTGGAAAAGCAAGCTGAAGAGGAAGGTTTATTTGAATCTTTACCCGATGACGCACTTAAAAGTGCTTGGATAGAGCCTATAGACCACAACACAGCTAAACAAGTTATAGAGGAATACGAATACCTTGGTAACATGGCGGCTATAACAACACATAGGTTTGGTATGTACTTCCAAACATTTGAACATGGTAAATTGTTAGGTGGAGTTCTATGTTTCGGTCCAGAATATTCTATTAACTTAGGTCACTGGGATAAGTTTGGTCTGCACAAAGACAACTTTTTACTTTTAAATAGAGGTGTGAATAAATGGTGGTGTCCTCCTAATTCTAACTCTTGGTTTATATCAAGAGCTTCAAAAGAACTGGCTAAACAAGGTACAGAAGCATTAACTGCAACTGTAGACCCGATGGCAGGAGAGATTGGAACTATTTATCAGTCCCTTAACTGGAACTATATTGGCTCAATGAGAGCAAATAATCCTAATGTAAAGAGTAGTCGCAAGAGATTTGCTGTTAGAATAGATGGTAAGTTATACGGAAGTAGAGCTATGAGGGCTAAAGTCGGGACTCAAAAGAAAGCTGATATCTTAGCTAAGTATCCTCAAGCAGAGTTCACGTATCAAGTTGAAAAACATCGATACATAAACTACATTTCCGATAAAAGAACTAATAGAGACTTAAAAGAAAAGATGGAACACATGTTTCAGTCTTATCCAAAAAGGAGTTTAGATGGAGCATAAGATAACTTATGTAAATATAAAAGATGTTGTAGGAGCAGATGTAAACCCAAAACAGCATGACATAGGAACTTTACATCAATCTATGGATAGATTTGGATTCATCGCTCCTATTATTAGAAATGAAGCTACTGGTAAGCTTGTAGGTG
>JACLAB010011348.1_pt1 | contig 16676 bp, 23 predicted proteins | sample 8027921 | NCBI WGS metagenome assembly JACLAB01 (sample SAMN15725117, study PRJNA655200) | protist metagenome | isolation source: fluorescence activated cell sorting (FACS) single amplified genomes of... | place: USA: West Boothbay Harbor, Gulf of Maine | collected 2000-07-19 | reverse complement strand
GCATTTTTATCTGAAACAGATGAGAGTAATGCACAAGCTAATGCTAATGTTAAGTATCTTGATAGATTACTTAAACGTAAAAAAGCATTACACATAACTGGTAACTCAGAAGATAAAAGTATATCTGCTAAAGAACAATCGTATTATGCAAGTGATACATATAAATCTGCAGTAGATGAATTGTTTGAAGCAGAAGTTAAATCTTCTACATTAGAAAACAAACGTGATAAAGAAGGTCTTATTATAGATCTATTTAGAACATTAGAAGCGAGTAGACGTAAAAACAATATATGATTTATAAGTTTAAGAAGTGGGTTATACTTCCTGCTTATACAGAAATATTTGTCAATGCAACGTCAGACGAAGAAGCATTAAAAATTTTAAATGCTATAGATTCTACAACTTTAAACTGGCAAGAAGCTGACTCAGTAGAGCAGCGAATGACGTATGAAGTTATAGATGAAAAGTCCTGAGTTAATATTATTTAGAGCTGTTATAAACCAAGCTATACATGATGCTATGTATGATGGTTTAAATAAATATTATATTATAGATAAACGTAGTGCTATAGAGTGGCTTATTGGTAACTCAATAGACTTTAGAACTATATGTCATTATGCAGACATAGATCCTGAAAGAGCTTGTAGAAAATTTACTGCTGCTATGAAATTAGATCTATATGCTTTAAAAAAAGATCAACATAAAGTGTTGAGTAAACCAAGAAAAGAATATAAACATAAAGGTAAATACAGGTTAACATTTAATGAGCAAAGTTTGGAACAAACAGATTAAAGGTAGTCACTACCAAAAATATAAAATTCAACCAAGTAAATTTGTAGTAGAAAACAAACTTCTATTTCCTGAAGGGTGTGCAATTAAATATATAATTAGACACCAGGACAAAGGTGGTAAAGATGATTTGTTAAAAGCTATACACTTTATTGAAATGATAATAAAAAGAGATTATTGAGATAATGGATTTGATGAGCTTATCTTTAATTCTTTCAATTGTACTTTCAACAATTCTATTTCTTTTTTATTAATTAGTATTGAAGTATGACCATGATTAACTTCATGTTCATGAGATTCTAATTGTGCAATTTTTTCTTCTAGTACAGCAACTAATGATAAATCTACAGTTTTAGATGCATTTTCTAATACATCAATTTTAGTAATAATTTCTCCATATTTTACAAAACCACCACCAATAGCTACAAGTACACCAATGAGTGCTGCTATACCTGCTAATTGACTTTTAATTTTATCCATTTTGTAACTCCTTAAGTTCTATTAATATTCTTTGTTTGTTTATGTTTAGTTCTTCTAATGTTTTATTCTTAATTCCTATAATATCGTTGTTCTTGTATTGTACTAAATCAAAGTTTTTATAAATAGATCTATTATCAAATATAGCTATTTGGTCTAAATATATATCTTTAGGCTTATAAAATTCTGTATTGTTATACTCTACCAATGATACTGAATCTTTCTGCATAGCATCTAATTTAATAATGTTTTTAATGTTTAAATTTTTAGATGCGTCTTTAACTTGTGCGTCTACTTTAGCCATTATTAAATCTAATTTTGGCTTACTTGTCTTAGTTTTTGTAGAGCTTACTTTAGTTTTAACTTCTTTTTTAGAATCTTTTTTAACTACCTCTTTAGAATCATTCTTATCTGTATCTTTTTTTATTACTTCTTTTTTAGCATTATCTGATACCTGTTTAGTAACTTCTGTAGATACTTCTTTTTTGTATTCTTCAGTAATTTTATCAGCAACTTTAGTTTCTGATTTAATTTCTTCTTTAGGTTTTTCATTATAAACTTTCTCTATTTTAGGTTCAGTTTTATATTGCTTTATAACCTTTGGTTCTTCCATTGGTTTAGGTTCAGTTCTAATTTCTACAAACTTAAATTCTTCTTTAACTATAAATTCTTTTTCTGGTTTAAATTCTTCCAACACATTTTTTATCTCATCTCTAATATCTTCATTTAAAACAAAAGGATCTGACTCGTATGTTACAGTGAGGGAAGGTTCCCTGAGATCGACCCCATAATGATTCTCTGTAGCATTTGATGAATCTGTAAAATCATATCGAACTGATAAATCATAGTCGGTTTGTAAACTTGAAAGTACAGTATAAGTATCACTGCCAGTGACGTAATCACCACAGTTAACACTGCCACAGCTACTACTATTATAATTCCTAATCTGTGTTGTTGTTTCACCATTTGCTCCTGTTATAGTTACTGTAGATTTAACACTAGAATCATATGTATTCCAATGCCAATATTCAAATTCATGATTAGTTGTATAACCATTTTGTATTTGTAATTCTGTTAAATTTGCGTCATTCTTTAAACTTATATCATTAGATTGGATATAAGTATCATGCTCAGCAGCAATGACATTAGAACCATGCCTACCATCGGCAGTTCCTGTCCAAGATCCATTATCAAAGTTTTTATCAAGTAAATTATTTGTTGTAATAACTTCACTTTTTATGGAAGTTGTATGGATTAATATAATCAGCAAACTTATTAACGCTGTGTATCGCATAACATCCTCCTATTACTATTGCTAATATCCAAATCATCTTACTGAATCTATAAAACTGTAGACTCTGCCAAATTGTTTATCAATACTAAACAAATCTTGTTGAATCATTGTTACTAAAAGTTGTAGTTCTATTAATGTTATAAGTGTCCAAGTAGCTAATCCCATAAGTATTGTACCTAACAAACCTATTAACATTGTATTAGTTTTTCTACTCATTATGTATTGGTTTGGTTTCTATAGTTTTTAATACTTCTGTTTGAATAGACTTATCTATTACTTCTCTTTTCTCCATACGTTTAACATATGTTTTATAATCTGGTCTTTCAAAATCGTATTTAGTCCAAATATCCATAGCGTCTTTACCTATCTTACCATCTATTGGACAAGGAGTTCCTGCATTAATCATTGCTTCAAACACTCTTTCGTCCTGGCAAAGTAAAGCTACACTTCCAACTTTCATTCCAAAGTCATATAAAACTTTAGCTAACTTAATTCTTTCACAGTTCATATCTCTATTAGTTTTACCACCAGAGACTCCAAAACCAAATGTCTGAACTCCAGCACTCATTCCAGTTGCACAAACGTCTTGTGATCCAGCTGAAAATGATGGTGAATTAGCAGTTGGTGGTGCTGATTTTATATTAGAATTTGATGTACTATTTGTAGTAGAGTTTGATGAACTTCCTGTTGCATAATTAGTAGTAGCAGTAGATGTATATCCACCTTCAATAGCAGTGTTAGATCCAGATGTATTAGTTTGAGTGCTACCTGCGTATAACGCAGTAGAAAACAAACAGAATATGATTATAAATAATGTTTTCATTTAGCAATCTTACCTTTATTAATACCTTTTTTAATAACGTATTCTCTAGTTCCATGAGCATTTGTTTGTACTTCTTTTTTTAGCTGCTTAAACAGCATCATCTCTTTTGTTTTATATTCTAGTTTTTTTACGTGTTGTTCTAATAATTTTGTGTCTCTCATCTTTAAACCTATTATTTTTATCCCAAAAAGGTAACATATGTCCTGAATTTTTATAACATTTAATACAAGAGTATTCGCTATCTTTTAATCCTATGAATGCTTCAGTCATGGTGATATTTTTATTGCACCATTTACATTGACCTCTTGTTTCGGTCACTTTGGTTTACGCATAATGTCTGCACCTTTAAGACCATAGATTGCAGAAACTATTCCTATAAATATGGCTTGATACCAATATGGAAGTTCTTTAAAATATTCAAAGAACATATCTAATCTATTACGAATCTCAGGATCGTCAGTGAAAATAGAGTAGACCAATACAAGAATAGGAAGGGAAACAAGAACCAATACAAATTCATCCTTCCAGCCTTTATCATTACTCTCAATAATTTTCGCTTTATATTCAATTTGACCTGTACTCATTTTTTCAGCGTGCCTCATTTGGGCATCTGACATTAATTGTTTAGTTTTTTGTTTGTTTTGGTATATATGACTAGCAGTCTTAACACCCATAGATAATAAATTAAACCACATTATTTAATACCTTTCTTTTTTTGTTTAGTTCTTAATATGCTGACACGTTTGTGCCAACACCATACACTAATTTTTGATGCGTATTTTTCTACGAAGCTGTAGAATTTGTTGGTAAACCTTCCCATGCTTTGTACATCCCCTCTACTAGCAGCTCATCATCGTATGGCTGCATACCATTTTCCATTTGTATAATTGCTTTTACTAATGGTAAATAATCTTCAATAGTATTGTTTAGTTCATCAGTAGGATTAACATCAAGTCGTCTACATACAAATACTATATAAGCATCTGTATCGTTTTCGCTTGGTGGAGCCCATCTTTCAATGATGCTTTCTACTGTAAATCTTTTATGGTGAAATCTGTATGTTAAAAGTATTTTAACTAATGCTCTAATACCCCATACAGCTTCTTTAAATACACAAAAAACTGGATCAGATTGTTCATCTGCCAGTCCATCCCAATCAGTACCAAGTTTAATATTGCCTGGATTTTTATTTCTTATACCTCTAGGTAATTTTTCTATTCCATCTGCCATGTTTATCTAAAACCATTGGGATTAATATTGGTAATCCATCAATGATAACTCCTGTTCCTATTACTGGTCTAGACTTCTGTAATTTATTATATTCAAAAGCTAAACTTTTCATGTTAATTAAACATCCAACTTGCATACCCCAAAGTAGTTCATTAGGATTGCTCCAATAATCTATTTTGAATGATGTGTGATAGTGTCCTTGAACAGTACACATACCATATTGCTGTGCAACTTTTAGTACGTCTTTATATTTACCATGACAGAAGTAAATTTTTTGACCATTAGATGCTTTAATAACCAAATCTTCGTGCCATGTCCAACCTTTACCTACTCCAAGCATATGATTATATGACTTAAAGATCTCATGAGGTAATCCATGTTTAGTAGCTTTTCTAAAAACTAAACTACCATGATTAGAATCCATGATGTATTGCTTAGGAAATAATTTTTCTAAGTCAGTAAAAAATTTCTTAGCAACTACAAGCTCATGACTAGGTGAGTATAAACCAGGATGTGAATCATGGAATGATATACTGTGCCAATCCATTTCATCACCTATGTTTACTACACAGTCAGGTTTATATTTTTCTTTGATTGCACTTAAAAAGTCAAGTGTATCTATATGATGATATGGTGCGTGTTGATCACTTATAACAAGTATTGATTTGCGAAGCATATTAAAGCTTTTACAACTATTTAACTAATAAATCTAGTCAACAAGGTACAACTTTTTGTTACAAGTTTTTTGTTAAAAGATATAAAAACTGTCCTAATAAACCTAAACCAATAGCTGATATAATATATATAATTCTATCTATATCTTTTTGCATATGAGCTAAATGATTGTTTTCTAAAGTATCTAGTTTTTGATCAATAAGATCTATTCTATTATGAACTTTTAGAATTTCTTCTTTATTTTCTGTATTTCTACTCATTAGAATAATGTTTCGTAAGGAGACCTTACTAACCCTTTCGTTTTGTATTGTGTGTATCTAGGCCCTTTATATCTAGGGTGACCTAATTGCCCTAGTACAAAATCAACAGAAGTGTCTGCAGCTAAGTCTAAAGATAGACCATCTTTTTGCAAACCTTGTTCTATTGAAGCTGATGCTTGTTGCAGCCAAATAGGTAAAAATCTTTTACCCACATGACCTCCTATAGATAAACCTTTCTCAATAGCATCATCATCTTTTTTAGTGATGTTTGGACTCCATTTAGTAGTCAAGTATTTTTTATTAGTTAATACTTCTATTGTTGTTTTTGGTAAAGATCCGATCTTTTTAAGACCTGTAGATTGTGGATCTGTTATCCAATGGAAAGGTTCCATAAGTTGTTTAGAGAAGGTTAATACTTGACCATTCCCTAAATCAATTCTAGTTGGATCTGTGTTTTCTAATATAGAATGACCACTAAATATATAGTTAAGTGCAGATCCTGCAGCTGCGTATGTAAGTGCAGCTCTTGCAAAATAGTATTGATACATTCTTCTAAGACCTTCATCGCTTTCAAAAGCTGGTAAAGATTTAGCTATAATTCTTACATTAGATATTGTCCAGTCTGGAGCAAACAATAACAATTGCATATATCCTCTAGACCCTGGACGTAATGTAGTTTGTGCTAATAGTTTTACCCAACTTGTTTGTATTCTATTAGCTAATTGTTCCCAGTTTTGTCCACCAAATGCATCATTAGTAAACTGTGCTGCTTTACTTGCTTTAGCATATATCTGACCTATTGTGTCGCCAGGTTTTATAACTAAAGTGTTTGGTACACCTTTTAATTTAGGTGAATCTAATACTTGTAAAAATGTATTTAATTTAGCTGCAGTAAATACTCTATCCCATGTAATTCTATCAAACCATCTAAATACTTTTTCTGCTTGTCCACCACTAGATATACCAAAATGATTTTTAAAAAAAGTATCTATACCTCTTAAGTTATAATAGAATCTATCAAATCCTATATCTTCAGGAGTAGTTATTTGTAAACCTGCACCTTGTGCAAATCTTACTGGATCTTTAAAACCTGCTGCTTCTAATTGTTTAATAGCATCTGGAAACTCTGTAATCATTTTATTAGGATTATTAACCATCTCTAATAACTCAGGTTTTTTTCTAGGATCTAAAGTTTTTTTAATAAAGTTTAATTTGTTACCTGCAAATAACATACTTTCTACTAGAGCACCTGCGTGAAAGAATGAAAAACCAACAGCTAATCTTTTCATCATAAGGTTAGTTGTAAACAATGCACCCATAAATGCTTGTTCTTCAGTAGCATCAAATACCATACGTAATGATCTATGCATACCTTTATGAACAAATACAGCTCCTTTACCTTCAAAGTAAGGATGTATAAATTCATCGTAGTCTGTCATGTCTACATTATTTTTTACAGATCTAAACATAAGAGCTTTATTATTAACTTTATGTTTTTCTAAATGTGTAAGTAAAGATCTAGTAGCTAATGCTTTAGATGCAGCAAAACCATATATTCTAACTAATTCAGATGGATCATCCATACCTGCACGTATTTTGTAATTTTTAACTAAACCTGCGTTTATGTCTGCAAATACACCACGTCTATTAAATTGGAATTTACCTGATGGCCCAGCTACTTGTTTATCAAACTCTGATGCAAATCTAAATGGTTGCTGTCTATGGTTATAATGATCCCACATTAAAGGTAAATAATTAGCTCTTTGATTTGTAAATAACTGACTACCTTCTTCACCAAGAATTTTGTTATAATCTTTAAATATTTTTTCTACAGTTTTAGCAACTTCTAATTCTTTAGCTGTAAGTTTACTAGCTGGTATAACACCTAACTTTGGATCGTATTCAAATGTATCAGGATTTACACGAGCTTTAGTAATGTAATAAAATACTTTACGTCTAGAATCTATAGCGTCTGGTAATGCTTCTTTAATTTTATTAGATAAGTTTTGAGCTGCAGTATTAATTTTAACTGTACCAAACTTCATAGCATCTAATGCTGATTCACCAGCTAATGATATTTCAGTATCTACTTTACCAAAGTTTCTACCTAATATTTTAGCTGCACCATATATAGCTGCACCTGCTCCAAAACCTTTAGCTGTTGCTACAAGTTTATCATCATCTGCTGTAAGAAATTGTGCTGCTCCTACAACTCCACCAATTGCACTAGCTTTAACTGCAGTATTAACTGCCATATCCCAACCAGTTTCCATAGCTGGTCTCATTGCTGCTGTAATTTCTGCTGCTACTGCATTAAATTTTACAGGATTTTCTAAGTCTTTAACTTCTTTTTTTAATTCTTTTAGTAAATCATCTACACTTTTGTAGCTACCATTTTCTGTTTTTTCTATTAATTTTTTAGGATCTACACCATTGTCTTTTAATACTTTAGTTGTAGCACTATCTGTTCTAATCTTAGGTATATTAAGAGATCTACTTGCTGCAGCACTCATACCTGCAAAACCTACAGATATAACAGCACCTGCTGTTGCACCTATGGTAGTTTCTATACTTGTTCTTTTAGGATCTAATGTTCTATCTTCTGATCCTTGCCATACTGTAGAAAATACAAAGGGTGTTGCTAGTGTGGCAAACGCACCTACTTTTAAGTTAGCTACATTTTCTGCTTGTTGAGCTGCTTTAAGTTTTGGTACAGATCTAACCATTGTAAAACTTTTAGCGTATTTTAATCTTAAACTATTAACTACACCTCTACCTAATGCACTCCAACCCATAGGCATAAACAATAAATATGGATCTGCCATCATCATGTTTACAAGTTCGGCACCAAACATTTTAGGATTGGCTTTCATCATATTCTTAACTTCTTTAAGATCTATGCTCATTGGCCCTTCATCTAACAAATAACCAAAACGACTCATTACTCGTTCTGCTTCTTGGTAGAATTTACCACCTTGTTTATCTGGATTGTTTCTTAAATATTCGTATGCTTCTTGAGCTTGTTTCTTTTTAGTGTTACCTGAGATCCATTGATACAATGATGCAGGTAATGATTCTTCTCTCCAAAGATCTATTGGATTCTTTAAAGACTGAAAAAACCCAGGCGTACTATCTTTAATGGGTTCTTGTAATCCATCTCCGATATTACGTACTGGGTCTTTTAGTTTAAATTCATTAACATTAAAGTCATTAGCCATTTATTTCCATTTTACTTTGCCACCTTGAACATATTCTTTTATTAATGGTTTTTTTCTAGATGTTTCTGACCATATAGTAGAATATTTTTTAGACTTTGGATTTTGTTTTTGTATAGTGGAAGTTCTGTAAAAAGCTCTATCTATTTTAGCTTCACCTAATTCTGATTTTGCTTGTAACCTAAATTGTCTTTTTAATTTAGATCTATCTTTCCAAGATTTAGGAGATTTATATATTTTGCTTAATGTAGATCTTGTTTTTTTTAATCTACTTTTAGCTGATGTATTAGGTAAATCTAAATCATATCTAGCACTTAAACTCATTTCACTTTGAGGAAAACCTAATTTTCTACTTTCTTCAGCTGATATAAAACTTTTCTTTTTAAAAAAAGATTTTGGTTTATCTCTAGCTCCAGCATAAATAGCTCCTTTATCTAAACCTAATTTAACACTAGCTTTTTCACCAGCTTTTAATCCTCTAGTTTGAGAAACTTTAAATGCTTTTATTAAAGCTTTGTTTTTTTGTTTAACTAAGTTTCCAAATTGATTTTGTTTATTTGGTTTTAAAGCAGTCCTAACAAAAGCAGATTCTACTTTTTTAGTTAAACTTCTATGAGATCTATCTTCTACTAATCTTCCAATTTTTCTAGCTTTTTCTGTACGTAAACTAATAACTGGTTGTTTAGTAGGATCAGAACCAAAAACATTTCTAATTTTATCTGATTTTGATTTAGCCATAATACCTTCATAATTACTAGATTGTTTAGGTATTGTTTGTGCAGGTAATTTTTGAGTACCTTTAAATTTTTTACTAAATCTTTTAAGTATTATTTTTCTCATATATTATCCTTCAAAATATTCTGGAAATCTATTACGCATAATCTTTTCAGCTCTTTGTCTAGATACCTTTTGTAGTTGTGGGTTAGATGCTAATAGCATATTAAATATTTGTGAGTCATCATTAGATAGTACATTGCCATCTGATGTAGGTATTACAATTTCAGGCCCTGCTTCTCCAACAACATAAGGTTTACCAGCTTGTACTGGGCCACCATGCTCTCTAAATCCAAGACCTGTACTACCAGCATCTTTAGTTTCAATTTTAGTTTTAAATATATTAAAGTTAGAAAGAAATCCTGAGTCTTTACCTTTTTTCTTAGTTTTTAATAAACCTTTATTTCTCATTTCGTTTATAGTTGCTTCCATAAACCTTTCATCTTTGACTACTTTTTTACCTTTTTTTTCTAATGCAGCAGCTCTTTTATTATTGTATTGTGCTACATCACTAAGCATTTTTTTATAATCAGCTGAATTAGTTTCACCATAAAAAACATCTTTCATTTTATCAAAGAAACCAGTACTACCTATTTTTTTAGATTCTAAAAATGCTTCTACTTGACCTATTTCTGCATCACTTGCAGGGCCAATAATAGATCCTCTAGCTTTAATTCTGTCTTTAAATTCAGAAGATATTTTTGCAGATGTAATAAAGTTATCTAATATACCTTGGTTAATTGTTTTACCATTAGCTGATGATTGCATTAATGCTAGTCCTAATGTAAATGCAGGGTTAGACATAAGTCCTTCAAAGCCACCTTTATCTTTCCAATTAGCTTTAGCAGTATCAAAATCTACACCCATAATTTTTTCTAATGTACCAACATCTTTTTGACCTAATGGGCTAGTTTTTTCTTTCATAGCTTCTACAAGTTTTGGATCTACTTTACCTTCTCCATAACCTGTCATAAATTTTTCTTTGTCTGCGTTAGATATAGATCCAGTATTTGTTTCACTTGGAAACATTTTATCAAATATTTCATTACCTTTTTTAACACTAGCTTTAACACCTTTATCAAAGTATTTAATACCTGTGTCTATACCTTTATTTATATCTTGATCCATTTCAGATCCTTTAAATCCAGGTCTTTCTGTTTGTCCAATAGAAGGTGAGCTTACTAATTTTTCTTTACCAAATGCATAGTCTTTAGCTCCAGCAATTCCTGAATCATATACACCACCAGCAAAATTCATACTTTGACCTACAACACCTTCATCAGATCTACGCATTGTATCTTGTCCTGGTAGAACAGATTGTTTTTCTCCAAACAATGTATCTTTTGCTTGTTCATTAAAACTTAATAAACCATATTTAAAAATGTCAAATGTATTACTCATTATAGTATTCCTCTATCTAAATTTTTTGTTTTAAGCCAGTCGTAAAATGGACTATCATTTACAGCTAATAATCCTACTTGTCCTTTATTATTTAATGTTTGTGAAACTTTAGTTTTAGCATTTGCATAAGCACTTGCAAAATTAAATTGTTGAGTATTTTTTCCAATATTATTATACCATTGAGCTGCTTGTGATGCTTGTTGTTGTGTTCCACCAATAACATTAGCAGCTTGAGGTGTTAATTGATTTACAGCATCTCTTTCACTTTCACCAGCATTACCAGTTAAAAAACCACCACCATAATTAAATCCACCAGAACCATCAGGATTGTATTTAATTGTTTTTCCTGTGTAACCTAAAGTTTCTAATGCTTTATTATTTTTATAATTATCTGTAATACCTCTAAACATAGTACCAATAACACCACCAGATTTAGCAACAGTACCTAATAAATTATCAGATAAATCACCAGCAAAAGTTGTAGCATTTTCATCTATTGATGAAGTATGTTTACTATATTTAGTTTGATTTTTAATGTTATTAAAGGCTAAATCTAAATTATCTAAAACAAAATCTGTTTCAATATTAGATAGTTTACTACCTTTTAAATTTGAATTAGATAATGCTTGTAATTGATTTAAAGTTTTAGCTTTAGCTTTATCACTAACATCTGGTGAATCTAAATATGCACCTAAATTAGCTGTTTGATATTGTTCTGTAGTAATAATACCTGCTGTTTGATCGTAATCTACTAAACCTGTTTTTGCATTATAAGTAGCATTTTTAATTGTACCTACTCCCATAGCATCATCCATTTGACCTAAAGAAGTTTTATAATCTTGTAATTTTTTTTCGTTTAAAGCTTTTACAAAACCTGGATCTGTAACATTGTTATCATTTGAAGATGGTGTAGATGTTGTTGGTTCTCCATAATAACCAGATCCTACATCAAATCTTGAATGACCATGATCTGAACCTTGGTTATTATTACCATGATTACCACTTGGATCTCCATTGTTTGAAGTACTTCCACCACCACTATAATTTCCACCAGATGATTGTCCACCTGCTGGGCCTGCATTACTAGATGAGCTTGATCCTCCATGATGTCCTGGCATTTTAATCCTTATATAATTATTGCTATAACTAAAATAACAACAGCTACTGCTATTGCTTTTTTATGTTCTTTTACAAAATGTGGTATATGTTCTTTTATATTCATTATAATAGTCCTCCTAATAATCCACCTAAACCACCTATTGCTGCTCCAGTCATAGCTCCACCAGGGCCACCCATCATATAACCCATAGATGCTCCTGTCATTGCTCCACCTGCAGCCATACCAAGTTTATTTGGTTCTGGTGCTGTTGTTGTTGCTTGTTGTGTAGGCAATCCATAAGCAATCGGTGCTACAGTATTGTAGTACTGAGCCAATGATTGTTGAGGTGCCATTTGTTGTTGTCTTTGTATATCTTCTAAAGCTCCACCTACTGCTGTTAAGCTAGGTACTCTTTGAGCTGTTTGAAGTTGTCTATTTCTTTCTCTTTCTAATTGTTGGAAAGCAAAAGGCATAGCTTTATCTGCTACTTGTCCTATTACAGCATTTTGAGCTCCCATACTTGTAGGAGTTCTTCCTGCTCCACTAAACTGTCCTGCAACACTAGAATAAACATCTTTACCAGCTTGTGCAATCATAGGAGATAAGAATGGATTGGTATACTGGCCTTGGATAGTATCTAATATTTGTTGGTTAGCAGCTCCTGCCATAGTTTCAGACGCAGCTAAACCTTGTAAAGTTTGTTGTGTGGGTGCTACATACCCTGCAGCTGTTGGGCCTTGATTATATATAGTTCCAGCTTCAGATATAATCTGATTTAATGCTGGTTCTGCTGGTGAATATGGGTTGACTTCAGTACTTTGTACAGTCTGTCCTCCTCCTCCTCCTGATGACATAATTTATTTCTCCTTTTTCTTTTCTAATAATATATGACTTTCTTTATAACCAAAAGGTTTTAGAACTTTCTTCCACCCAGGTCTTGCAATTAACTCTAATAAATCACATTTGTTTTGCCAAGCAAATTCTTCAATATGTTTTATTAAATGTTGCCATTTTTCACGATGCTTACCAGTCATAATTTTAATATTAAGACATCGTTGTAATGGTCTTTGTATTATTTCAGTAACCACTGTTCCATAATATGTTTTATTATCTTGATCCCAAAGAATCCATAGTTGCATCTTATCTTCTAAGATCCATTTTCTAATGTGGTCTGCCAAAGCATATCCATTAGATCTAGCAAGTGCGTTAGCAATATCTTCTATTACTAATGGCCAGGCAGATTCTACTTTATCTTTTGGTATAAAAATTAATTCGATCACGTTATTTCAAGGTATGATACCACAATGTGCAGCTGATTTCCAGCAGACGATTGTGCTTTAAGTATCTCCCCTGAACTAAGCACTAAAGGTTGAGTAAGTAATTCCAATGTTTGTTTAGAACTAAATGCTTTATCTTTATATAAGTTAAAAATATCAGATCCATTAACTAATGTTAATGTTAATGTAGGTGTACTACCTGCATCTTCTGATGCTATTATAGATTTTATAATAACTGTAGATCCACTTGCTGCTGTTATTACAGAAGTAAGATTAGTATTCGTTAAATCTACTTTAGCGTTTTTGTAATTATTAGCCATTAATATTGAAGTGAAACACCTCTTATTCTAGCTTCTTTAGAACCAGAAGATTGATTAGCAAAAGATATTTTGTATTTTAATTGTGTTCCAGCAGTAACAGACAAGTCATTTACTTTAGCCATCTTAATACCAGTAGCAAAGTCTGGCATAGCTGTCATTGTAGCTGTTGCAAAATTAGAACCATTGTCTGCTGATAATTGTAAAACAATATCTGTATTTAAAGTATTTGTTCCACTTGTATTTTCGTATGTAACAATTGCTCCCATTTTAGAAACACTTGATGGAGCTGTAATTACATTGGATATAAAGTTTCCAGTTGCAGATGTGCTTGGAGCTGTTCCTATATCATGTTGCATATTATCCATATCTCCTCGTCTTGAGCCAGTATTACTTAAAAGTAAATAATATGTGTTAGCAGAATAATCAGTTGAAAAAGTATAGACTGGTGTTTCTGAAAAATCTACTACACTTCCAGTTTTATGATATGCTTTAATTATTCCATTATTGTCTCTTGAAATTCCAAAATAATAACCACTATTTCCAAAATCTTGGTCTACTTTTCTTTCCTTACTACCAGCATCATACGCATAAAATCCATGGTCAGAGCCAGTTGTTATATTCCAATACATTTCTCCAGCTGCATCCATATTTAATGCTCTTGTATCAGCCGATGTTCTAGTCAATCCAAACCATGGTCCATAACCAGCATCATTATAATGTGGTCCAGCTCTAAATCTAAAAGGTTTGTTAGCACCAAATGAAAGTGGAGATGTTCCAGTTCCAGATGTTATTCCATCATCATTGTCTGGCGAACCATTAATAGTTAAATTATTAGCACTCCAAGACCAATTTGAAACACTTCCAAAGTTTGAAGAACTAAAATTTGAATAAGAATTATTTAATGCACCAGCTGTAAGTGTAGAGACATATTCATTAGTATTTCTTGGAGCATTAGTGTTTGATGCAATTCCAGTTCCATCTTGGAATACATCAACATACATTGAGTTAGTATTGTAAGCACCTTTGTTTTCGTTAGATGCTTGTCTAATAGCTAGAGTAGAAATATCATTAACAATTTTATTGTCATCAAAAGATGTTGCGTGTTGAGATACATTAGATGATGCTATTCTTGCATCTGCAAATGTTCCAGAAGTTATTTTTGATGCAGCAAGATTTGGTATTCTAGCATCAGCTATTGTACCTGATAATTTACTTGCATCTATAGATGTAATTTCAGATGATTCAATTGAACCACTACTAATTAAATCTGCTAAATCTCTTGCTCTTGTCATTTAATATTTCCTTTTTAAAATTTTGTAGGCTAGATATTTCTACCTAGCCTTTAAGTTTATAAAACTATTGTGTTAGCTTCATCTTCAGTTAATGCTTCTCCTGCAATTAACTTTGCTTTAGCACTAGCTTTTAAAGTTTCTTTTTCAACTTTAGCTTCTTCTTTTGCAGTTGCTTCATTATCTAATACAGTTTGATAATTAGGTATTTCTACTTCTATTTCTGCATTAGTTGGTTGTGCAATGTCTGGACTTGCCCATTCAAAGATTTCCCAATTTCCATCTTTATATTTACAATAACAAGTAGCATCCCATTTCCATTTAACTACTCGCTCTATATTTTGTTCAGCTTTAATTTGTGTTGTCATAATTATTCTCCTTATAAAGTTCCATCAATTTCTTGAAGTCTAAACCAACTTCTTGAACATGAATTTGTTTGATTAGCTGTTCTGTTATAATGAGTTTGACCACTTCCACCTATATGAATAGATAGTGTAACACTTGAACCAGCAGCTATAGTAGCAGCAGTAGGTAAAGTATCTGCATTTTGTTGATTACCCATAACTCCAGACCAAGTATATCTGTTTGCACCCCAGTCAGAAGTATCAGAGTAGTTTCCACCATCACTATCTTCTAAAAAATAGTTTCCAGTTAATGCTCTAAAAGTAGCATTGGTTCTCCAACCACCACTTTTATAAAATCCAAATGGATAACGAATTGTTCCACCAGATGTGTCATGAATCCAAGCAGCAACATATACATCTCCATTATCATTTGAGCCACTTTGTAAACCAATCATCATAGATAAATCTAAAACAAAATGTGGATTAGCTGAAACTGTTGTAAAGTTATAATTAAATATATCTAATCCAGTTGAACTACCACCAGAAGTGCTTGGAATACTTGCTTGTTGGTTATCCCATTGCCAATGTGTCTTTTTTATTTTACCACTATTAACTGTTGTCCAAGATGGATTAGCACCAGAGCCACCAGTTTGAAGTAGTTGACCAGAAGTTCCTGCACCTAATTTTGCAAGTCCACTTCCATCACGATAAACTATATCGCCTTGTGCTGTTAAAGTTGATGTTAAGTCAGTTCCATTAGTACCATTAGTACCTGCTGAACTCATTATATTCCAGTAAGCTGTTGCGTTGCCTACTGCTTGATTTGAATGGGCTTGAATACAAACATAACTATTTCCACCTGATGAAACTACATCATCAACAGCGTAGGTTGTGCTACTATTGTAAGCACCCTTCCAGTTAAATTTGATAGCACCCAGATTTATTGTTGCCATATTTGTTTCCTTATATTGTTGATATTAAATTGCCATTTGAATTAATGCTAAAGACAAAGCCTGAAGCACTAAATAAAACATCATCAAAGTTGGCATATTGACTTTCGGTGATGTTATCTTGACCTTTATTAGTCGTAATATATCTCATACTATTTAAAGCAGGTGTTGGTGTATTTGCTGTTCCACCCATTCCTGAATGTGAACTGCAATAATAATATAATGTTGGTGCACCTGTTGCAACAACAATTGTTACTTGTGTTGAACTATTATGAGTTACACCTGTTGTATATTCTGATCCACTAGCGTGTGTTCCATTTGAAGTAGTTGAAAATTTAAATGGATGTCCAGAAGGATAATTAAATATGTAAGTATTACCTTCATATAAATCTAAAGTATCTTGTTGAACACCATCTATAAAGTATTTATTTGAACCACCAACTGAAGAAACTGTTACAG
>JACLAB010015866.1_pt1 | contig 16685 bp, 13 predicted proteins | sample 8027921 | NCBI WGS metagenome assembly JACLAB01 (sample SAMN15725117, study PRJNA655200) | protist metagenome | isolation source: fluorescence activated cell sorting (FACS) single amplified genomes of... | place: USA: West Boothbay Harbor, Gulf of Maine | collected 2000-07-19 | reverse complement strand
CAGCTCAAGGCGTTGTTGAAGGATGAAATCGTCCCAGGGTTTGAACGTCTCATTCGTGGTGCCGTGCAGGTCTCTTGCGAGCTCATGTCCAAGCTCGAGCTTCCGCGCGTCGACGGCGTGTACGATTCCCCGATTGGATCGGTGTGTTATCACGTCGATAACGTGCGATTCACGGAGTTTAATATTTCCAAGGAATCCTTGCGCGTGGTGAATCACATGGATGAGGACGACGAGGGCGCTGGACTTAGCACGACAGTGGAGGTACGCGATATCAACACTGTCATGCAAGACGTGGAATTTGCCTACTGTGAATTTCCACGCAACTGGGGTGTGGTCGACGGTGAGGGTCTATGCACGGTTACGGTGGATGGAGCGAGTGTTGGCATTACTTATGAAATCATCATTAACACGGCGCAACTGCTCAAGCTAGTGAATCAGGGAGTAGAATTGGCCAAGGATGATAGCAAAATCGCAGAGATGAGAGGGAAGATCGAAGAGAAGATCAAGGCGCGCAGAGAAGCCAAGGCGCGCGAGGCTGAAGCCAAGAAGAACGGTGCGGCGACTTGTCCTAAGCCAGTTGTCGCGCCTGTAGCGACAAAGGCGCCAGAATCCAAGGTGGAGTCAGAAGAGTTCAACTCGCCGACGAGCGAAGCTGACGCCCTCGGAGCTGCGCTTGATCGCGCGTTCGGTGCAGGTATGTTCAGCGATGCCTCAGAAACGGTCGACTCTCCGCCGCTGTCGCCGACTTCCCCGACGTTCCACGACGCGACGGATGATGCAAAGGTTTTGGACATCAAGGAGAAGCTGACTCGCAACCGCAAGGTCGTTAGCGAAATCTTGGGCGAGGGATTTTTGGGTGAGGAACCAGTGTTGGAATTACGAGTACACACAACGCACATATCCGTCGGTGAGCTCGACGTCCAAATCAGCGGCACGTCCGCAGCCTGGTTGTACAATATGATTGCCTTGGTTTTGACGCAGCAACTGCGCGGAACCATTGAAGAGAAGATCAACAATATCACCGTCAAGCAACTCGCGCGCATTAGTGGCGCCGTAGCTGCCTATAGCGCTGGATTGATTGACTTATCCATCTACCAAGAGGATGAAGAAGACGACTTTGACGTGGGCTCCATGTTATCGGGCGTCACTGGCTCGCTTCGTGTCGACGCCGGCACGTGGGGAGAGGATTGGATTTGCTCTCACTGTCCCGGCGAGGCTCCCGAGCACGTCCAAGCTCGACGCAAGTTTGGCTCTCGCTCTCAGGCATCCTTTGACGATCTCGGCGAAATCATTTCGGAAGACGACAACGGGCAAGCACCCGCACGTCACGCCGATGAGGGTATCGATTGGCACGACGTTGCCAGCCCGATGTAGGGGATAGCCAAAGCAAACGAGTGCACCAATTGATAAATTCTTTAATTCGCCACCACCACAACTGTAGCGACAATCCATTCTTGAAATCCGATTAATATTCAAAACTGGATTTTATCTATCCACTGATGCAACCAAACTTTCTCCTCAGAGTTGCGCCCGCGAAAGGAAAACACCTACCTCAAATGGCGGATAAAGCCGCCAAGGCTGGACTCGTCGCCCTCGGCGCCGGTCTCGCGTTTCTCGCCAAACGTTTCATCGAGGAACCGGCGGACGAGACGACACAGCGGGTCGTCAAAGAAAAGCCTCGTCCGAGTCAACAACAGAGTAGAGTTGAAATCCGTTCAAAAGTTGTTGAAACGCCAACGACGACGACAGCAGAGGAACCGGTGAAGCCGACGCCGGTTCCGAAGAAGACAGTCGACGGCGACGATGGCGCGTTTCCGTTCGTTGCCGTCGTCGCTGGTGCGGGCGCGATAGTTCTCGGGGTGTGCAAGATGATTTTCAAGAGGAAATCGTCACCGAAAAAACGACAACCAGAGGAAAAGAGTGTCGTTGATCAAATGCGAAGCGTGAAAAAGACGCCGACGCCGACAACGAATGTGAAGAATGCATCATCGACACCCGTTCCTTCGCCGCGCCGCGACGCTGCGGGGTACGATGCGACGCACACAAGGGGTGGATTGGCGGAAGCCACGCTTGAGGCGCACGGGATTCGGGTGAGCGTGAGTCCGTTTGGGGCGACTTTGACGAGGATTGAAATCGCGAATGACACCGCCGACGAAGCGTTTGAAGACGTGGTTCTGGGGTATGAAGACGTCGAAAGTTACGATGAGACGGAAGGGCGACCGTATTTCGGTGCCGTATGTGGGAGGGTTGCGAATAGAATAGCCGGCGGGGAATTTAAGGTTGGACGGGAGACGTTCGCATGCGCAAAGAACAACGGAGAGAATACCTTGCACGGTGGCATCTCGGGATGGGATCGTAAGAGATGGACGGTAGTCGACAAGACAAAGACGACCATTACGTTGTGTTACGAGAGCCCGACGATGGAGGAAGGGTTCCCGGGCAGGGTGAAAATGTACGTCATTTACTCCCTTGTAGGTTTCGACGAACGCGTCGAGCTTGTTCCGGATGAGAAGCGTGGAGAGGTGAAACTTCGGGTTAGAAAATACGCCGAACTGACGACGAGGATGACGGCGACGACGGATGCGCAAACACCAGTGTCGACGGTGCAGCACACATACTTTAACCTCAAAGGTCACGCCTGCGGGGAGGATTGTCGTTCGCACACCATCGAGCTGCCGAATAGCGAATTTTACGTTCCGGTGGATCCAGAGACACTCATTCCCACTGGTGTCGGCTTGAAAAAGGTCAAGGGCACGCCGTTTGATCTCAGAACGGAGACGCCAATGTTTACAAAGTGCAAAGAAGGCTACGATAACACCTTTGTCGTCGCTGGGGACGACGCGACGCGACCGGTAAGCGATCTTCCGTACAAGGAGCCGCGGTTGGCAGCACGCGTCAAATGCGCCGAAGCTGGGAGAATGTTGGAGGTTTTTACCGACGCTCCGGGCGTGCATCTCTATACGGGTAACTTTCTATCCGAAACCATGCTCGGAAACATGAAGAATGGCGCGACGTACGTTCCACAAGGCGGATTTTGCTTGGAAACGGGATGGTTTCCGGATGCGGTGAACCAACACGAAAAAATTGGTTCCTCCTTCCCGAGCGTAATGTTGAGGAGAGGAGACACGTACTCGCACACGCTCACGTACAGATTTTCTCCCCTGGGAAGCGAGGGTTCTAGGTAGAAAGAGAGGCAGTTAGCACAAGTTTAAAATACCGTCGCGCGTTATTATTTACACCACCCTTTAGCTGTAGCTGAAGACGTATCGGCGAAGAATCAACGTCACGAGAACAATCCCAATAAACACCGCGAGCGGCATGTACTTTTGAATCAACGCTTGCCGAGCCAAATCTCGACTCTTCTTGCTGTACTTCTTACTCTCCGCGCTTAGCGTTCCGCTCATCGCGCTCACGCGATCCAAGCGTTCTCCTTGACCCATGATGTCGTTGATATTCCTAGTCATTATCTGCTGAATGTCGTGTAAGTCGTCGTTCAGCTTGTTGAGATTCCTCTGCGTCCGCGCGTCGCTGTACAACTTTTTTGTCCTCTGAATAAACGTATCAAACTTGATGAACGCGTACGGTCTCGCCACCGCGTCCACCTCACCACCGTACTGCGCCGCGAACTCTTGTTGGAGCTCCTCCAAATACTGATACGCCAGCTTTTTCGGATATGTCCGCTCGCACACCGTGAGGTAACACACGTTGCCATCGATGATGTAGTGCATTAAAAACGCCCCGGTTTCCACCGTCAACCGGCTCGGCGGCGCATCCGTCGAGCTTCCGAGGCGTTTGAACAACGCTTTCGCTTGCTGCTTACACGTTTCCATGTTTTGTCCACTCGAGGATGCCGACGACGACGCGTCCAAGCCTTCCGCCAAGGGTAAACCGTCGTTCACCCGCGCCAAGAGCGTGAGTTTAACCATGTTTACGATGCGTCCGTCTGCGTGTCTAAGAGATCTCTCTCGATTCGATTCGGCGCGTCGTCGACAAGTGCCGCCCGTTTGGATTAGACGAGATTTTCAACGTTCTGTTCGAGTTCGTCTTGACTGACACGCGTCGCGTCACAAAGGCACGCGGCGCGAGAAAAGTCGTCCCGCAACGAGTGAGAAGGAGACTAGAAATGTCTCAGGAAGAGGTGCGAATCGGTCGTTCGGCGATGCGATGGACGAATGCGACGGTAGAAGTGCGCACAGCGCGTCTTCAAGATGAGCTGGACTCGCTCGTTCGTTTGACCACTGCGTGATACTAGAGACTTGCACGAGCGACGCGAACGCGAACGCGCGCACTGACGACGAGGACTACGACGACGATCATCGCGAACGCATTCGTAGTTTAATCCTTTTTTGAACGATCTCGTGGACGTGGAGGATGCGGGATTCGGTCCGGAGGGCGCGTTCGCGGGCATGAGCGCGAGCGCTCCAGCGGGCGATCCGAGAATATCGAGGAACGATGGAAAGAGCGATGTGGAGGTGGCGTCGTCTTCGGTGTTCGGTGGAAGTGCGTCGGTGAACGCTGGGACGTCGCGGACGGAGGCGGCGCTGGGGACGAGCTCGGCTGGGGAGGAGAGTCCAGGGGCGCCGAGACCATCCAACAACAACGCGGTCGGCGTGGACGCGCAAGCGACGCCGAAGCGACGAGGGTGGATTTTCAGCCTGTCTTACTATCAGCAGTTCTTTGACGTGGACACGGAGGATGTGAAGAAGCGAATCGCAAACGTGTTCACGGCGCCGCACAGGGGAGATTTTCTGGATGCCGTGGACGGCAATCCGGATTTGTATGTTCCATTTTGGGGTTGTGCGACGCTCGTCTTCTTCACCGCGATCGGTAGTGCCTGGGGGAAATACAGCATTCATAAATCGAAAGGGTGGGATTTCGATGCTCGCACGGTGAGCCTCAGCGCCGTGCTCGTGTACGGCTACGTGTTCATCTTTTCTCTCATTTGTCACTTGACGCTGACGTGCTACGCTGGTGTCGAAAATTTACGCATCATTGATGTCTGGTGTCTGTACGGCTACAGCATCCTGGTATTTGTTCCAGTGTGTATTCTCGCCACGGTTCCGGTCGAACTCTTCCGTTGGATCTTCACCGGCGCCTGCGCCGCGCTTAGCACGCTCTTCTTGATGTCAAACATTCGCAAGCGCGTCTCAGCGTCCACAAAGGGCAAGGCGTTCGGTATTTCCTTTGTGAGCTTCATCGGTGCCGCTCACTTTGCCTTTGCGCTCTTGCTAAAGTTGTTCTTTTTCCAGTACTACTACGGCGAATGAACCTCGACGTCGGATCGTTCAAACGCACACATTTTTCATTAGAAGGAGAGCTTGCAATATTCACTTGGGCTTTAGAAAACAAACAACACGATAACCACTCCACTCGCCATCCTCACTATGCGCGGCGTCGGGCATCGCATCATCAAACTTGCGACGCGCGACGCGGTTGCGAGGATAGACGTCAGGGGCCACGCGCTTGCGTCGCGTCGCAGCGTCGGTGAAGCTTTGAGTACGCTTTCGAGGGTGAAGAATTTGAAGCAAAACTCGGGAACCCTGAAACGAATCATGGCGGAAGCGTCGACGTGGGACGCGTCCCAGAGCCAAGCGGACTTCATGCGGAACGATCGCGTCATTCTTGTCACGCCCGAGGATGTCGTCGTCGGTGATGAGTCCAAGGAAAACGCGCATCAGTTCATCCAAGGCAAGACACCGAGCGGAGCGTTGCACCGCGCATTTAGCGTGTTTCTGTTTGATAAGGATGATCGGTTGCTCTTGCAGCAGAGAGCGGCGAATAAGATTACTTTCCCGAGCGTGTGGACAAATACGTGCTGCTCCCATCAGCTCACGGGGCAGGTGCCCGACGAGATTGACCACGAAGCCGCGATCACGAGCGGAACGTGCGTCGGAGCGAAGAGAGCTGCGACGAGAAAACTTCGACACGAGCTCGGTATCGAGCCCTCGGAGGTTCCGACGGAATCTATTAAATTTCTGACTCGTTTGCACTACTGTGCCGCGGATCAATTCGCGGAGAACGAGAATCAACCGGTGGGTGGAACCTGGGGAGAGCACGAGATGGACTACATTTTGTTCGCTAAAATCGACACCGCCGGCGAAGACTTACCGATGAAAGTCAACGCGGAAGAGATTGACGACGCCAAGTGGGTGAGTGCGAGTGAACTCAAGGCTATGATGGACCCTTCCAGTGGGTTGCGATGGAGTCCTTGGTTTAGAATTATCGCTGAGAGGTTTCTCCATGAATGGTGGGCGGACCTCGATGCAGCGTTGACGACAGACAAGTACGTGGACGTGGAGACGATTCACAAGGTGATGTGAGGTACGCATTCGACTCGGCTTGCGACTTTTATTTTATCGCGAAGAATCACAAATCTCAATGATGACAACTGTGACGGGCGGACTGAAATATTCGGTTTGATACCCGAAATTTGAACGATTAGTCCTAGCGTCACTACAAAAGTGCGCTCCTGAGAGATTACGTGTTACCCCTTTTTCCCTACGGTGACGCGCTTCCGAGCGACTGCGACTGACCGAAACCACCGCCATACAGAGACATAGAGGCAATTGTTCCGAATTGATTAGCAAAACTAGCAGCGCATAAGCATATGATTACAACAAAATCTACAAGAATTTACTTCCGAACAGCAACGAGGCGTTCTCCAGCGTGACTCGGCCCTTCTCGTCAAAACTAATATCCAACGCGACGCACCCGGCGTTACAGATCTTTGAGTTGATGAGTTTGTCAAATATTTTAGCCTTGTCCCTCTTCTCTTCAATCCTCTCTGCTGTCGGCGGCATGGAAGGTACGAAGGGTGTGAAATTCACGTCGTCTTGTCTGGTGGGAGCCGAAAAGGTGGCAAACGGATCGGACGGAGGAGCCTGGCTCGTAAACGTATCGAACGGATTCATCGAAGTAATTGAAACGGCTTCACTCACCGTTTGAGTCGACCGTTCGTCACCGTTATCTGGCGCTATCCGGGAGACGAGTTGTTGGAGGAAGAGACTGTGACCAACGACGATGACGGCGTCGTGTTCGTCAAAGCGCATCGTCTCCAGAAAGTCGTATATTCGCTCTTCAACCTCCTGTGAGGAGTCCGATTCGGTTTCGCTCGTCCACCACTGTCCGACGGCATCGTTTGGATCGAACGCGATGTTTTCTCCGAGTCGAGAAGCCGCTTGAGGGTTGACGATTTCAGCCAATTTTTCCCTGGCGCGAATGAGCACGTTTTCACCCTGCGCGATTCCCACCGTGTCCAATCCACCCACGCCTTTGACTTCGCGCAAAGACTGCAAACAGACTTGTTTCAGCACTCCTTGCATCTTCCGCGGGTGATTCTGCAGTAAAAGACATGCGGTTTGCACCGCGCGCGTCAGCGGTGAGACGTAACACGTGAAACAGTTCTCGTACGAAACGCACAGTTCGGCACCATTGTTAACCGTCTGATCTGTGCCATTCACCTCTCGTGAACACGTCCTTTGAATCGGGGAAGACGGCGAAGACGGTGGACTCATCGTCGGCGGCGATAAACTCATAACGTTGGCGTGAACTAACACGCCAGCGTCGGCGTGTGAAATCGCCACCGCCGCCCGTCCACCCAACGCCTGCGCTTGCTGAACCCCCGCGAGCGTCAACGGGTGGTCAAACTTAATCATACTCGCGATATTTATATCCCTCTGCGCCTCGTTCCACTTGCTCTCTCCGTGACGCACGAAAAATATCCGCTTCGTGAGTTTCGGCGCCACGATCCCGCTCGCATCCACTCTCAAGTACACCGCGCCGGGAGATGCCAGTCGAGCCAATTTGGCGTACACGGGCACCGCAATTTCTTTCATACTCCCGCCCGAAATCGCGTGCCGAAGAGACACTTGCCCACTCGCCACCATCGTTGCTTTGTGCACACCTTTGACGCTCGTTCCCGAGAACACGTCCACCCTCAATGAGTCGTACGCCTCTGCTCGACATCTCAAATCCCGCGTCGTGTTCCAAACCGGCGTTCGCGTCTTTGACCGACACAGCGTCGTAATTCTGCGTCCCTTCAACGCCCCATCGCCCCCGACGCATCGCACGGCGACGAAATACCTTCCATTCGGCGACGTGCTCGCACCGAAATCCCCCCGCGTCACCGTCACGTACGTCGTTGAAGACGTGGACGTTTGTCCATCCTCGGGCGGCGCGTCGTCCGCGCCTTCGTAATACGCATCGTCGATTCCACCTTTCTTTGAACGATACCGCGACGACGACGCACCTCCCGTGGACCCCCCACCGAACCGTTTCAAAAACCCTTTCGCCGTACTTTTCGCCCCGCCGACAAAGCCATTCGCATCGGCATCCCCACCGACGGCGCCGTTCGGGTTCGTAAAATGCATCTGCTTCATCTGTTCATCAGTCGTCATCTGTTCCGACGTCGACGTCGTCCCCACGCTCGTTCTCGCCAACGCATCGGAGAGGGCGTTAGAGACGCGATCGCTCGATTGTTTCATCCATTTTTTCATCGTCGTCACTCGCCGCTCGTCGTCAGACGAGGAGTGACGTGCATGAGAGTCAATCGTCACAATTCAGCACACCGAGCACTCGACTAGAGTTGCGTGTAACTGTTGTGTTTACTTTTAGCGAGTGCCGTACATCTAGTGTCGATGACACGGGCGACGACGACGGACGCGACGAAAACGACATACGTCGTACGATGGCGCGAGCGCGGGTCTGGGTCTCTTCGTCGAATCGTCGCCGTGACGCGACGAAACAACGAGACGAGGACGACAAGCGTGAAAAAAGATGATGACGATGGTTCCGACGACGAGCGGATCATCGGTGAGTGTACGTGTTGGATGCGTAAAAATGATGGTGGTGGTGCAAAGACGAAGACGTCCGTGTTCGTGTCTTCGCTTCGTGTGGATGAGGAATTCCGAAGACGCGGCGTCGGGAGCGCGCTGATGCGAGAAGCGGAACGGTTGGGGCAAAGCGAGTTTGGCGCCAAAACGGCGTCTTTGAGCGTGAATAAATGGAACAAAGCTGCGATAGCCATGTATGAACGGCTGGGTTTTGAGATGGAGGATGGTAGACTCGGTGGGTCGCTGGAGACGTTGATGGATCCATTGCGGCTGGTGCAGTTTAGAATGGAGAAACGGATCGGCGTCTTAGACGCCGATCGATGAGGAATTGTTCTTGTTGTTTTCGTAATAATGTACCGTCCCTTATGATAACGAAGCCACCATGTTAAAGTAGCCACTTAAGTCACATCGTCGACGCGCGCGCGAACGAGCGCGCGAACGAGCGACGCGAACGTCGACGTCGAAGGAAACGTTTATCGTCGACACTGTTTAGACGTTCCCGTGCGTCGGCGACGAGCGCCCGCGACACCCGCGTCGTCCAGATTCGATGTTGGGATGAATCGACACATCTCGGCGGAATCACGATGTGCTGGCAACCAACTCAACTCGCCACAACACGACGCAACGCTAGAGACGCGAACGGGAACTACACGCTGCGCGTGTGGCGCGTCCCGCTAGGCGATAAAACGGCGTCGTTGAACGCCGCAACCCATTTTCCTAAGGCACATAAACGGCTCTCTGCCTGGATCGTTGAAGCGGCGATTCGCGATGTCTCTTGGAGAGACGCTCACGTCGCTCTGACGGGGAAACACGACGTGGAATTCGTACGGAAGCCGACGCAGGTCGCGACCGCGCGCGAATCCGGGCTCATCGGCGACACAAAGTGCGAGGCGCACGCCGCAGAGGTGAGACAGAAACGTCTGTTCGTATCCAAGCCGGGCAAACTGGCCAAGCTCAACTCGAAGACGGCACTTCAACTCAGGGTGGAGTACGTTCGGAAAGTCGAACGGGCGGCGACGAAGCGCGCGAGTGCTATCATAACATCGGGGACATCGGATGATGGTCCGAAATGAGAGGAGCGCGCCGAAGATTTCGCCGTCAAGCGGAAAGAAATTTACGCATTGCGTGGGTCGACGCGCGACGCCGTGAAAAAGTAGAGTGTGGCGTACTACGGCACATGTCACACAAGTCGCGATTAGGTCCGTAAGTCAGCCGCAGACTGTTCAATTACAACTCCCTGAGGAGGCTCGGAGCCCACGAGCACGCGCTTGCACACGAAAGGTCGTGTCTTGAGTGTCAAGTTGGACTCGCTGAGCTCATTGCGTACCGAGACGAAGACGCGTGGAACAAGGCTGTGCATGAGCTTTGGAATCGCGTCTTCGCTCAGCTCCATACGCGCGGCACCCAAGAGAAAGTGACCCAAACGTAGCTACAAGACATCCTTCGAGCCCAGGACCTCGCCATAGCGCATTGTAAGACGTCTCTGCAATGAAACTAAGCGCCAACGACTGGAGGAAATCATTCGGCTCAACTACCGAGCGGTTTCGGCACGATTTTGGCTTCGAATCACATCCGTGCGGTAACGCGCAAACGAGACGATGAAACACTAGAGGACAACGCAACGACGTCAGGGGACGTTGCAGAGACGTTAGAAGACGCGCCCGTACCCGAAACTCCGTCGAGGAAGCGTCGACGCGTCGAAAAGGCGCAAGAGTCTTCGAAAATTCAAAAAACGACGAAAGAAACTCTTGGCTGTGGTCGTTGTAGACACAGCCGGAGAGGGTGCGATCGGTGCGATCCGGAGCGCCAGACGAAGCTGAACGCACGAAAACGAAAAGATGTAGCGAGCAAACGGCAACGTCGGTCGTAGAGACGCGCTCCACGCCACCCTGGGTCGCGAAGCTCCACGAGAGAAATCATCATCTTTCCACCGAAGTCACTTTTTCCTCAGTGGCTACTTTATGCATGCATCGGTCACACGGCGCGCGGGCGCTTTAAACGCGTCGTCGACGCGCCACGATGAACAGACGGTAATAAAAAAGTATGTTTACAACCCTGGCCGTGTCACCTTCGCTAATTTTTGCGCGCGCGTTCGTCGGCGTCGTTTGTGACTAAAATGGCTTCGTTATCATAAGGGACGGTACACTACATCCCGCACTTCTTCAGCGCACGCTCGATACCTTGCTCCTCGTACTCTTGCTTGGAGATCCAGAACTCATCCTTGCTTCTCATAATGTCCGCGAGGACGGCGCCACCGACAAACACCATGTGCTTTCGATGCGCCGGCGCCTCAACTTTCATCTTGAACTTTTTCATCCCTTCCTTGTCGCCGTTGAGCACATTCTTGAGATATAAACGTTTAATGTCGCGCTCGAGTCGAGACGGGAGACCGGCATACATGGAGTTGCCGCCCGACAAGACGATGTGTTGATACAACGATCGACGGTTGTCGATTTCGTTTTCTTGAATGCACTTGAAGACGAGCTCTGAAATTCCGTCACCCTCGACGTCGATGAGATCCGGCTGGAACAAGCACTCTGGGCCCATGAATCTTTCCGGTCCAAACTTGATGACGCGTCCGTCTGGCAAGGTGTACGACGCGTTCGTCGCCGTCGTCTCTCTCGCGAGCTGCAAGTCTCTCTTGTAATCATACGCCACATAACACAACTCCTCCTTGATGAGTCGCGCTGTTTCCATGTCCGCCGAGCGATTGAGCGGATACCCTCTCCTAGTCAACAAGTCAACCATTCTCGACGTCACGTGTCTTCCTGCGACGTTGAGTCGCTTTGTGAGATGCGGAAAAGAAAATCCATCTACGACCGGTACTACGTGTGTCACACCGTCGCCGGAATCCACGACAACGCCCGTCAACAAACCTTGCGCGTAGAGCGTCAACACCGCCTGTACTTGCACGTAAGCCCCGCGAAATCCATACGTCTCAAACATCGTCGACATCATTCTCTCCCGATTCGACTTTGGATTCAACGGAGGATCCGTCAACATCACCTTGCTCTCGCTTGTGTCGCACCCCAACCGCTCGAATGCGTGATCCCACACCAGACCCATGTCTTCCCAGTCTCTCACTACGCCATTCGACACCGGATACTGAATGTCCAAGTTTGCCCTTCTCTTCGCCGCGTCGGAGCCGACGTACAAATCCCTCAACGGTTCGTCGTCGACGAGTTCTTCTTCGTATCTCAGCGTCGGCCGTCCAACCATGCACGGAAACAACACTCGAGGGCTCTCATCGCCGGCGTAACCACACTTGACGAAACCAGTCCCGGTATCACACACCACGACATTTTCTCTGTTCGTTACCGAGCATGACGTCGCAAACTGCGCCGGGAGCGCGCCGTCGGTCGACGTCATTTTATGAGAATTCTCACTAGCGACTGGATTGAATGGCTTACTCGTCACTCACGCCGTTCGCGAACGTCGCTTCTGCGCGCTGCGTTCGTCTCGTTCGCACCGAGAAGATATTCCCGACGCGATTCCCGTCGTTCGAGCTCGCGAGGCGCCCGTCGCCCTTTGGTGCGCGCAGGTTTGTGTGGCTGGTTGTTCGTGTCTGACTGGCTGTGTGGTGGTTGGGAGGCACGTCGCGCCGTCCGTTGAGAATGATTTCTAAAGAGGCGAGACGCATGGGAGGTCAAACGCGGACGGGAACGGGGGATCACGCGAGGGTCGATTAGGGAGTAAACTATTTTTAAGAAATCGCGTCTCGTGTTTTCTGCAACGTGTACTTTTGGGTTGTCACTGTCATTAAATAATGCTTCTGTTTGCGAGGTTTGAGTTTACAGAGGCGCATCGGCTAATGGTTGCGCGTTCATGCTCACTGCTCCTCTTGTTGCGGTGGCTGGCTTTCCTCGGCCGGCGGAGCGGCAATATCGCTTTGCTCGTCTCCACCCGTCGACATCATGCGCTGGAGAGAGCTGACGTCAACCTCGTCAGAGCCGAGCGCGGTGATTCGCAACTTTTCGTAATCCTCATCCGTCGCGCCAAAGATCTCCTTGAGCTTGAGCATCACCTCCGAACCTTGCTCCTTGTCGATAAACTCGTCCAAATCAGCGAGGTACATGAGCTTGGCAAACTTGCTCGCGCCATCGAGCTTTCTCTCGACGCCAGATTGCGTCAAACCAGCCAAATCAGTGAGGAGCGTTCCGTATTTTTTGAACATGCGCTCACCCGTCTCTGTAAGAATCTCCTTCATTTGTTCGCTATCCAATCCGCACGCGCCCTTGAGCGCCAACACATCAGCGACGAAATCAAGCGTGAACGCTTCTTCCGTCAGCTTGTACCTCAGGTACTTGCGGAAGATTTCACTCTGCGAGTAACCCGTCTTCATCGCGATGCCCCGAACCACGCCCTTGTTCACGCTCCCTCGCTCCCCCGGGAAAAAGTTCTTCAACCGCTCGACAACCTCAACATTCTTATTAACGGTGCGCTTACGCTTCGCCCGTCCACCCGTCGCCTTTCTGAACACCTTGTAGCACGAGTACGCAAACGTGCTCGCCAGGAAGAAGAACCCGAGCGCGCCGAGGTTCCGAAGCCCTGGGTTCTCGGAAGCCGCGCGCACGCCCTCGCTCACGCGTCCCAAGACGGTCAACTCCTCAACCTCTTCCTCGATCACCTCCTCCTTGAGCTCATCGATGGTCAAAGATTCCTCTTCTTCGCCCTCCGCGAGCTCTTCCTCCTCGTATTCCTCATCCTCCTCCTCTCCCTCGACGACGACGTCGGCGTCCTCAGCCTTCTTTACCTCGTCCTCGACGAGCGCGGCGCCCTTCTTCTTCGCCATCGTCACCGCGCGCGTCCCGCGCGTCGACGACGCCGACGACGACGCGAACGCACCCTTTCCAATCGCCGCCGTCATCGCGCCCCAACCCTTCGTCGTCACCGTCGCCCCGCATCGCGTCGTCCGTCGTCGTCCGTCGTCGTCCGCAGATCCGCCGAGACGACGATGATGATGATGATTACTTGGATGATGATGATGATGATGATTACGTCCCGGTCCGAGTCCCGCGACGACGCGAACGGCTCCACCGCCGCTCTTCCGTTTCGTCTCACCGATCGCGCCACCGCGTCGTCCAAACGCCATCACCGTCGTCGTCGTCGCCGTCGCCATCGCCATCGATCGTCGTCGTCGGCGCGGTGTGTCGCCCGATGATCGTTCGAGGGTCCGCGCGGGAGGGAACTGCGTCGGTGTGTTCGGCGTTCGGTTGCATTTTTCTTGGTTCACGACTCGTCCGTCGGTGGTAGTCACCGTCGGTAGTCACCGTCGGTGTGCACACAGCGTGAGATGTAGCTTTAATGGCGTACTTGGTTCTATATGACAAGGGTGAGAACTACTAGTTACCTAGTACCAGTCGGCTCTTAAAGACGTACTCGACTCGAGTAACTCGAGTACTTGAGTACCCGGTAGTGACGATCGATCGATCGGACCCGCAGACGCGGACGCGCGGACGACGACGACGGCGACGACGACGACGACGATGAGGGACGAGGAAACGAGCCCGTTGATATCGCCCGCCGCGGGGAAGACGCCGACGCGGTGGACGACCCGAACCGTCGTCGCGGGCGTCAGCGCGATCGCGTTGATGACGCTCGGGTGTTACGTCGGGTTCGCCGGCAACGGCGGCGGTGGACTCGGAACGATATGGAACTTTGCGTTCACGAGAACGACGTCGCCGTTCGTGACGTTCACGCTCGATGCGAGTTGGATCGACAAGACGATTCGTGACGCGAATCCGACGTTTTTCGCGTCGCCGCTGTCAAAGGCGTACATCCTTCGACACAATCACGGTTCGACGTCGTTCTTTGAGCGCGCGGACGCGTTGGAAATGACGCGCGTTGGATTGCGAAGATGGACGCTGGCGACGAACGAGGTGAACTATGAATACGGTTTCATGCTCGAGAACGAGAATGGAGCGAGGTTGAGGGAGATTGGAGCGTGGTATACCAATGAACGCGAGAGCGTCACGGCGCCGAGCGCGAACATGAAAAATTGCACCGTAACGTTTGGGCAGTACCGCAACAGGTTGATTTCGCAGACGGACACCACACCGGCGTTCGATGTGGGTGCGTGCTTTGGCGCGTGCGGTGAAGAGTGCGAATTGCCGGATGCGCCCACGCCGATGGCGTCGCTCAGCGGGTCTCAATACACGGGCGGTACTACGTGGGGCAACGACCTAATTACGTGCAACCTCGGAACGGCGACGACGTACGACGCCGCGAAACAGTCCTTCTATATCGACGGTTCTCAAGAGTCTCTGATCGTCTGTCCGTACGACATCGGTCCGGGTCATCATCCTGAGCTGACTATCGAGATTGTCTTCGAGCTGGCTCAGAGCTTCGACCCGGCGCACTCGTACGGATGGATTTTTGGCCACGATAACGGTGGTTTCGATCGCTCTTTCATCGTTTCAGATGAAAGATTTGGTGGCGGCATCGCAAGTGGCATCGGCAGTGCTTACAATTCCGGCGCCCCGACGCCTTCGAAAGGCGAATGGCATCACGGTTTGGCCGTGTTCCGTCAAGGCGTGGTGGATGGCTCGTACACGGCGCTTGATGGTGCCATTTCGCCAAACAAAGCGACGGCGAATAACAATGAAGGGCTAACCAGCTTCTCCATCGGTGGGCTCCCAGGCGTTGTGTATCACGAACACAGCATGATTGGTTGGATCAGATACTTCAACTTTTACGTCGGCGCCCTATCCGAGGACCAAGTTGAAGCCATGTACGTGAGGAACACTCCGTGGCCATGAACGGTTGTCACGTCCTTTTTGCCTTTTCTTCTCTTCAACACGAATTATAATATACCGGTAGTAGTACATCTCAGGTTCCACGACATCTCAGGTTCCACGGATTCGTGTTGTACGAGTACCGGAATCCTGCGACGAACAGCAAAACTTCACATCATACGCGACTCCGCCGTAACTCGACCCCATCAAAATCAACGCAAAGATTTTGTGTGCTTGACGCCATGAGGAGGAGAAGCGCGCTCTTTGTTTTTTCTTCGTGCTTCGTTTTCGTGTTGCCGTCTGCGTGCGCGCGCGCGTGAATGAATGAAAAACTAAATGAAATGAAATGAAATGAAGTGGAGTGGCACGAGAGCGCGACGCGACGTGAACCCCCGGGGCGAAGTCGACCGACCGACCGATTAAATTGAACACGAGAGCGCGACGACGACGACGACGACGACGCGCGGAGGTTTCACGCGTCGACGTCCACTCGATACGCGCGCGCGAGTTAACTAAAAGTAGCGTCGGCGTCAGCGTCAGTCGTCGCCAACATGTCCTTCATGGATGCGAGAGAACACGGAAGCAAGGTTGGAAGCGGTGGCGTCGCTTCGGCGCAACAGTCGGCGATCGACCGACGAGAGCGATTGAGAAGACTGGCGTTGGAGACGATCGATCTGGCGAAAGATCCGTACTTTATGAAGAACCACTTGGGGACGTACGAGTGTAAACTCTGCCTCACGCTGCACTCAAACGAGGGCAATTACCTGGCGCACACGCAAGGGAAGCGACACCAACAAAACTTGGCGAAACGGGCGGCGAGAGACGCGAAAGAGTCCGGCATCGGGGGCTCGGCGGCGAGCGCGAGCGCGCTGAGGAATATCCAACCGAGAAAAACGGCAAAGATTGGACGACCGGGGTACAGGGTGACGAAACAGTACGACGCGAGGTCGCGACAGCGAAGCTTGTTGTTTCAGATTGACTTGCCAGAGATTGAGCGAGGACAAAAACCTAGGTATAGATTCATGTCGGCGTACGAACAAAAGGTGGAGGCGTGGGATAAGAGGTACCAGTACATAATATTTGCCGCGGAACCGTACGAGATCATCGCGTTCAAGGTGCC
>JACLAB010003839.1_pt1 | contig 16699 bp, 8 predicted proteins | sample 8027921 | NCBI WGS metagenome assembly JACLAB01 (sample SAMN15725117, study PRJNA655200) | protist metagenome | isolation source: fluorescence activated cell sorting (FACS) single amplified genomes of... | place: USA: West Boothbay Harbor, Gulf of Maine | collected 2000-07-19 | reverse complement strand
GAATGCACTCATTGGCGGTGTTTTAATCACGCAATACCGAAGCGAGCGAGCTTCAGCAGCTCAATGTTCGAAGCGTTTTCCTAAAATTGCCTCATCATGTCGCGACTTTTCCAAGAATAGCGTCACGCCCTTCGGCGTTGATCCCATATTCGCGAGGTCATCGAGTTTATTTGGCGGCGTCGAGTTGGAAAGAAATATTGGGGAATATTACAATACTTCAAAACTTCCTTATTCAGGCGTTCCAACTGGTTTCAGCGTTCGCTCTTCTGATTTGAAACGAGGCAGAAGTGGCTTCGCTGTATACATTGATATCATGATGAACAGAAAACAAGCCAATCGCATGATTTCATACATGAAAGAAGGCAACTTTATAGATTCGTCGACAAAGTCTGTGATCATGAATATTGCATCCTATAATCCAGTGACTGTGCAATTTATGTACACGCGAATCCAGTTTGATTACGCGAAAGGCGGTAGCGTCGAAATCAGAAGTGATACACATGCACTTGCAATGGAGGTTTACGATGGAATCGCTGGATCATGCCTTCTTGCTCTCGAAATCGTATTACTGTGCTGGATTATTTACTCAGCGTATTATCTTTTTGCCGATTCTGTCATCCTATCTCGCTCACAAGATTTTAAAGTTTTGCGTGATATGCAAGCGAGAGTTGTTCAGAGCCATTCAAACGTGATCGAAATAGTGAACCTCGTGTTTCAACTGACTGCTTTTATAATATGGTGGGTGTATCAGCTTTTTCATGCGTATAGATTCGCTCCTTCGAGACGATATGACATTTATAACTCTGTGAGCGAACCAAGCGCCCATTATACGATGCCATTTAAGAACCAAGAAGGTAATGATTTATTTGGTGGAACTTTTGTAAATGGGACGGTTTATAAAGTTCCTCAGAGACCGCAATATGCATGGGAACTACCGGAAGACGACAGCGGTTATGTGAGTCTAATTAAAATGTATGAAAATATCGATGCCATGAGAATATTAAGCGTTGCTTATAATCTGATAACTGGGATTAATCTATTGATAATGTTTGTTCGATTTCTGTTGCTTTTGAAATTTCAACCCCGATTAGCTATCATTACACGAACGCTAGAGCGAGCAAGTGTTGACGTGTTTCATTTTTTATTCATGTACTTTGTACTTATGATTATGGCTTCAGTTTTAGGTAACACGATGTTTGGACACTCGATCGAATGTGTCTCTTCTGTTCCGAGCGCATTCGAGCTCTTATTCCTGCTACTAATTGGAGCGACGTCGTTTACGGAATTCGTACCAGAGGGTTTTGCCGCCAATAAACTTGATAAATTCTTCCAAATTTTTTACTGCGGACTGATTCCAATTGTTTTTCAATGGATTCTATTTGAATTTTTCCTTGCTATTTTAGCGAATGCGTTTGGGGAAGAAAAAGAAATTTTGCACGATATTGAGTTGGGAGGAGATACACTCCCAAACGATTTAAGAAAATTTGCGGAATACAAAATGGCGACGATTCGGAGGGAATGGCCAAAGTTTGAAGACGTGCATGATTTACTAAAAGAAGGAATCCAGTTGCATGAAAAGCAACATCCTATAAAAGAAGAAAAAGATCTACGAAAGCGCTTGGTGGAAACGGATGACATAAAAGAAGACGATAACGAGCTGAACTATATGGTTATCACCTCCGTGGCGAAGAAGTTTTCAGTGGACCCTCATGCGGATCTTTTGAACTCTGACAAATCCTACATCTCCAATATCCTCAAAAATAGACCCAATATTGAAGATAATCATGAAGAATTAAATGAAAAAAGAGAGAAAGTTCAGACCATGAAGATAAACATGTACCGCAGACTTAAAATATATGTTGATGAAGCGAAGGATGACATGGAAATTCATCTACGTCACCAACGAAAGTTGGCGGAGCATTCTGCAAAGGCCGCCGCTCGCTGGAAGCGCATCAAATTACTCGCCGAAGATATCGAAATTGCGTTACAAGATGTAACGAAGGAAACTTTCGATAAACAAAACATTAAGGCCAAGGTGAGAGAACTTCAAGCCAAGCGAAGAGAAGCAGAAAATGCATACGAAAAAAAATGGAAGGAAGCCATCGAAAAGGTGAAGCGCTACAGAAGCGCTCCTCCGAAATCGGTGTTCGATGCGACGCGTGTGCTTCAAAAATCCAAGTCAAAAAGCTTAAAAATACAGCAAGCGCTCAAATTTCAAAAGTTGTATTCTCAACACGGGACGAAGTCATCAAATCGCCGTCACCGGGAGAAACAAATCGAAGAGAGCAGAAATATTGAGGCTGAATTGAGTGCATTAAGGGCAGCCACGTCGTAAATCAATGGAATCGCAGCGCGCGCAATATGAGACGTCACGGTAGTTTTCTTTTGCGTATTGCTATCGTTTCATTATAGAGATCTTTCTACTAAATTCAAATAGACCTTTAAATGATTAATGTTTAGTTTCTATATGTAGTACCTGGTACCAGTTTCTATACGTAGTATACATTTTTTTAGAAGTACTTGTTTTTTGAAAAGTGAGTTTGTTGATGTTTGTTTGCAAAACTATCCGATTTGGCCAGACATATGCGTATTCACACAAACGAGAAACCGTATAAATGTGATGTGTGCGAGAAGAGATATCGTCAATCTGATAGTTTGAAATACCACATGCGCACTCAACATGAGCTCCTTAATGGTCCTGGTTTACATATATACTCGTACGTTTGCATCACATACCGAACGAATCAAACGAATATTCTTCCCCGCTTTAAAACTCACGAATTCTTCATCTCTCTTCTCTCTGTCGCCGACAAAAAGCTTCTCTTTCTGGAAAAAGGAAAAAAGGAAAAAATCAAAAAATTCTGAACTGGGCGTCCCAGGGGATATACTTCTTAAACACAACCAACAAAACTCCTCGTCGACTGCAACCTCGTCGTTGCGTGATCACACCATCAGGCTCGCTTCCAAGAAAATGTGATGATGCGCATCTCAAAGACTATTTGGTCGCCTCAGCTTTTGCCGGCATCGGAGGTATGGACCGCGGTTTCCAGTTGGCTGGATTTGATGTCGTCGTGCAAATAGAAAACGACATGCGGTGTCTTGAAGTGTTACGTAAACGTTCCCATTTTTGAGGGGAATCCGCCTTGTTTTTATTTTTGGGCGGACTGAGGAGACGTCCAATTTTAAGAGATGATGAAAACTGCGCGCGCTAACATACGTCAAAAGTGTTGAACGCGCAGAAAAACTCGTCAAAACTCATCAATTAGGTGTGTTCTCCGCGTTACAACAGAGTTTCTAGTGCTTTGCATCATCAGCTTGCCTGTGGGGAGGTTTGCTTTGCTTGTGCATCATTTTTTGGGCGGTTTGGTGGTGGACAGTATTCTTTTTGGTTTCTTTTAAAATGGAAACGTAAATTCGCGACTGACTTTCACCGGATGTGCTTCGGTGTTAAATACCCACTCGTTCAAATCAATTTCATCGCCAGAGCCAAAAGTCAAATATAAATACTTGAGCGTTTCCGCAAAGAAAAACGTTTGCGTGATGTCGTCTCTATTTTGCGGCAACGCGGCTTCTTTTTTACGGACGTCGCGTATGCCGGTCCACCCAGTATCTGTGGCGTACATTTCCTTCATCGACTGGAATATTTCCCACGCCCATTTTCTATACTTTTCATCCCCGGTTTTCCGGTACATGTAAAATATAGCTTCAACGGTTTCCGGCCTCTGAATGTTTTGGTTGTGCGTCCCATACATTGAGCCGCTGGCTGAAGCGGCAACGACGACATCGGGCGATAATCCAGAAGCCTGTGCGTGATAAAAGTCGCGACATAGTGTCGTCATGTGTTCGGCAAGTGCCAAGTACCCTTTTACAATATCGTTCGGACTCGCGTGTTCTGCGCCAAGCACCAACGCTCCGGAAATGAAACACGCGAGATGATCCATCTTTAATACTTGACGTCCATTTTTTAAATCATTCAAAAACCACGCGTCGTGCAATTCTTTACTAGTTCCTTGCCACTTTAGTTTTGGGAATTTGGATACCATAAACTTGAGCACAGAATCCATGGAGTTGTCGAATTCAACTCGATATTTTGAACGTCCTTGAGCGTTTGGGAATGCGCGCCACGCTTTAATTAAATACTCATAAAAGCTATCGCCTAGAGCGCCTACTGCGTAACTTCTTTCCAACGTAAATTTTCCCGTGCTCGGATGAATGAATAAAGGATACAGTCCTGAAGGTGTCATAATTGAGTTTGGACTGATGGGTTTATAGCTCAAGATGACATCCATAGTTTTCTTTGCGTATTCATACCATTTTCTATCCTTTGTTCTATCCGCGAGCGTAAAGAATTCCAACTGAAGCGTACCCGCGTCTGCGAGAACTGCACTATTTTGATAAAAACTAAAACATTCGCCTTTTTTCGTAAACGGATTAATCATCGTGTAGGGAATGCCACTTTTTGTTTCAAACGCTGGCGCTATAGCGTTTGCGACTTGTACCGCTCTTTGCAAAAAATTTTCATCCGACGTCAAATCGTAAATGGATAATAATCCGCCTAAAACCCGAATGTTTGTTTCAAATACAGAAATTCCTTGATTCAGTCTCGACGAAGCTAAGTTTTCTAATCCAGACGTTTTGTCGTTCAACAGATGGGCGCGAGCGCGTTCGTATTCTTCTTCTAATTTCATTATTTTTAGTGTGTCTATGGCGTCGATAACAGAAGCGGAAACGCCGCCTTGATTGTTCGAACCACGTAAAGACTTAGGTTGTACCTCATCGAAACCGAAAGCATACTTCTCATACGCACCGTATGATGCACGCATGGCTTCTCTAATTTCATCTTGCTTTTGAGCGTCTTTGGTAATATTCGATGCCCAATATTGTAATAAAAAAGGCGAGGAAGAGGAAAAGGCGTAATCAATTTTTGAGGTGGGAACGGTACTTTTTTTTTCTCCCGTCTCGGATTCGATTCGATTTCTTAAAGAATCAATGACGCGTTCGTTCGGTTCTTCAATGCCACTTCTTACTCGTGCGCCATAATTATTCAATTTTTCTTCACTCAGAGCCTTTCTCAACTCCCGCGGCGCATTCGTATCGAACACATTTATTTTTTCTTTTTCAACCACTTGTTTGTAAATCTTTTCGAACGGACCATTCGCCGTCGCGTTTATGCAACTCCGCGTGCTTTTCGTGCAAGTTAAAAACCAGGAGACTAGCAATCGACACGATTGCAAAAATAAATAATCTCTCCAGTGCACGCATTGGGACTAACTCCTTTCTAACGCAGTGCACGACGTAATGTGATTTGTGGTTTGTGTGAAATGGTGTAATTTGTTTCATTACAAAGACAGAAGTATTATTTTTCCTGATCTGTGCTCTAAAGAGATGGTGTAAGTTTGATGAGTGAATTTTGTGTTGCCCTTTTCAGTTTTCATAAACCATAACTAAGAAAAAGAACACCATATCCCCTGGGTGTGACGACCCACCTAGGTGGTCACACCCAGGGGATACCTTTTTGCCAAAAAAAACACGAAAAACAACCATTTGACATTTGAACTTATGCTTGGACGGAGTCACTCTGTCAGGGAGAATCGGAGAAAACAAAAAATATTCAGAAGTCATGAAAAATTTCACATCCAGTTATTGAGGACAGCTACAAAATTTTTCAAAATCTTCGAGAGAAAGGAGTGCGAGCTCATTCTTGGGTATAGACTCAAATTGTACTTGTTAATCATCATCGGAGCTACCGACTCTTCCAGCGGACTGGATGGTGGATTATCGAAAGAAACGGTGGATTGTCGTAACAAACGTTGGATTAAATGAGTAGACGTGAGATATAATCTGTATGTGTGAACGTGTGTATTTATGTGTGTGAGAGATGCAGAGACCTAACTATGTATCGATGTAGTTCAAACATTCTCATCATCGTGAAATTGCCGAAATACCTCTAGATTCGTGTTCCTGTATGGAACCTCGCAAATAAACATACCTTCTAGAAAAGGACCTATCCCTAACTTCTCATACCAAAATCTTGGTTTCGAAGCATCGTCAAAAAAACAAGCTTTCTCTTTTATGAGAGAGTATATCCAAAGTTCAAGATCTACTTCTGCCCTAGCATTTATCACCTGACGAATTCGCGAGCCGTGAAGTATTGAAGCGGACCACCGAAACACATAATCACTGAGCTTCATAGGCACATGCGGTGACCATTTCCCGAGATTCGAGTGTAAAAATAGTGGATGCCCATCAGGATCGTGTTGTAGCATAGTGTTCCCATAGACACGCCTTGTTCCCCACTGATTCCCTTGTTCAAATACGCCGACGTGATCGGGACCACGCTTAACGATACTGTATTCAATGTCTAAAAATCGAAGGGCAGCTGGTAATATCTCTTTATCCCCAAAACCAAGATACCCTACTGTTAGTGGGTAAAATATGTGCGCATTATTTGTCATATACAGAGAAAGAAGTAGTGCGGGCCACGTTTTTTCCTTATTGACGAGTATTTGTCCACTCTCATAAGAGTGATCAACTATGGATGAGTTCCCGAGGGTGATATTGCTGTCAGGATCTGAAGTTGAAATCCAAAAATCCATCCAATGTAAAGAACCATGCTTGATGTAATCAGTATCGTTGAAGAGATGCTCTACCGAAGAAATAGGAAGATTGTCGGAATCAAGTAATAGCACTTCCTTGAAATCTGAAAACAAGAGAGCGTAAATTTTGAGTTCAAAATTTTTAGGAAGCTCGAACCCCTTTATTCCAGAATATATTTCTTTGAAGTTGCGCAGCCAAACAAAATTGTTTTGCAGATACTCAAGGTTTTCTATGCTCAATACACTCTCATCACCATCTGGAAGCCACAGCTCTATTGGAATTTGAGGATCTACTCTACGAATACAATGTATAGTTACCCAAAATGCAGTCCTATATCGCGGACTAGCTCCTCCCACGATAGTAATCCCTTTCTGGTGTTTGAAGTCTGTTGCCGAGTAACACAAGCGAGAGGGAATATCCTTGAATCTCATAAGCTTTGAGCGGATCTTCATGATGTCGGCCGAATCAAAGTGTTTTTTTAATTTAACATAATCAATCGGCCCTTTCTTACGTCCAGGTCTAGGCGGTCTAATTTTTAGCTTGGGCCCAAAAAAATTCAAGATATTAGAAAGTAGTATTCCTTCTTTTGACTTACGCTTGTAAGTTCTAAAGGAAAAAAATGACCAGATTCCAGCTTTAGAGTAAACGTTTTTGTTCGTCCTAGAACATGTGGTTCTCGGTGAACCTCTCATATTTGTCTGATCGTTTGCGCACTCCTGATTGCACACGACTGGTATGTGCGCACAGCCATGAGGAGTAGAAATTTCATCGGAGCTACACATACAGAAACCAGAAGAAGTTGTTGAAGATATGGTTTCCGCTTTTCTTGTGCCCCACGGCGAATATTTAGGTATAGGTAATCCATGACCAAAGCAACCGTTGGTTCCAACCCACACTGGATTCTTCAAACGACGTGGATGCACAGCAAAGATAGTTAGGAGGGGTATGATTGTTAGCACGCACCAGGAGAGATACAGATTTTTTCTAGCTCTTCTTTTTCTTTTTGTGCTAAAGAAATGCAAAAATTTACGGAGTTGAGAAATTGAGCTCATCCTTGGTGAGCGTTTCTTTCCCAAGCGTAAGACTGTGTTAACGATACTGATCGTAATTATGTACGAAAAAGAAACAGCTCACACGAAACACACACTTTCATTGCCTGTGGAGCGTTGAAGCCTGGAAACTGAAAGTTCTGAACATCTGGCCTCCTTCCCGCCCAGTCCGATTTTCTTGGCAAAAAATTTTTGACGAAGGTATCCACCTATCCATATGTATGTTTAGGTAGACTGAAGAATGATTTCTCGGACTCTAATCTTATTTTAAAAAAAAGAGCTTCAGAAACGCACGAGAATGAAAATTGAGAATTTGAGACCCTAAACAGAAAACCAACTTTGCACGAGAGCTTGACACGTCACCCCTTTCCCGTCCCCTCCACGCGCGCGCGTTGACTGGGGACCGCGCGCGCAAAAGAGGTGCTGAAAACCGCGCGGATGCACCCATACACCTCATAAAACGTTTGCAGGAACTCGGAGCGGGAAAATACGCGCTTTTTACGTATTCTCTCTCTCCGTTTATTTTCTTCGTCGCAAAAAAAAGAAAAACTAGGAAAATTGGGGGAAAAGAAAGAGAAAAAGAAAGAGAAAGAGAAAGAGAAAGAGAAAGAGAAAGAGAAAGAGGTTTACCCCGCGAGCAACTCACGACATCGAACGCGAGAAAAGATAAATACGAAAGGAGAAATATGAACGAAAACGATTTGAGTGATTTGGTTTTCAAAAACAAAAAAGAGTGGGGGTTCCAAAACAAAGCCCACACGTGCAAAAAGTGCACAAAAGCAACCCCCGCTTCCAAAAAAATTCTAGTTGCAAAAAATAAAGGGAAACACAAAAACAGTTTTCACCATAATTTCCCAAACCCCTTTCGGACTTCAAAACCAAATCCTAAAAAAGCTTTCTTAGCTCTTGTTTTATCTTAAGAAAGTATTAATACTGCAACCTCCTACCTTAATTGTTCCGGGCAGGTTTAGCTAGCCTTCTGTTCCTATTAATACCTATATATGGCATATTTAACCAAAATAACTGGAAGATTTCTAATATTGATCGCTTTGTCTTTTCTTGCGATTTTTTTTTTGAAATTCCAAATTCGGAGTTACGGAGTAGATATATTAGGAGACAAGGACAAGTTTCGGAACAAAGAGGGGATCATTCTTCCTGCCAGTTCGTTTACTTCCCAGTTACAAGAATGCAATTTGGAAGAGGGCCTTGCACGTGGTGTTCATCCACTTGGCTATACTTTCTTTACATTTGATCCCAGACGAGATCGGTTTGTGAGCGCTGGAATGATTTCGACAAGGGGCTTGTAAGATGCCCATGTACACGCTGCTTTAGACATTTCATTGAAGATAATGAAAGCGGATTTTCGGAAGTGTGGTGCAATACTTGACGTTGGATCTAACCTCGGGACTCTAGCTCTGTATGCTGGAGCTGTGGCCCAAGGTTGTCCAGTGCACGCGTTCGAGATTCAACCTGCAGTTGCTTGCAGGCTTGAAATGTCAATACAGGCTTCCGGATTTTCTCATGTAAAACTTCACAGGGCAGCTGTATCTTCGATCTCTGGGAAAAGTTACTCATTCAGAGCTTTGCCTAGTAATCCAGGAGGAGTAGGTTTGCAAGGAGAAGTTCACGAGGATGAGACAGGAAGGAACATTGTAAAAACTGTGAAATTAGATGATCTCTTCCAGGACGAGGCAGATATTATTTTCATGAAAGTTGACACAGAAGGGCATGAGTTTGAGGTTTTGAAGAGCGCCGAGAGGCTCTTGAAAGAGCACAAAATACAAAATATTGTCGTTGAAATTCGATCACAGCAGGCTGAGATGGTTGAATACATGTATGCGAATGGTTACACTTGTGATTTAACAAAAAGTGCGTGGCGAAGCAAAGCCAAACTGAGTTGTAAAAATTCAATGGAAAAAGTCATCAGTGAAATTCAGAGGATTCCGAAAGGGCATTTTGATGACATGTTCTGTTGCGTCACATGAGAAACAACCATAACTTTTGAAATTCAATTTTCACGACTATTTGGGAGCCTTAGTGATTTGTGGGTAAATTGTTTCATTACTAGTACAAAGACAGACCAAGAGTTCCTCGCAGGACACTTAAGAGTCTAAAGAGAATCAACTTCAATTTTTCTGAATGCAAAGAACCATGGTTCGAGTTCTCCATTTTCTGTTGTAACAGATCTGTGCATTCGCACATTTCTTTGTTCCCTTTTCCCAACTAACCATGTATTTGAAACGGAGCAAACCTCAAAAAGTCCACCATCACTTTCATCACCTTCCTGTCTACAATTCTTTCGGTTCTCAGTCATGTATTGGGAGTCTTTCTCTTGCATGGCCCAAAGAAGCTCTTCGTTAACAACAGCGCCATGTTTCTGAAATAGTCTATGCCACCAAACTCGTGGACGAAGTAACGTGTGTTGAGCCTCACCTCTCGGAGCCCCATTGTTTTTCAGAGAAATAGACAGAAAAAGATGCCTGCGTGAAACTCGAACCAACTCTTTTACCACTGCATCTGCTTCTTCGGGGTTGATATGTTCAAGGACGTCAGAGCTCATGACTAAATCGAAAGAGTTATCTTCGTACGGCAAGTTTGTCAAGATTCCTGCTTCTACGTAATTTTTTGATAACAAGTCTGGACACTCTTTCTCCAAAACTGCACGAGACAACTCGATCCCATACGCATTTTTACCATACTGCCGCATCAAGCGGGTTAAAGCACCATTCCCCGTGCCTGCATCTAAAATAGTATGAAACTGCAATTTCGCTATCACATCTGTAGCAAAGCGACAGCCCCAGCACGACTGGGCTGGGTAACCGCCACGCGTCCACGTTTTATCGTATACAGCTTGATATGTCGTTGATCTGTAAGTGTATCCTGGCTTTCGCGCTGGTGGATCGAACGTGTCTTGTTTCCCCAAATATCTCTCGTCATTGTGATCAAATGTCGCAAGTGTGGTGTAGGAATACGGGACAGGAGCTCTGGAGCAGCTTGAGGTGTTCTTTCTTCTCACCCCGTGGAAGACCAAAAGTGCAGCTAAGAAGAAAGATACCACACCGACAAACAAGCGTGACTTCTGAATCCGCGACATACTTCGAAGTTTTATACTTCGAAGTTTTATACTTTCCTTTTCTTATCAGCTTTTTATAGGGTTTTAATACATATATAGTAGGGTGCTTTCGCAAAAAAAAGTGAATTTTTTTAGTGAAAACTTTTACCTTATCCCCTGGAGCTCCTCCCGCCCCAGTCCGACTTTCTGGGCAAAAAATTTTTGAGGAAAAATTTTCACCCTTTCAGTGGACTGGACGGTGGAAGTTCGCAACAAACGGTGGAAGTTCGCAACATTTTTATAGGCGCTTAAATGCGTCGAAAAGCGCGCGAATCGAAAGTAGAGAGGATTCTAAGACACTTACCGTCGCCGAAATCGGGAAAAATGGTGTTTTTTTTGTAAAACGCGCGCGTTGTAATCCGAGATTCTCAGTGTTAAAGTAATCGTCTGTTTAAAGAGAGATCATATTATTTGGGGTGTTTGATCCAAATAATATTAACATATAGTACTGGCACTAAACATTGATCTGTTAGCCACGACACCGTTTTCACAGGGGATATGTTATATTCTTGTTGGAAAAGAATTGCCTTTAAACTTCCCCATATGTGATAGACTGATACTTATCCTCTCCGACAAAGTAAATGTTACGGTTGAAGCGGCTTCAGAGATTGATAAGGCTCCTAGCTCTATTCAGCGTTTGTGCATCGACCTTTTTCGCAGTGCGTGCGAAGCTAAGTAGAGATAGAGGGTTGAGCAAGAAGTTCGTCACCACAGAAGAAATTGTGATGGATGCAATCGCTTCAAAGGATTTCTACAACATCTCGTTGTCAGGAGAGAAGGAAAATGCCAACCTGAGAGCACACAAATATTGCTCAAATGTGTTCACTAGTCAAAATCTGCCGATTGAAAGGGTTTTAAGGAAATATGACGTTGCTGTGAGAGCGGGAAACATACCATTCCGTTCTGGAAGAGGTTCTTGTGAGTTTCTTGTGAAGCTATCAGATTCAAAGCTGACTGCTATTGCAGGACCTGGAAAACAGTTTTTTCAATGTACGCTAAATGATCTTGTTGAGACTTTGCGCGCTACAAGGTTGAGATTGAAATTCAAACGTTTTCCAAATATCGTCATGTGCTACAACACGGGAGATAGTGCTGTTCCAAACTCGAGAGAAACATTGGCTTCGTTCTGTCTCAGCAACTCACACCTACCTCCACAACTTTGTCAGGGTTCTATTGTATTGCCATTGCACGCAAATCAAAGAGTTTTGGAGATGTCAAAAGTTTTGGAGAAAGGCCGTGCTGCTGTCCGACTAATACCATGGAAGAAGAGAAAGAGCAGAGTTATTTGGAGAGGTGGTAATAATCATATTACGGTCGATCAACTGAATACCCTTAAAACCATCGACGCGACGCACGAACAATCGTCTACTGTACTAGAGTGGGGGAACGCAATGACGCAGTGGAGACTTGGAGCTCATCCAACTCCAAGAACTCGATTACTCAACATATCTACGGAGTATCGGGGGCAGCTTGATGCTGCAATAGGCCCATACGACGAAAATTTTATGTTCAGTCATAAGTATGTGGTAGCATTGGATGGATATGGACCATTTTCAGGGGTTTTGAAACGTGCCTTGGCGGCAGCTTCCGTTACCATAAGGGTTAGTCACTACGCTGGACTGGGTGAATGGTACGAGCCTTTTCTCGAGGAATTTCAACATTTTATTCCTATTCGATATGACATGGGAGATTTGAGAGAAACTATAGAGTGGATAATGGATCCATTGCAAGAAGCCTATGCAGAGACTATCTCAAAAGCAGCGCAAGAATTAATGGAGAAGCTTCTTCAACCTGAGACAATGTACTGCTACATGTTTGAAAAACTTTCTCATTTTTCCAAGTTCCAAGGAGGCCAGGACAGCTATGAAGCGGAAATAGAGAAAGCTTCTAAAATTGACTCGACCGTTTTTGACTTTGACTTAATGAAAGAGCCACGAAGAAGGAGCTGTCGTCTGCTGAGAGGAAAGAGGCTCAATGGAGCCGCCAACTGCGTGGAGTTAGGTATAAGTGAAGCATATTTCGTAGAATCAAGAGAGTGCAGTGATAGACTGTGAATAATAATAATGTGATAGTTTGGTATAATAAATCTGAGTGCGAAAACTCCTCGCAAAGATGCGAAAAACTGCAAATACTCTCCGCTTTTATTCATTTCAGCATGAGATCAGCAATGTCATCTGCAGACCTATTAATACAAAATTTCTCAAGGAATATATACAAAAATCCTCTAGCTGCACGAAAATCGGGGCCCGTATAACCTCTCCTGAGATTTTTCTCCAAATGTTTCGACATGAAATGGTACAGCTCCTCCCGATTTCTGGCTTCTTCTGAGAAGCCCAGACCACCATAAAGGGAGGTTGCTGTCGTAATCACCGGTTTTTTCATCGCCGCTGCCTCCAATCCTGTTTGTGAGTTTATTGTTACAATTAAATCTGCCTTCTCTATTGCAGCATAAGTGTTATATTTTTTGCATGGATCAAGCTCAATTTTTCTATTACTAGATAATATAATTTCTTGTGTATCGTTGTATCTACTCATAAGAGAGCTAAGCGTGTGATTTCTAACGTGTGCCCATACCCCGCACTCTTTTGGGTGGAACTTAACGAGTAATGCATGATCATTAAGGACTGCAAAGTCAAGTACTGCACGAATAACATCGACTTGAACTGGAAACGCTGGAAATAAGTTGTAAAGCACGGCTGAGTCTACATTGACTTGTGCAATAAACAGTATTTTTTTACTATTCTTTGGGGGAAACCATTGGTCTTCTGAGGTGACAAGATGCTCCCCCTGCTTTGTGCTCGATGTGTTGTTGAAGTATGTCATGATGTACTTTTCCACCTCTGACTGTTTCAATGTATCCCGGTACCGTGCGAAATAACTTTGAGGTAGTTTAGAGTGCACGGAAATACCAGCTATGCTATCCCATGTTAGCTTGTTCTTGTGGAAAGTATTTTCAGTCGCGAATATTTTTATGTAGGAATGAGGATACAACGTGGCAACTGCACGAAATACAGCACTTTTCAGTAAGTAACCCTGAGTGATATATAATACCCTTGGTTGAATTTCACTGATTATATCCTCTGCTTTATCCAGTAAAGTTGCAGTGACTGCATATGAAGCGTTCAGCTTTTCGAAATAAAGCACTGGATCCTGTAAAATTTCTGCGAGTGGTTTCCCGCAACGTAATGCGATATCGTATGAAGCTATGCTCCACAAAGTATACTTCCGATATGTTAAAGTGCGAATACCTAAACTCGTACTCAATATTGCTCTAGTTGGGCTTTGATAGTCCTGTGGGTTAACCAGGGCTCCAAAATCATGAATTACTTTCGCTTTGAGACCTTTCGCGTTGAAAGCTCTCAAGTACTCACTTTCTGGGACTTGCTCCCACCCGGAGTGTATGACAAGAACATCGACAAGAACATCATGTGACATCATGCTTTCTTTGTAAATCTCTCCTAAAATTTGAAGACTTGATTCCTGGTTTCTTTTTCTGTGTGCTAGGATAAGTAACAGAAGGAGCATGCTCCAGAAAATCAACGCCTTGCCCCGACGGCGAAGTAGCTTAGGCATACTCTAACTAGCTCTGAGAGAGTAGACAGAAGAATAAACAACCCTGATTCCAATAATGTAGATGAAGGGTTCACTTGTGTCTGCAGCTACTTTTTACTTCAGCGCTGTGAATGCGTAAATTAGAGTCATCCTTGAGTTTAAGTATTTTTTAGCAACGGAACGAAGTAGTTTCTCTTTCCTCGCGTTTACTTCTCGCTCGAGTCTATCAATCTATGCCCTTGTTTTCTTCCAAAGTAATGAGAGAGAGAGATTCTTTACTTGGCAATTTGAAGAGAGAAAAAAACAGCTATCCCCTGGGACGCCCAGGTCTGTCTAATAAGGCTCACCCGTGTTTTTCAATAAAAATAAAATTTTCAAAAATTCGCCTTGTTTCCAAAAATATTCGAAGGATGAAAATTCAGAATTTTTCAGTACTTTTGCAACCAACTCGGCCGATAGAAATAGACTGGTTGAGGTCTATTTTTTGGAGGATCTAGGGCGGGAAAATACTGTTTCATTTTGAGTTTTTCAGTTCAAGGCTTTTTATAATGGGGTATTGGTGCGCGCAGAGGACTGCTCGAGAATGGATATGAATGATCATATTCTATGAAGAATAGTTTGTAGAGCTCGTAGAACTTCAAATTTTTAATTTTTATGCACATATACTTTTCTTTTGTGCATTCAATTTGGACGGTCGGTATTTTGAAGGCACCTTTTGGAAGAAGAGGGGGAGTTCCTAAAAGATTGTGACTACCAAATTTTCAATCTACACTCGCACTTCCTTATACAGTTGATTCAACCAATCCTTTGTGTAAATATTATTTTACGAGTACGTAATTACATATATTCTAACTTTTAATTTTAGACTCTCTACTCTCTTTTATCGCATAGCACACATTTGGAACGCATCGGAAATATGAAATCGAAGGGCAAATTTTTGCACGACTGTAAATACGGGCTATTTTTTGAAAATCCATTCATGAGTATGATTTTCCGAAAAGTTCCGGAACAATATTTCTTGTCCATCATGGACAATCCTAGCGTTTTTATGAGCGCATCGGTGGCGACGTGACCGTTATTAACCTCACTGCATCTCCCCATTGAGAGATGCATTATGCACGAATTTGGAGTATCCTTATTCCAAAGAACGTCTCGCCAACTTGAATACGTTTCCCCGCGAGCTGGATCGCTGGTGAGAACTTCGTAGTTTGAGCTGTACGTGTTTCCAGTTTTTTCATTCGTGAATTTTCCAAGGCTCCAACGATGTTCGGTGTTTTTATCCTCTTGGCGCTCATAAATTGCTCGAAGAGCAGGATAATCGGATTTGTGTTTACCCGTAAACAGTTCTTCCTTCCACATTCGTAATAAATCTCGACTGTATTTGCGATGCACCATGAAGGAGCCTAAATGCCAGCCGGCTGAGTTATACATCGGCACTTTCGATGAAAACGCGGGAATATCGCACAATAAATTGTTTTTCACGCAATCCTGCACTCCAAAAACCACGTCGCAATCGTACCACGCCGCAATTTGGATTCTCTCGGGTAGAAATTGAAAAATATCCATTTTTACCGACATGTCTTTGAGATATGTCGAAATCTTTTTTTTCTTCTTAATTCTTCTGTTGGAAAAAGAACTTTCACCTGAAAGCTTTGATTCATCATCTTTACTCAACACGTATACTTTATCGTAATTTAATAACTTTCGCAATTCTATCTGAGTTGGTACACACGCCTTGGGTTCAGTGATGAAATACACGTCACCTTTGTACCCACCAACTTTTACTAAAGATTCGACAGCCAGCAAGCATTTGAAAGCTTCTAATTTTGCATAAGCACCTAAACCTCCAAATACAAAAGCGAAATTTTGAGTTGGTAATTGAGACGTTTTATTACTACTGAAGCCGTGTGCATTCATCGACTCCTGTATTGCACATTGCTGAGACTTTGGGTAGTGTTTGTCACGAAACGGTTCGTGTAGATTTTTCCAATTTTCATCCTCGGTTAAAACTCCAACTTTCTGGAAATGACTTTGGGGTCTTTGAACTCGATAAATCCGCAAGAAAGACGAAGAGAAGAATATGAATAATATTATAAAGAAAATTGCCGTAAACCTACGTAATAGTTGAATCGGTTTCCTCCATTTATTGCTCCTATACCTTTCTGTATACTGCTGGGTAGGCTGCTGATGAAAAAGCAACATTTGTTCTGAGCAAATTTTATCTACCCCTAGCTGCGCGCGTAAAAAATGTTGCGTCCCCGGATGGCCAATCGCTCCTCGTACTCTAACATGCGAGGGGTCCCCGGGTGGTAACTCGCTCGCTGTATTGTAAAGGCGTTATTGCATGGAAGTTATGTATACAAATAAATAATCTTCCTCTGGTAAGTGA